>Ga0209282_1002494_pt1 | contig 10673 bp, 16 predicted proteins | sample Mtrugardesep15_FD_187529 | JGI IMG/M metagenome (GOLD analysis project Ga0209282, IMG submission 187529) | Root nodule microbial communities of legume samples collected from California, USA - M. trunc garden sep15 (SPAdes) (version 2) | ecosystem: Host-associated > Plants > Roots > Nodule...
TACACACCCCCCCCCCTCCGTTCCAAGGAGCATTCTAAAGCTTTTCACCACCTCAATATCACCTTACTCAAAGCACCAGTAGTCACCTTCTAATCAAGTACTATCAGTGGCGCCGTCTATGGGAAATTAAAAGCTCTCCCCGTTTTTACCTTTCTAAAAACCAAAGCTTACCAAAAATATTAACCATGGCTGCCAACGGTGTTAGTCTACGACTACGAAGTGAAGTCCGCATACCTCGACATGACGTTATGACATCTTCACCGTCACCTGTGGATACACCCAGGGAGGAACCAGTACAAGCCATTCCTCTCCAGTTAAGGCCTCTGCAAGGTCCCCCACGACCTACAAAGACACCTGAAGATACCACCCAAAATGGAGCCATCGTCACCGACTTGCTCCACACGGTTCAACGACAGACATCGTTAATCGAGGAACAAAATCGACGCTTGACAGATCTGGAACGGGCGCGCTCATTAGTCTGACCTAGGCGGTCTCCCGCCCAACTCCTAACAGAAGAGGAGAGAGCCAACATCCTTCCCGTTCCAAATCCCCTCGACACTCTGTCATTGTCAGATCTCCCAGCTACCGAAGGAGATCCCCCAGAAGGAGATCACCAAGACAATCCTCTCCTAGAAGATCCCCACCACGGAGATCTCCGCCAAGATGCAACATACGCTCTTGGTCCCCTTCCAGCTCCGAGGACACCCGGGATGCCCGACATGACCGCAATGCGTGCGGTCCATCCCCGCGGGCTGGAGAAGCCTCCCGAAATGGACTCGTAAGATGGGACAACTGACTCAGACGAGCACATAGAGAACATCGAGGCTGTTCTCACATACCGATTGGTGCAGGGCGCCGTGAAATGCAAACTCTTCATCACCACAATACGATGAGGAGTAGTCACCTGGTTTAAGAACTTAAGGAGAAATTCCATAGATTCTTGGAGTGACCTCTGCCACGAGTTCACAACCCACTTCATTGCGTCTAGGACACAACCAAAAACGGTGGCCTGCCTCGAGGCCATTGTCCAAGGAAAAAGTGAACCTCTTCGAGCCTACATCGAAAGGTTCAACAAAGAGGTTGTCTAGGTAAGAGGTGCTGAAGATTCCATGAAACAAAACTTCATTACCAAAGGTCTGCGCGAAGGCATAGACGACAAGAAAGTTGTCCAGCTGGATCGCCCAAGGACTCTCAACGAGTTCCTAGCGATCGCAAAAATCTACATCACTTATGAAGAGGAGCTGTACGCGGACAGCCTCAACAAACCCAGGAAGCCCTTCCAAGAGAAAAAGAACAAAGGCAAAATAGTCCGTGAAGGCAAAGCACCCAGCGGTCGCTTCACGGAATATACACCCTTGGCCATGTCCAGGGAGAAAATCTTCACTGAGATCACAGTAGCAGATCTGGCAGAAGCTGGTGTCAAACCACCAAAAGCCCCATCACAAGAAAGAAAGGGAGTCGACAAGAAAAAGAACTGTCGGTTCCACAAATGACATGGGCACACAACTGACGACTGCATCCATATGAAAGATGTAATCGAACTCCTCACTCATCGAAGACGACTCAAGCAGTTAGTGAAGAACCCCGAGTCAGAAAGGAAGATAATGGCAATGTCCGTCGAGCAGTTAGGCGATTTCCTAAGCAACATGGAAATCGTCCCCTACTCATGCACTTGGGAACAGGTCCCCTCTATCAACGTCATCACCGGAGGAACCCTGAATGTTTCCATGGGGAGCATGAAAAAGAAGTTTGAGGAGCTCTTGAGTGTCAAATTGATGGTCCCCTCCAATTCCAACATCTGAGGAAGACCACCGTTGGCCTTTTACGACTCCGAGCTACCTGGCGGAGCCGCCAATTCAGCCATTCCTTTGCTCGTGCAAGCATCAATGGCCAACATTGATGTCTGTCGAGTCTTAATCGACACAGGAGCCTCATGCGACATCATGTATACCAGTCTGTTCAAAACTCTCTAATTGACGGAGAAAAACCTCTCTCCCTATGTTGGAGGTGAACTCTACGGCTTCAACGGTTCGTCTACACAACCTTGGGGCTACGTTCAACTTTTGGTCACCTTCGGCGAGGGGGAGGCCAAAAAGACAATAACGGTCCCATTCTTGGTGATCGACTATCCTTCTCTCTATAATTGCATTATAGGGAGGATCGGATTAGCCCAGCTGGTCGCTGCATGTTCAACCGCTCACCTGAAGTTGAAATACCATGCTAAGGATGGCATCATCGCCCCTCTAAACAGAGACATCGAAGTTGCTAAAAGATGTTTCCTTCAGGTGAATAAATCCCAGAGCTCAATTTCCCAACCCAACAAACCTGCTGAGGACAAAGGGAAAGCTGTTGCGAGCGTCCCAGATGCAAACTTGGTCGAACTGGACCCTAGGTTCACCAAGGAAGACCTAAAGGAACAAAAGAGGGACCAAAAGGATCCGCTCAGTGCGAAACTTCTCAGACCCATTCCTGACGGTGAGTTCGAGTTGGTCCCCTTCGGAGACGACCCCTCGAAGAACTTCAAGATCGGCAAGGATCTTCCAGAACTTGTCAAAGCACAACTGATCGCCGGCCTACGCGAGAATGCTGACCTATTCGCCTGGAGTGCAGCTGACATGCCAGGGATCGACCCAAGCGTCGCTTGTCACCAGCCGACAGTCGACCCTAGTGTTAGCGTTGTAGCTCAGCGACGTAGGAAGCAGTCTTTTGAAAAATCAGAAGCTGCAGAAAAAGCTGTAAAAGACCTCGTAGAGGCAAATTTCATTTCTGAGGCCAAATACACTACATGGCTCTCCAATGTTGTACTTGTCAAAAAATCTAATGGAAAATAGCGTATGTGTGTTGATTATACCGACCTTAATAGAGCTTGCCCTAAAGACGCATATCCTCTTCCTAACATTGATAAACTCGTTGATAACTCCTCCGGCTACAAGTTGTTATCTTTCATGGACGCCTATTCTGGCTACAACCAGATACCCATGGCAGAAGAAGATAAACAGAAAACGACCTTCATGACTGAATCAGGGAAGTATTACTTCAACGTAATGCCCTTTGGTCTTCGAAATGCGGGGGCGACCTATCAACGAATCATGAAGAAGATCTATGACAAGAAACTTCTTGGCGACATCCTCGAAGTCTACATGGACGACATGATTGTAAAATCCCAACAAGAGGTTGATCATGCCGCCCATCTCAAGAGGGTGTTCGAACAAACTAGGAAATACAACATGCAACTCAACCCAGAGAAATGCACTTTCGGAGTCCCAGCGGGCAAATTCCTCGGTTTCTACTTAACAGAAAAGGGATCGAAGCGAACCCCGATAAATGCCAAGCATTTACACAGCTTCCTACGCCTCATTCCAAGCAGTGCATCCAAATCCTCAACGGTATGCTTACTTCCCTCTCAAGGTTCATTGCTAAGTCTGCTCAACATGCTCTCCCTTTCTTTAAACTATTAAGGAAGGAGACAAAGTTTGAGTGGACAGAGGAATGCGAAGCTGCTTTAAAACATCTCAAGGAAACTCTATCTACGCCTCCAGTTCTCTCGCGGCCCGATCAAGGTGAAGTATTGTACCTCTACCTCTCTGTTTCCTCTGACGCGGTCAACGCCGTTCTAGTCAAGTAAACACCCGAAGGTCAGAAACCAGTCTACTTCACCAGTAAAGCTTTGCTAGGACCAGAGACTAGGTACCAAAAGATTGAGAAAGTAGCTCTTGCACTCCTCACAGCAACACGAAGACTGAGGCAATACTTCTTAACTCACACTATGGTAGTCCGAACGGACCAACCCATAAGACAAATTCTAGGACGACCAGATATTGTCGGACGGATGATGAAATGGTCGCTCGAACTATATGAGTTCGACATACACTACGAATCCATAAATGAATTAAAAGCATAGGTCTTCGCGGATTTCCTCGCCGAAATGACATTACCTACGGAAGAAAACAATGAAGGGTGGACCGTCTTCGTTGATGGATCATCCAATTCCTAAGGGAGCGGTGCAAGAATAATCGTAGAAAACGACGAAGGTATGGTGGTCGAAATTTCACTTGGTTTATCTTTCCCTGTAACTAACAATATTGCAGAGTACGAAGCCTTCTTAGCTGGGCTGTTAATCGCCAAGGATCTAGGAGCCCGTAAAATAAGAATCTTTACTGATTCTCAATTGGTGGCTTCACAAGTGACTGGCGATTATCAAGTCCGAGAAGAGCATCTACAACAGTACGTCCAGCTAGTACTCGAGAAAATGAACGAATTCGAAACAGTAGAGGTAACTCATGTTCCCCGCGAACAGAATACCTGAGCTGACATTCCTTCGAAACTTGCTAGCACACGGACTGCGAACGGGAACAAAACAATAATTCAAGAAGTCCTTAACGAACCCAGCGTTCAGAGACAAAAATCTCAACCTCTTGATATCAACGCTATCATTGGAATGGAAGACTGGAGAGCACCCATCATACGCTACATTCGTAGTGGGGAGCTCCCATCTGATCCTTCCAAAAGAACGAAGCTGAAACGAAGGGCCTGCTCATTCACTATAGTGGAAGGGTCCTTGTACAAAAGGGGTTTCATTACACCGCTTATCAAGTGTTTGCGACCAGACAAGACCCAAGAAGTCCTCGCCGATGTCCATGACGGTATCTGCGGCCAACATCTCAGTGCAAAAGCTCTCGCCAAAAAGGTCCTACGTGCAAGATACTATTGGCCCACCATGCTAAAGGACGCAAAGGACTATGTCAACCTATGTGACAAATGTCAAAGGCACGGAAACATGCACCTAGCACCTCCTGCCGAATTGACATCCTTAGTTTCTTCGTGGCCGTTCGCTTGGTGGGGCATCAATCTCTTGGGACCATTCCCTAAAGTTGCTGGTCCACTCAAATATTTAGTCGTGGCAATCGACTATTCCACCAAATGGATCGAAGAAGAACCATTAGCCAAAATCACCGCAAAGAATGTGCTCCGTTTCTTCAAGAGAAACATTTTGGCAAGGTTCGGAGTACCGGCTCTGGTGATATCGGACAATGGGACTCAATTTACAGATCAAAGATTCCAGGACTACCTAAGAAACATTGGCATTAAGCAAAGTTTCACTCCTGATCCAAAAACGTAAAGGATGAGCAACATCTATCCAACAGATACGCTCACTCCTCGATACGATCACTAGACAGCGACGTCATCGCTCGACATGTTAGGTAGAACCCCAGCTCGCGATGGCTGATTCACGCCTCAGTGCGTTGATCTTAAATTGATTTTTTCGTTCATCCGTTGTTCTCTGTCCGAAAACAACTTTGGGCACACATTCAGATAAAAATCTCCTGGATGTGAAAGCTTTCTAACAAACACTCAACGAAAGGTTAGAATTTTCATACTTGAATTTCCCATAGCAAAACAACCTATGCAGATATTTGTTCCAGACGAGCAATGATGCCTAGGGAAAGAAAAGTAAAGCTCTTAGTTCAAAACAACGAATTAAAAGCCACAACTCACTGACGAGCATGTAAATATCCTCAGTTGTTTCTTGATCACATTCAAACAAACGACTGCGGGGGGTGGATCATTACCAGCTCGACGAACTCGTCACAATAGAGCATTTGAAGTGTTAATTTGTGAACATACAAGTAAACAGTTCGCTCTCAAATCAATACAAAAAAGCCTCACGCAACGAGCACTCAATTCGCACGTTATACTTGAAAATAAAACAAACATTTTCAGCAAAGTATAATGAGAATTAATAAACACCAGATTCCATTAAAAAGTGCTAAAACCACGAAGGGCACACAATGTGATTACAAACATGATAAAAAAAAGGAATTACAAGGCCTCATCAGGCCGGGCTTCATCAACATGCCCCACATCCTCTTCAGAATCCGGAGGAGGCTTGACAACACCATCTTCAACATCATAAAGATGATGAATCCCCTCGAGACAGAGGTGTTTACAATTATTTTTGGTAAAGAACCGCTGGTTTAAAAATGTTTACTTGAAAGACTAGTAAATCTTAGTGACATATTGTGTTTGTTATTTCCAAAAGTTTAATATTGTTCTTGAAGAACTTGATAAAAGAAAGTAAAAAAGAAATCGAATTCAACCTAGTTGAACTCTATCGAAATTGATTTAAATACAAGTAAATGAATTGCTCAAAAGAAACAAGTAAATTGCAAAGACATTTTAAGAAAACAGACTTAAATTGCATTGATTGAATGTAAATTGGTACACATGTTCATACATTGCAACTTGTGACTCGTTTCTCTCTTCCATGCGGATAATTTAAGTGTAACTTTTTTGTATGATTGAATTGTGACCATTTTCCTTAGGGAAAAACTACTATTTATACAAATAAAAATAACTACCTAGATTCGAATTCAAAATAATAACTACAGTAAACTAACTTATCCACTCGATTTGAATTTCCAATGTTTCTTGGAAATATCTGTTTCTTTAACCTTATCCAAAAAAAACTGCCCTTTGAGAATTTCCATCTGTCGAACTGAGACACGCGCTTTCAAGTATCCCCAGCAGGTCCAACTTTGATAAGAATAAGAGAACAATTCGAGACCAATCCCTTCGATTACAAGGTCAACTTTTTTGACTGTATTTAATGATAACCTAAATGATAGCCTTAAAAAATATTGGCTAACAAATTGCCCCCTAGAAACGTCATTTTCGACCCATCTTTCGATAGGGAGAAGAAGATGTTTCTGACCCGTAGCTTCAATCAAAATAAAATTCGTGACATCATGGTCTAGAGAAGCAGTTCAAAGAAACATTTATGGTGTCCCCACCATGGCTAGTGGGCCACGTTCTCAGTCATTGGGAACTACCAATTTTTTATTTAAAAAGAATAAACTGTCAACCGCAAGATGTTGACACCTGTCCAAATCAAAGGTTATAAATAAAGATACTTACCTTTACCTTTCCAGTTTCTACCTTCAGAAAATTTCCAGTTTTCACTATTCCTTCTTCTTCTTCGCAACTATTCTCATCAAAAACCCTTGCAAATTTCAAACTTTTTCCAGAAAAAGCTTATCATTTATTTCGTCGTTTACATTGAAAAAAGCTTCAATCGTAACGCATGCAGAAGGATCATCCTCCAAAACTTCAACTCATGATGAGCCCATCAATTTTTCTAAAGAGATTCCAAGCGGTCATCCTCAGTTCATCATAGAACCATACGTGAAGGAAGCTGAAGACAAAATCTAGAAAACCCAGGTAATTATCTCTTGCCCTAATTCACCGCATGCATTCTTAGGACCCTTCCCAGATGACAATGAAGACCTAGAAAAACTTAGCGCTATTTTTCCTAGTTTTGAAGAACGATCTCCTCTGATTTTCACCAAAGGTCCTTATGACCTAAGTTTCTTGAAATCCAAATTTAGGACAAAACCCAAAATTGAGAACAATGAGAAGTATTTGGGTTGGTTAGATAAAATGGAGAAGCAAAAGGGTCAATTTTGGAAAGAGATGGGAATTGTTGATCTCATTCAGCTGTCGAGACAAGGGCCAAAATATCATAGTGAAATCATAATTGTTGTATTACATTTCTGGAACCTTTCGACCTGTAGCCTCCATTTAAAATGTGGCATGCTCACGCCCACTTTATTAGATGTTGCTGGTCTTACCGGTCTAAAACCTGTGGGCCAGATTTTCAATCTAGACAGCCATGTCTCAGAGCTTTCTTTTGATTTTGCTAGACCTACGTATGTCGATTTCATACTAGATCACCATGTTACTTTAAGTATTGAAGTGTCTGATATAGAGCACATTGCCTTCCTTACCTATTGGTTATCCATGTATATTTTTATGTTCAAGATCCCTACAAATTTCTAAAAAATTTACAACTCTTGCCATACAATGGCATGAAGGAAGAGACATTTGCTTAGGCAAACTTATCTTAGGATCTTTATATGAGAATCTGAATCAGGCAGTGATGAGCATAAAATTGTTCCAATATGGTGGCAGTCTGATCATACCTGGCCCCATTTGGTTGTTTCAATTGTGGCTTTTGGCCACTTTTAAAACAAAACTGGCAATCAACCTTCCTCCTAGCCTTTCGAAGGCACACGAAGAGAGATCCAGCGAAGGAATAGGTTTGGCCATGCTTCAATATGGTAATAGGAGTTCGCAAGATTTGTTCTCCATTGTCTACAACGCTCTTCTAAGTTGTTATGTGATCACCCCGTCTATGGCCCCATTTACCACTAGGACTCGAGGGCTAGCTTGGTTTACAAAAGATTTTCCAACCAATTCAATTGAAAATGAGGCAGAGATAAATGTTGTATGGGAAGCTTATTTGGCCCTTACGTTTTTATCCAACAAGGTAACATCTGATAGCCCTTACGGAATCTATGGTTATCAACCAAATCATGTCACCAGACAATTTGGTTTAATTCAACCAAAACCTAGCTCTTTGTACTAGTGTGTGGATGATTTGAGACAACCTTTGATAGAAAATGTATGGAGATTAACTTTATGCTGAGCCTAGGAACAAAAACTCATGTTCAAGCCTACTCCTTTTGTCTCATCTTTTGCCTGCACTGAAGCATTCTACCGATGGTGGCGAAACTATTATAGGCTCCACGCCAATCGAGTAGATCCTGCCACTTTGCTTCCTCAACTGATACTTGCTTTTCATGTGCAGAGAAAATCGAAGAAGAACAAAGGTACGCCGCATAATCGAGAAATTTAAGCTTTCCAAAAATTCTTTCAAACTACATATGATCATTTGCATCTAAAAAGGACAGTTTATTATCCTGCTCAAACTTTACGAGATAAAATCTATGATAAAATCCCAACAATGACATTTCCACCTTTTACCCCTAGTAAATACCTTTTTGTATTACATTTAAAAATGAAACTTCTAGCTTTGCCAACCAGCAATGTTAGGCATGAGTCAAAAACTAATAACTAGAGAAAAGGGCAAGGTGACTTGGACCAAATACTATTTATGTAACTTTAAAGGCTTCCTTCATTTAGATCTGCCCTATATCAATATCATTTCTCTAATAGGAATAGGTATGAAATTTTTCGATTGGTAGAATCAACACATAAATATTTAAAGAAACGTACTACTTAGTTGTTTACCCATTTGTTTGCAGCTCTTCCTCTACAGTCAGGGGATGAAGGACATGATGAGGATGAAAGCATCCAAAGACCCTCGAAGTCTAAATCAGAGAGATCATCCAAGAAAAACAAATCCTCCAAGTCGGAGAAAAAGAAGGTTCAACACTCTCCTGAAACAACCCCCGATGAAGCTGGAGAACCTGCAACTGAAGAAGACGTAAGTCCCTTTTCTTCGATCAATATTTGAACGTCTCAGAATGGGATAAATTCTTAATCTCGAATTTGATTTGCAGCCTGAAATCCTTCCAAAAGCTATTGAGGTCACCACTGTTCCTGAAGCACCAAAGGCCAAAGAAAGTTGAAGGAAAAGGAAGCAAGAAACCCATAACATAGCTGTTGAAGCAACTACTGCTGATAAATCTCCAATCAAATCAAGCTATAAGAGGAGGAAGCATAAGGATTCGAATCCCAACAGTGCCCATTCTCATGTTGGTGACAATGGCTCAAAGGTACTAACCTGATTCGTTTAAACCAAGTTTTATTCCTTCGGCTTCAAAATTTGAGATTTGCTTTAACAGCCATGTTCTTTCTATACAGGGTATAGAGCATAGTCAGACTGACAAGTCTCAACATGCACAACTTCTATCCACTGACCAAGCAACGACATCACCAATTGCTGAAGAAGACAAGGGCGTCGAGACTAGCACTCCTCCGCCTCATTTCAAAGTAACTTCTCCTAACCTGCTTCCATCAGCGCCTGGTGAAGACGTGGTTAGAGAAACATCAGTTGGCGACATCGATCTCGATGATCGCGCAGACCAGTATAAGGGCCGATGAACCTTTTGTAGTGTATTGTGATGCGTCTAAGTTGGGTTTAGATGGTGTGCTTATGTAGGATAACAAGTTAGTGGCTTATGCATCGAGGCAGTTGAGGATTCATGAACGAAATTATCCTACACATGATCTAGAGTTGGCTGCTGTGGTGTTTGTGTTGAAAATTTGGAGGCATTATTTGTACGGTTCCATATTTGAAGTGTTCAGTGATCATAAAAGTTTAAAGTATTTGTTTGACCAGAAGGAATTGAATATGAGGCAGCGAAGGTGGCTAGAAATGCTGAAGGATTATGATTTTCGGCTGAATTATCATCCAGGTAAAGCTAATGTTGTTGCGGATGCCTTAAGTAGGAAAACTCTACATATGTCTGCTATGATGGCTAAAGAGTTTGAGCTGCTAGAACAGTTTAGAGACCTGAGCTTAGTTTGTGAATTGTCACCTCAGAGTGTGAAGTTGGGAATGCTGAAAATTGATAGTGAATTTCTGAATAGTATTAAAGAAGCACATAAAGCGGATGATCAAGGTGTGTTTATTGGTTGATAGTAATCAGACTGAAGATAGCGACTTCAAGGTTGATGATCAAGGTGTGTTGCGTTTTTGAGGCAGAATTTGTATTCCTGACAATGATGAGATGAAGAAGATGATTCTGGAGAAAAGTCATAGAAGTAGCTTGAGTATTCATCCAGGAGCTACAAAGATGTATCACGATTTGAAGAAGTTGTTTTGGTGGTCTGGGTTGAAACGTGATGTGGCATAGTTTGTGTATTCA
>Ga0209282_1002495_pt1 | contig 10673 bp, 6 predicted proteins | sample Mtrugardesep15_FD_187529 | JGI IMG/M metagenome (GOLD analysis project Ga0209282, IMG submission 187529) | Root nodule microbial communities of legume samples collected from California, USA - M. trunc garden sep15 (SPAdes) (version 2) | ecosystem: Host-associated > Plants > Roots > Nodule...
CTTAAGGTATTTGGAATATGGATCATCTCACTTCGCTATAACCCTTAAGACATAAGGTATATGTGTCATATCACTTACATGTTGCTCAATATCTACCCTTTTATTTAAAGTGGAACTTTAACTCACACTAGACACATTATTGTCTACGTCTCTCCCTCAAGTATGAGATTCTCAACATCTTAAGATCTACCACCAAAAACCACTCATCCTTCCCCACAAAGATGAATCAGTGTATGATACCATCATTGAACCTTATGTGGCAGCTAACATTGATATGGATTGACCCATTAAACAAAGAGTTATCACACATATGATAATGAAACCGCGTCTTTATCTAAATCTTTAAGCATGAAATTTTTTTAGCCCGTGCTTGACATGGGTATCCATTCTTGTTCTTTGATATATGTTAAATTAATACTATTTTGTTGTTTCAAGGAATGTGAAATAACACTATTAAAAGGCAATAAAGACCCCTAAAAATTACGTACTAAAGAAAAAACCCTCTAAAAAAAAGACAATAAAAACATTGATCAAAAGAGAAATGCTAGCAACACACCTTCTAACACATACTTTTTAATACACTCTCTTTGATTGGTTAAAATTCACATGGGTCCCACCAAATCATGTAGGTCCCATATCAATTTGGTGGGACCCGTGTGGATTTTAACCAATCAAAGAGGGTGTGTTGAAAAGTGTGTGTTAGAAGGTCGCTAGCATTTCTCTTGATCAAAATTCAATCATGCAAGTTTCAACTTTAAAATTACCCGTAAAAGGTTGGCTGCACTGAATATCTTGATCTGAATATTTGAAAGCTTTAGTACTGACCGCTTCCACCCAAGACATGAAAGTATCTTTCTCTCGGGAGGTTTCCGCCATTTTTAAGGTTTTCGCTGCTATTTTTTGCATTTTTGAGGTTTTCGCTGATATTTTTGACATTTCGGAGGTTTCCGCCATCATCGAGATATCATCAACAAAATCATGAAAAACATATCCTCCAAACATGTCTCTCTTCAATCTTCCCTTACATGGATAAACACCATCATAGAACAACGGCAGAACAGTAACACCATCTATGATTCGGCAACACTCGGTTATTTTATTAAATTCATGACAACACCATAATGAATGAAGGTATTTCGTTGAAATTACGATTACAACAACTTCACACTCTCCAATTACATTCAGAGAAGAGGATGGTATTTCTCGATCTCCACTTCCAAGCAAAAGATCCCAGAATACAACGATTCCGTATTCTGAAGTAAGAGCCGTATAGAGGTGGAAAGCAAAAGAACCGGTGTCTTCGTCACAGAAACTCAAGTACACGTTGTAGTTCTTTGGATTAGTAGTAGCTGCAGTAGATATAGCTGTTTGATTAGTAGTATCTGTGGTAGATATAGCTATTGGATTAGTAGTAGCTGTGGTAGATAATAGCTGGTTTTGGTTCAAATTTGTGCCGTCTAACGAAGCAGGAAGGGAAGCAAGACATAGCTGGTTTTGATGAAAATTGGTTCAAAATATCAGTGAATCTGAAATTGCACAAGAAGAATTCAACTTAACTGAAACGGTGATGCAAGACCCTCCTTGAATAGCAAGTCCTTTTTAATTCATATTAAAGCCGTCTCATCAACACTATCACTAGTCAAAGGTCTACTTATTATATACTTTATTTTCTATTTATCTATCTATCTATATTCTATAGTACCAAAATAACAATATCAAATATGGTTGGTAACACACATCCATCACCTGTTTTGCTGACAATGAATCAAAGCGACCTTTATTAGTGGGAATACCTAATTCCATTGGAAATTCACAACTTCTGTGAAATATGGTGACAAGCTTATGTTTAAAAAACGTTACAGATGGGCCTACAAAACTCAGCATTTAGATAGGACATATTGTGTGGTCCTCTGCTAAATTGTTTTAAAATGTTGGACTTACTGTCGTTAAGCTCAATTTGTTTGATGATGACGTGCTTAAGTTAACATAAAAAACCAATTAACTAATCTTATTCATAGCTACATATTTTTATTTCTCAAATCAAAATGAAACCTTATATTTTGTATATATAATAATAATAGCAGCTTGCCCACCATACTTACATTGACACACTGTCTTCTCTCTGACGTACCACAATGCAATAGAAACCTCTCTAAATTATCAGGGCTAATAATCATTTTGGTCTCCGAAGGTCTAATGAATGGTCCCTTATTAACTACTCCGCGAGTTAAAACAGTCTATATTGTTAAATTAGTCTCTTAATGCTGACATTAACTCTTTTTATATAGAGAGAGAAATAAAAAGGAAAACCGAGATAATAAAAACATAATGCGAGTATGAGAGATAGTTGTTGCAAAATGATTGTACAAATGTAATTTTTCAATTGTTTAATGCTTTTCAAATAAAAATAAAATGGTGACTCTTCTTTTAATATTTACTTAATTGTTGTTTTAATAACTCATCATAATTATGATATTTGATCCTTTGTAGGAGCTCTTGAGATATCCCGGTGGCTTAGATCCTTTGAGCATGCAATGTGACCAATCCTCTCAAATGATCAAAGTTACAGGAATAAAATACTGGAAGGCAATCTTGGCTTCTTATTAAGTCTTATAGTGGTTAATTTTTTTCTTAATGAATTAGAAGAACACAGACTCTTGACTTGACTATCATGTTTTGTATGGCATTGTGATCTAACCAATGTCCCATTATTGGTTAGATCACAATGTTAACTATATGAGTTAATGTGACATAAAACAAAATTTAACTTTATCGTAAAACAAAAATTAGACAAAATATAAGTTTTATTACATCACCAAGACCATTTAAAACGACTCAACATCTAAACTTTAGATATGAGTACAATGACATATTCGTGGCTACTGGACCTCCGCTACAGGTACAGCGACCTCTTCCTCTTGAAATTCTAAACTTCAGGCATGAGTACCTAATTCAGTCGCCACACGTTGTCTGGGTGTTGAAGTTGTTGATCATTCGCCATTAAAAACACCATGACGGTTTTGTGCCATATCTACATAATTGATAAAATCATAAACAAAAAATTTAAAAATGTATACAAATAAAAATTGTATATATAAAGCATTTTATCGAAATTTTAAACTTCAAAGAAGTTGATCACAGAACTATCTTTTACAATACTTTGGTTTCAAAGTTGTGTTCCATAAGTGATTCAGAATTAGGGAGCTTATCACTCACATTATAATTCCACCCGAAACATTAACATTCTTATCTACCGCATTCCAGTTATTAATATCACTCACATTTTCATCTTCATTAAGAAAGAGTACCATTCTTGTCGCCTAGCATCTCACCGCCACCAGAAACAGCATGCACATTTCTTATTTGTGGCCATGGCATCATCATCAGAACTCTTATCCAGTGCATGCAAATTCTTCTCTTGCCTTGTTTTTTTATCTTCACCAAGTCTGGTGACATTGTTTCCCACTGGAACATCAAGGGTATAACCACCAGATACACTAACATTCATATCGTCATGCCCAGAAACAATAACATGCTCCTCGTCTACACCTTGACAAAGTTCCATTTCTTTGTCGACTGGTTCATCATATAAGAGTGATACAATAGTCTTCTCAACAATGAAACCCTCGTCATAAACAACCATAACCTTCACTTTGTTACCAGGTTCTAGATTTGATGTTATGTTCTTCCAATCCTCATGGCTAAAAGAGGTCAGTGTATCTCTTTTATATGCTTGAATGGTTGTCTTTGTGTAGTTTATGATCAACACACCTTGGCAACCTTCTGATGTTATGTTTTCCAGGGAAGAGTAATAGACAACGAACAACATCATACTCTTTAGGTTACCCCCCATCAATGTTGGGACATCAAATACTACATAACAACCATTGCAACTGAAGGTAAACCAATCAAATTTGTTGTCACAAGGGAGCAAAAACGAATCACAAGTTCCATCTGCAGTCTACAATGAAAAAAAGTTTAAAAGACTAAAAATACAAGGTACTACTACATATTAAAAATTATATACATCATTTATTGAATGAATTTAAAAAAAGAACTTTCTTTTATAAATGAGACCGGAGGGAATAGATAGATACTCATAAGATATAGGCAAACCTGTAAATGGCTGTCTTCGGCAATATTGGTGAATTGGAGTTTCGTTCCCATTTGAATCAAGAAAGATTTCAAGTGATTATTTGACCCTGAAGTGCGAAATTGATCAAGGTAATCATCAAATAAAGAAGAAGGATTCATATCAGAGATATGTGTCATAGTTGCACATGTTTCCAGTTTATGACAATTTGTGGCTTTTAACACCTCCGAAATTCTTGCTAAATCTTGAGATAGTTGTAGTTTTGAACCATCCACACAAAATCTTTGAAGCTTTAGAAGGTCCTTGAAAGTACCAAGAAATGACATGGATGCAGATGTTTGAACCATAGACATCACATTATTCGACTGGGACATCCAAGACTGAATGAAAGAAGGAAATGCATCACGTGAAAATCCTTCAAAGCCACATAAAGAAATATATCCAATGTTTTTTAATCTCACTATTGAAAAGGGGACTTTTGTTATAGCAGTCTTATCCGCAATTAAGGTTGTCAATGATTCCATCTGTTCCAAGTCCTCCTCCAATTTATCAATCATTGAACATCCTGAAAGAATCATAGTTTCTAGAGATTTTAATTTATAGATGCTTTTCGGGAGATTCTGAAGACCTGTGCAGTCTCTTAAATTTATGAGAAGAAGCTTATGGAGAAATTCAATGCTCTGGGAGATCGTAGACAATCTTGGACAGTCTTTCAATACTAGTTTTTCCAGATTAGGCATGAAATAAAATTGCGGGGTTTCAGTCAAACCCAGAGAATGACTAAGGTTAAGAAATTTTAGATTCTCTAGCATCTGCAAGAAAATAAAACCACAAGAGAGTAATAAGACAAACATAGAAAAAGATTTGATTGAAAGTTAAAAGAAATGAACACTTACCACTAAACCTTTCTTTTTTGTACCAACACTTACCACTAAACCTTAACACTAGCATATATTTGTTGTGTTTTAATAAAATATTATTTTTGTTCTCAATTTTTTATCATTATAAAATTTCTTTTTTATTAAATACAATAAAGGTTAAACTTTAGACATACGCTCTAAGTTTATCTTATAAGACCAATTTATAATTTTAGAGTATCTTAGGATATCATTTTGGATTAGCTTCTATATTACTTATTGTTGTGTCATGGGGGAGATTTTAGGATCATCAACATCAGATCAATAGCAACCATACAAGTAAGTTTGATATCACATCTTAACTCAAAAAATATCACGTCTAAACTATGCAGGGGAACCCATGAAATGTTTAGAAAAGTATATATGTCGCGTCATTTTTCGGAGATCAAGGCTATTTGGTTAGCTTTTGACTCACTAAATTATTTCACGACTTTGAAAAAAATTATTTAATTTAGAAAGGGTCCGGGGGTTGGTTACATAAAGGGAAGGTGTTAGCACCCCTTATGTTCATAGTACTCTACGAGAACCTTTCGACTTTATTTTACTTTTTGTGCTATAATTTACTTGCTTTTGAAAAATGGAATGAATGGTAAATAAAGAAAAGAAAGAAGCCTATTATCTACATTTTTTATTGATTCGGAAGGACTAGGTCATTTGTCTACGTACCTATGAGGGATCAGAACCTCGTAGTTCGGGGTAGAAATTGACGTTTGATTTGTTTTGTATTTTTTATTAGTTTTTTGAAAAAGGTTTTAAAATAAAAAGCCAAGTGGCAAATAAGAATTGGTTTGTATTTTTTATATTGAAAGAAAAATGACTCAAAGTAGAATTAAAATTGATTTGAAATTTGATTAAGAAAGAAAATAAAAAGAACGATCACTTGATCTTGGATCAAGGTTTATTATGAAAATATTTTTTGTGATTTTGATTATTTGAATGTTTTTGTTGTTTTGGAATAATGAATGAAAATTAAACTAACGGAGCAATAAAAATAAAAGCGCGTGGACTTTTGTAGTGACGTTGGATCACCACATAATCCCTAACCTATTTTTTGTATTTTTTGATATATATAAAGCGGTAAAGAAATAAAAGGACACACACGCACACTTTTCTCATTTATATTTATATTGGACCTAAATACATTCTAATTGTTGGAAAATAAATAACAATAATTAAAATGCTAAATAGAAATAAAATAAAATGCAAAAATGCTAAAAAGAAATAAAATGCAAGATAATAAAAGAAAGGGACAAAAATTACCGAAGGGACAAAATTCCGAAGGGACTTATTCGGAAGGGACAGAAAAAAGAGGGAGAAGATCAAAAGAATAGCTCGTCAACACAAGCTAAATAGGGAGAAGAGAGAAAAGTTCTTTGACAATTCAAGAGAACTTTTTGTGTGTGAAATTGTGAGGAATGAGAGCTATATTTATAGGTGAGGAGGTTGATGAAAATGGAAAAATGGTTTAATGGATTTTGATCGTGATTTGAATGGTGTTTAATGGTGAATTTTAAAAGAGGAATGTGAAAGTTGACACTTGACTTGAAATTTTTTGGACCTTGGACATTTTATTTTTGGACATGTTCTAAAGAAAATAAAATAATAATAAAAAAAAGGTAAAATAAAATAACCTAAAAATAAAACAAAAGGATAAAAATAAAAATAAAAGATGGAAATTAACTAAAATAAAAAACTAAAGATAAAAAGTAAAAAAGACTAAAAATAAAATAAAATAAAAACGATCCCAAAATCGAACTAAAAATGAGTATTTTAAAATACCTTTCTGCCAAATTTTTCTCTGAAAAGCCAGAGAATATTCTGGGCTAAATGACGCGTGTCAGTGGTGTCTTAGGTCAAAAATTGGAGTATGACAATATCCTAAAAATGTAGGACCTAAAATAGTATATCCTAAAAATGAACCTAAAAAATGAACCTAAAATATGAACCTAAAAATGAACCTAAAGAAATGGACCTTTAGATAACTTTTCTGAACTTTATATCTACATGAAAAAAATAGTCTGTTTCTTTTATTTAAGCCCCTCAATTAATGTTCACAAAAAATAAAAAATTTGAGCGGAAAAAGGACACTATGTGGAAGCAACCATGTTGCACTATTCTCTGTCAAGCGCCTCCTGTGTGACTAGACGGTTGGAGTACCAAAATAGGAATAACCTAAAATATGTTTTTCTTTTACAGAACTATTCTTAGACTTATTACATGGGTTATTTCCAGACTAGCTAATGAAACAAAATTACATAAGCAAAATATAAAATAGAACATGTACCTTGCTCGCCTGCCATATATGTTTGAGGTGTTTGAGATTACTATACTTTAACTCCAAGGCAACTAGACTTCCTTGCTGAAATTCAACGGGAGCATAAGTTGATGGAAATTCATGCCAGTATAACCACCTAAGTTCAGTGGAAAGATTTTTAAAATCTCCATCAAGATGAACCCCAGCAAGTTGTAGTAATCTGAGTTTATTCATCTTCTTAAATGCTTTGGTATTCAGACAAACTGTATTTTTACTTGGAAACTCCAAAGCCAGTCCCTTGACAGCTTCTGTTCCCTGAGATGAAAAAGTATCAAAACAGAAAATGAACAATAGATTATATATCTGGTAGCTAAAAATTGTGAAATGAAAATTCTGCAGTCTGTAATTTTTATATCAAAAATCCAAAAAATAGAAAAAACAAGCAATTATGAATGAAACTAATTTTCATATTTCTTCATCCATGTTTAGGTCTTTTCCATGATTATTTGTTTTTTCAATATCATACAAAAAGTTCTTAAGTTAGTAATCACCTTATGCTTTGACAATATATCAAACACTTCCTCAGGTTGCCACAACCTACTGCGCTTCTCAGGATCAAATGGTGATTCCTCTTTAATTATTTGTCTTCCCATATCTCTTAACAAATCATGCATTCGAAGCTTGTTCCTATTGTCAACAGTAACAAGGCTTCGCTCTACAAGAACTTTAATTCCAATATCAGCAAAAAATCCACACCCATTTAAAATTTGTATTACATCATTTCTGTCCTTCCCAATAAAGAAACAAGCTATATCAAGGAATATTTGTTTCTCTGTTACATCTTTTAAACCATCGAAACTTATTTTTAGCTTCTTCTGCACTTGATCATGGGGAATACATTTGAGTTTTTCCAAAACTTTCTGCCACATTGTTATTTCACAGTCAGACAAATAGGACCCAAAGACATGAAGTGCTAGTGGCAATCCCCCTGAATAAGTAATCACATCTGCTGAATGTGCAACAAAATCTTCGGTTGGACTTGGTTGCTTAAATGCATGCCAACTGAATAGCTCAAGAGATTCACTCTTATCCATTACTTCTATTTTGTACACTTCATCAACTCCACTCAAATTAAGAAGATGCAAGTCTCTTGTTGTGATGATTATTCTACTCCCCGGACCAAACCATTCGCGACTTCCACACAAAGCATTTAGTTGGTCCAATTCATTCACATCATCAAGCACAAAAAGTACCCTATTTCGGGCAAGTCTTTCCTTCAACATATTTTTCCCTGTTTCGACATCACGTATCTTGAATGTTGTTGTTTTGTAAACATCACAAAGTACCTGTTGCTGTAGTGAAACTTGATTAGTATTTGTCTCCCAAAATTCCCTTATATTCAGAAGGAAGCTCCTTCCCTCAAATTTTCTGCCAATTTGATTATAGATTGCTTTGGCAATGGTTGTTTTGCCTGTGCCCCCCATTCCCCATATCCCTAGAAATATAACATCTTCTGATTTTTTTATGTTGAGTAGTTTAGTGGCTGTTTCCACACGAGATTGTACACCCACTGGATGTTCAGCGACAAATAACTCGGTCCTGTCTAACAAACGGGTGACACATTCTACAATATTCTTGATATCAGCACTTTCATTCCTATAAAATATGAAACAATGATTAGTTTTATGTTGCATTCTCCAATATATGCTTCTGTTAAAAGAAGTGGGAGAATTACATACCAGTTTACGTGTATACTTTTAATAGAAAAAATTGCATTGCAATGGGAATATAAGAGTAGCACAAGCTTTAGTGAACTAGTAATATATGTTGTCATTTATGAGAAGCCATTACTGGTAAGCCAAGAATCAACTCGAGTAATTTATGAGTCACTAGTAAGTCTACAAAGTCGCAAGCATGTTCCGATATAATTAGTTGTTAAATATTAGAGGAACAAGATTACGCTTCAATTACGTAGTCTTCAACAAAATTTTGTCAAAGTATAGACCAACCATATCATTTAGTTGTGTCAGTTATTCATTTGAAATTCCACCTTGACAATACCACCAACATCATCGCATTAGGTCTGCAAATCCTTACACTAAAGAATATATGGTCGAGAATATAAGAGTAGAAGTTGGAAGGGAACGAGTCGTAGCTCCCACTGTCGTTGTAGCTTCATTTTTTCCACCTTTATTACGGTATATTGTTTCTTTATTGTCATTTTTGCCGTTATTCTTTTGGATCTTTAATCCTGCTCACGTTTGTTCCCACCTTGTTCATCACCTCCGCAATGTTTCCACTTGACCACGCTATTGTTCATGTTCATTTGACTGTTATGTGCCAATGCCATCTGTTTTGCGCTAGTGACCAAACCATCAGAACTGCCATGATAAATCGAGCAAAGGATAGAGGAAAAAGACAGAAAAATTTGTCATTTGTTCATAGCAGATTAGTTACTATCGTCGTTCACACAACCACTGCGATATGATTTTGATCTCTTTCGTCTTAGTTTCAAATTTCACTGCAACCACTGTCAAGATTTCTCAGGCTAAGACAAGTTTAGTTATGACTCAATGAAAATATGCTTTTGATATATTTGACGAAGTAGGCATGCTTGATTGCCAATCAAGTGATACTCCTATGGATCCCAACATCAATCTATTACCAGGTTATTTATGGGGAGCCATTGTGATCTAGAGCAAGACATATTAATGTGGCATAGACTTTGCAGCCACCATCCTACAATGCTAGCTTTCCAATTCCACCACCCTACTATTAAAAATAAGGCCAACAAACCACCATGTTTGAAATTTTCTATTTTTACTAGATTGTGTTTCCATTGATGTATTAATTATTATTACTATTTCAACTACAATATGGCCTCTAGGATTGCTATAAATAAGGCCATTTCCTTCATGTACCCAATTGAAATATATAAAAACTTGAGTTTCTCATTTGAGAGTTAGAGAGTGGATTCTCTCTTGGTTTCTGAGCCATTTTGGCATCGGAGCAAGGTTCCAAATCCGGAGTTGAGTTTGAGTGAAAAAATCAACGGAAAGTTTGAGTTTTCTAAGGGTGTTCTTAACGAAAAAGAGCTGCCACCCTCAAAACTCTACTTTGCAGCCATTTTTTCGCAAAACTAACGCCGCCATTGCGTTCGGAAGGCCGAAAAACCTTGGGGTGGAGGTTTTTGTCACCAATGTAGCCTCCACGAGCCGCCAAACGCCTCGCCGGAGTTCTCGACGGACCACCACCCACGGAAAACTAGAGGTTGAAAACGACCGGTCCGCAGCCAAATCAGCTGCCACGTGTCACTTCCAACCAATAACTTACTGCCACGTGCCTACAAGACACATCACCGTAGCTTGTCCAGTCATCGACAAGTCAGCCACCACATCCGTGCCACGTG
>Ga0209282_1002496_pt1 | contig 10671 bp, 7 predicted proteins | sample Mtrugardesep15_FD_187529 | JGI IMG/M metagenome (GOLD analysis project Ga0209282, IMG submission 187529) | Root nodule microbial communities of legume samples collected from California, USA - M. trunc garden sep15 (SPAdes) (version 2) | ecosystem: Host-associated > Plants > Roots > Nodule...
TCATACAAGGTGACAAGAAGGAATATAAAAAACAGTAGGGACCTTTGGTTTATTTTTCATTTGGTAGTGGATACTACATTGTATAATAATTTTATAACAGATGAAGATAGTTCCATGGTATCTAGCTGTTTGGCCATTGCAATAACGATATGTTTATGAGGAGAAAGACAGTGTGGCAGCTTTCACTTATGTTTAGAGTCAATGTAAAGTGGAGAAAAGGAACAAAATATATGTTTATGCTGCACTGCAGCCCTTTTTTATTGGTGACTGATCCAACAATACATGTTGTAGCTCATGTTACTGCTTTTATGTTTATCGTTAAACAACGATTACCTTTTTTATTATTTTAAATCTACGGCGCTTAGGTTACAATCATGATTACTTTTTTAAAATATAATAGCATTACCTGATCTATTGTTGCCCCATTATATTGTAAAGTTAAACTAATGTGGACGGCTACTAGCACAAGAGTGCTGAATTCATTAATTTGCTGGGATGGGAATGGTTTGAATTTGTATGGGGGAATATTTTAAGTTATAATCGTAGTACAACAAAAAGTCCCACATTGCCACCCTCATCAATCCATTCAGTTGTCTTTTAACTAAAAACAAGACCTTAAGAGCAGCTCCCACAAGAACCAAAACAGGCAGTATCTTAGAAAAATAGTGTCTCAAACTTGAGTCCGGAACATTGATGCCATAAGGAACGGCCTAAGTGACACACAAACATATTTCATCTTGTCCTTGCAAACATACGAAGTTTTTTTTCTTTAAATCAGTACCCTTTAAATTTTCTTATTTGATCTCCAACGTTTTCAAAAACGGCTACGTTTAGTTCTGTAATTATTATTTTAAGGCTAAATATGAACTCAATTAAAATGAATATTAATATAATGACTAAATATGAACTCAATTAAAAATTTAAGGCTGAGATATCAAATCAATAAAGCCTTCGAACTCTTTGTGACTCGTGTATCCTGCAATCAGATGATCACAAATATACTTTGAGAGTTATACTCAAAACTTTATAAAGAAGAATGCATAACTGATGGGCATCTTATAAACACTTTTTATGGGGTACACATCCTTCTCATAAACGCTTAGTAAGCAAAATGAGTGTGACTTGGGTTCAAAAATAAATCGTATAGTCCATCTAGGAACATGAAGGTCAAATTGGTCAATATAGTTATATGGTACATGTGTTATCCATTGAGAACTGAGTGTAACACTTAATTAATGACGGCTCATCCAGTGTGATTTGAAAATCTGTATATATCATTCTAATTTTACAATGAAGTTAAGATCCTATTACCCTCCAGATGATCTAGGTGTGACTCCATGACAAGCCATGGTGGATCCTATCAGCAACAGATACTATGAATAGAAAGAAGCAACAATGTTGCCACCCCAAAAAAACCCACCAGGACTGAGACTAGCAACCTAATAAAGGCAAAACATCAAAACTCTGCCATCTCATAACCTTCAAATTTGGACTCCTTGTCACTGAAATTGTTTCAATATTCTGCAATTGATGATCATTAAAAACATTATAACGGAAATCTTCACTAAATGTAGATTAAGATTTGAGATAGATGTGGAAAGTTAATAGTCCTCACCTAACATAAGTTTATCGGAACTCATCATGGTAATCATTATATTCATCTTCATCATCGTTGAAAATAGCACTATAAAATACATATGGATTCTCAATCATCTCAGGCAAAGTCAGGCGCCCATCTTTGTTAATGTCTGCCTGTTATAAAGTTATACGATGGTTACTGATGAAATTAATGCATATAATGCAATTCAATAGATGTTGGCATGCTTTTTGAACTATCAGAGTTTAATGAGATGTATGTTACACAAGAGATGTTGAAGGGCATGTTGAGGCCATAGTCAGGAAAACATAGTTCAATGCATCTAGTTAAAAACGCCTAACATGTAAATTAAGCACAACAATGTAAACCCTCCAAAAGCATAAATACTGGTCAACCTACAATATTTCATAATTCATATTAGAAATGCACCCTAATCAAATTATTGAGACTAATTTGGGCCTGGCCCAATAGGTCAGAATCATGTTCCTCTTTCTTCTTTTCCTAAGCCAGGTCATCTTGCTAGCAAGATGTATCTTTGGTGCATCTACAGTGGTATCAACCTATTGCCCACCCCATGTGAGCATGAATTCGGCAACTCCAGTGGTTGCATTGTGGGGGCACAACCAGACTCCATATAATCCACATCTTTTGGATGTTTCCGCATGAACCGCTGCTCCCCTTCGTCGTAAATCTTGATTTCCACTACAATTCCCTCAGCCTCAAACATCTCTATCACTTGGTCATGTATTGAATTGATTTCATCCCTGTATATAGTTCTTGCATCTATGAAGGCTTGTCAGGATTACCTCAGTTTTTCCGCCCAAGTAAACCATTCCAATGATTTGGTCCCAAGACTCCCAACATAGGTAGATAGATCCACCTTTCTTTCCCAAGAACAGGCCTCTCCCCTGTCATAACCCTTATTCCTTTCAATGATTTCCAATATCTTCTTGGTCGAATGGGGTTAAGCCTCTCCCAATACGGTTCCCTAATCCTATTTTTTCTAAAATCTAATACCCTGCTTTTCCCTAATATTCATCTATTTATTTATCTAATGTATCAGCTCTAACTAACCATTGTAACTATCAACAGTAATTATTTTGGCTGTCTTCCCTTTATCCTTCCAAGAAAATAGCAACCTATCCTAACACAGCCACTCATTCAATTACTTGCTCAAAAAGGGACTTACAAAGTTACTTGCACACTTTCACACGCCTTAATTAGCTATAACTTTTACTCTGTTTTTATTTTGGCTTTCTGAAATATAATTATGGTCAAATCGTTTTGTCCATTTCTAATTAGAAATAGTTACATCAACCATTAAACTGAGAGTTATAAGGTGGATGAGTTGGTTTAGAAGGACGGACATAAGGGTTGGAGATAAGATGGTCATAGGTTCAAATTCCCCCACTAACATAACACACTAACAACTACCATTTGGTTTTCAGATAACATCAAGCAGTGAACATCCTTTATATTATACATTTCAGTTACTTCTAATTATGATTCTGAATCTTGCAATTTGATGCGATGCGATGCAATTTATAACTAAAAATTAGTTCCATGCTTCACCGTTTGAATTGTGATTTGATAACAATAGACCTATGGGCATTCCTATATTCATATGACTTTACATGAAAAAAATAACACATTTGACAACAATAAGAGTGTAAATTATTGTATGGTGAAATCCAATACCTGTGAAATGATATATTCTGATTGTTGCTTTGCATAATAATGCTCGGACGGATGAAGTTTCCCAATTATAGGCAGTAGTTCAATATCTGATAACAACCTGTACAAATAGAGATGAAAATCCAAAAGTGAATGATAGCATAAGATAAGGAAACTACCAAAATGTTTCAAAGAAAGTCAATTAATGATGAAAAAAGGACAATACCCATCACCATCTTGGTCAAGCTGAGCAAACAATTTTCTAGCTGGAGCATCCAATGAATTATCGGAATGATGGGAGTCATTGTGACTTTCTTCGTCATAGTTTCTTACCAAATCAAATAGCCCATGGAAAAATTCTTTGAAGTTGACCTTCCCATCTCTGTCTGAGTCTCTTTCTCTATAAAGAAATAAAAGGACGCATGAGCATGAGTACCCCAAGGCAGTGATAGAAATAAGCTAATTGTATATAAACTGAAAATCTCCCATTCACTTCAGTAAAATAAAATTAACAAGTATAAAATATAAATATTTCCCATATTTTTAATATTGGGCACAATTACCTACAAAATTTATTTCAATATTGTAGTTTCTCCTAGACGAGGCCGCTGACTGCAAGGCAAAATTCAAAAAACAACCATGGATCTATCACTTACAACTCATCGGTTTGAATAGCCCAACAGATGATTTAACCATTCAACTTAAATCCTAATTGGTTGCATGGATTTGGGTGACCGCAAAATATCCAGTCTTCAAAGCAAAGGTTACAATTTTAGTGAGATTAAAAATGACCCCGGGCATTATTAAGGATATATTAGACTATGGATATATATATTAGTACCCTATACAACAAAAAACTTTGCATATTTCAGAAGCATACGCTCATATATCCCCCATCTTTTACCAGCACCTACTGAATGGATGTTTCTTTATTTAGACTAGAAAGCAAGAAAAAGATAAATAAGAGTTATTTAAACATCACCATCATCATCTAGATATTGAGGATCCCCTGATAAGCTAAATACCTGAGCTAGATGCTTGTGTTTGGTACCAAGGTATACGACTGTATTGTCCTTCACGATACATGCCAAACATATGATCCCACAGATCGCAAGTATCTTGTGTGAATCTAAAAAGTCTAAGTTAAAAGTTTTACCAACTTATTTGAAATAGTGGGGTATGAGTTCCCACCTTCATGGGAACCATTTTTTTCCTAATCCAGCCTTGGCAATAAAAATATGGGAAAGTGGCAGTTATGTCATTCACAGCAACGTTTTATGCCCAAGAATAAATTTTCTAACTTCATAACTTCCGTGGAAATCCATATTTTGAACCTCCGCATTGCTGGGAATAATTTTCACAGCCATGAAATAAGCACCCCAATATAGAAGGGTAAACCCTCAAAGTTTGGCAGCAACATATCTGTGATTAGGGAAGATTTTACCCCATTTCTTTGTAATACATATGACCTTACTAACAACTATATTGTCAATTAGTAGCTATTTGGGAATGGTAAGGATGGGGCAGTATATAAATAACAAGTGGGATTGAGAGGGAGATCATCTTGTCGTTCTGAGAGATAATTGGGGCCCTTGGGCATAAAGAAATTCAAACCCTCATAGTTTTGCAACCCCATATCTTCAATTTAGGGAGATTTCAACCCCACATTTTTTGTAATGCATATCAGGTTCCTAACAGCTTTTCTATTTAAGATTGTGAATACATGAAAGCTAGAGTAGTTTTATGATAAAAGTCCAAGCTTGTTCATCAGCCGCGTGTGTAGAAGGCCAGATGTGAAATGGTAATTCATTATCAAGAGAATTAAATAGTATCTAGTTAGTTAGTAACATGAAATCTCGTAGTCACTCTCATGTCAAATGCATTATCACTGTATATAATAAGCCTTTATATTCATACATTTATTTGTTAAATAAATGGTCAAAAGATATACTTAAAATTGATGAAACTAATAAATGTACTATACAGGGGACTACAAACATGTTAGGGTAAAAACTTTCCAAACAGAAATAACTTATTCTTTAAGAAACGAATATCGAGCCGTGACAAAGTTTCTATGAGAAATGAGTTACCAACCTGATTTCCTCCTTGCACAACCATTGTTGAAGCTTGGTGCTGTTGCTATCAGCTGGGTGCAGAAAGCTAAAACAAAAGAGAATACGGAAAATCGTTAGCTCAAATTGAAAAGCATCATAAACTAAATATGCAAGTGTAAACAACATGACTTGGCAACAAAAATAGTTGAAGAAACTCACTCATTGAACTCAGTTAAGTTAAGAACACCATCTCCATCTGCATCAGATGCATTAAAATGCTCTTCTTTCCACCAACCCATATCATAGCCAAAAGATTCTTCATCTGAAAAATTCAAGACAAATTAAAACACACAATGCACCACAGAGACAGTAATCACTATAAAAACAAAAGTGAAAATCAAAAGTTCACTGCGACAACAATTACTAATTACTTTTTTTTTTCCTTCAAATTATTACCAGTGTCGATGTATCAGTGTTAGTGTGGGTGTTTGATATGAAACAAAAACAGATCTAGAATTAGAAAGTAAAAAAAAAAAGTTACCAGCAGTTTTAACCCAACTAGGAGGATCATACTCATCGAAAGAAAGAAAACCATCATGATTCTTATCATGAAGTTCCATTTCTCTTTGAGAACGATGAAGAACCTCTCTATGAGCTTGTTGAAGATTCCACATAGTCAACTCATGAAGATCAACAAAATCATCGGCAGGGTCGACATCGATTTTGGGAAAAAGAAGAAGAAGTCTAGATGTAACATTGAACTTATCTTCATCATTGATGAAGTCTTCAGCGTTCATGAAGTCTTCCCACTCGGGTTGGGATTCGTGAGGAGGAGCGTGTTGGATGTGTTGTTGTTCCCATTGTTTGTCTTCGCGGTGGCGTTCGAGTTCGGCGACGAGAGGGTCGAAGGGGACAGGTTGGTGAGAAGAATGGGAACGGGAATGGGAATGGGAAGGTTCGAGAGTGAAGTTGGAACGGAGTTTGAGGCGGCGGTGACGGTGAGAAGAGTGGTGGTTGTTGAAGGGAGAGTGAGAAGAGAGGAAAAAGAGAACAATTAGGGCTAAGATCGTGTATATCAATACCGATCCTAAACCCATTTTTGCATTTCCAGATTCAAACAAGAGAATAGATGATGGATCTCAGTATAGTTGTGTAATTTAATTTCAATTCAACTCACCTTCAATCATTCAGATACATCTCTCCTATTTATTTTATTATATTATATTTAATAATCATCATTTATTAAATCGCGTTTTCTCTACATTATTTATTACGATCAAATTACTAGTATTAGTTAGTGCTACTATTTTAGTTTTTTTTTTCCAAAAGGGGAAAAAATAAGAAAAAAACGACCTAAAAATTAGTCGAACAAGCCCAACATCCATGACATCTATTAAGACACCGTTGAGAGAACTTATTAAGACAACTTTCACATTTATAAGCAAAACACAACTTTTTAGGTTCATTGATTAACTAATGTATTTGGTATATAAATGTGGCTAAATACATTAATTATTTCATGAATTTAAAAATTTATTTTTTCTTATAAATGTGACCAGAGGGAGTAGCTTATAAAAACAACTTATAGGATATGCGAAAGAGAAATGATTGAATCACACACTTTCGAACACACTCTCTTTCATTTGTTAAAATTCACTTCGGTTCCACCAAATCATGTGGGTCTCATATCAATTTAGTGGATTTCATGTGAATTTTAACCAATCGAACAAAGTATGTAAAAAAATGTGTGTTAAAATATGTATTGCTATCACTTCTCTATGTAAAAATAGTTTAACTTTAAAATTGTAATTAAGTAAAAAAAAATAAATGGACTAACTAAAAAAATAAAATGAAAAATTGCACCTTGAAAGTAAGTTAAAGAAAAAAAGTAAAACAAATGTTAATGGGTGTCACAAGACACTTTAAATAAGTAAGTTAAAAAATTGGTATTTTCTCCGTCCTTAATTATAAGACCATATTAAATGGATAATACATAATATATATGGGTCGGGTTCGAACCCGGGGACACCCCATTTATTCACCTTAAGGTGAATTTTTCTAGCCATTAGATTACTTGACCTAAAAAAGACCATATTAAAAAAATTATAGGAATTAAGAAAGATAGTAGTAATATTAAATTTGTTTATAATTATTATTAATTTTACAATTTTATTATTTAATAGATAGAGTGTTAGTTTATGTTTTCAACATAATGTATCAATTGTTGATTGAAGCAAAAAATATAAAATAAATAGGTGTATGTGGATCAAGAAATTATTAATGTTGATGAAAATATCAAATGTGTGAGCAATTCTTGTGTAGTCATAACCATAAATATATTTTGTTTAGATACACACATACAATGGAAATAAGTACAAAGAGAAGAAAAAAAAAGTAATCTATTTTTTTTTTTTTGACAAAAAAAATTAATCTATGGTTATTATTATTGAAAACATTAGATAATGTGTATTGGTGTGCACTTAAATGAATTGGATTTGTGTTCATGATTATATTAGAATTTCCCAAATGTGTTTTATAAGAAGTACAAGCAAGCTTCTCAACAGAGTTTTATAATTAGAGATATATATTTAAACAAAAAAAATAAAAAGTTTGAGACATAAGTATGTACTATATTTAGGACATTAAAAATTGAAGTATTTATGAACAAAAAAAAAATTGAAGTACATGACAATTTTTTTTTTTGGCTTTCGCATCGGTTTCTGACCTACCAATAGTGGACGACTAATCCAGCTCATGCGTAGAGGCATGCGCACTAGCCAAGAGTTGTTTCCCCTGAGACTCGAACCTGATATTCAGGTACGTCTTTGGAAGAAGCTTTTTGCCACCGGAGCTCAAACAACTTGGTTCTTGACAATTTTTTTTAATTTAACTACTTTTTGGAGGGAATTTAATTTAACTACTTGATTCTTAATTTGAAATTGTGGACATTCTTTAAATAATTAAGTCAATATTTTATTAGTATTTATTTATTTTGAAATTAGCTCCTGCTGGGAAAATAAAAATAAAAATATAATAAATCGTTCGGAATCAAAAAGCAGAAGAAATGAATTGCAATCCTTTCGAATGAATGTCTCTTTCAATTTCCAAATGCAGCTTGAGTCCATGATTTTCACGAAAACGCCTTGTAAGCATGCATTCCTCTTTTATTTAGCTGGGTTTAGTATCCTTTCTGTATGCTAAAGAATCTCGAGGAATCTTTTTGGATACAACTTATCAATGGACTATAAATTTGTAAGCACAAAACATTTGATTCCTCGATCGAGATTCTTTCTCTTTTCATTGATATTTAATAGTTCATTCACAATTATTTTCTTTGCATTGTTTGAAACTAGTAACATATTATGGTCTTCTGTAGAGAGATAAATGGAAAAAATTGCATCTTTTTCCTCTCATGCACGATCGTATCCTATTGTTCCCAACACATTATTGATGTAATCTATCTTAGTTTAGTTATTTAAACCAATTCATTGAAATTTTTTGAATGGTTTTAATACCATTTCAAAGTTCTTGAAAGCGTGCACATAATAAGTCCAAAAGTAATTCAGCCTGAAACTTAAACTTCTAATAGTTTTCTTAATCTTTCTATTTACATTTCCTTCCATCTTCTTTTCTACAATAGCAATATCCTCCTTTCACTGAATTCAAATTTTGCTCTCTCTATTGATGAATGAATACTGTCTGCCGTAGGGTCCCTATACTAATAGTCACTGCTTGGGGTTTTGTTACAAAGCACGTGCCAAATAATCTCTTGCATCAACAACTTTATCAACAATATGTTGACAGCAAAGTTTGCATCTGAGACGATGTGAATGAACCGTGTGCATCTATTTTCAGTGGTCAATCTTGGGCTAAAACAGAAACTACGATGAGATGTTTTGTCCACAAAGTCCCCCTTTTCAAAGGATATCTTCGATAACAACGGTCATTTCGTTACATGTTGTATGTTATATCTTAAATTCTTTATGTTATTATGCACTAATAGTGGACTTGTTATATTCATCTAAGCTTGCTTGAGAAATTGCCTGCTCAAGATATTTGAAAGTTTTCTGATATTTTAGGACACCCATAAGCCAGAAATCAAAATCGTCTTCTGTAACTATGTTTATGTACTTTTGTGTTGGCTTCTCAACATTTTGACTTTGATTCACACACTTGATATTCTTCAGTGGAATGGCAACCTGTACATAACACATATTAGATTAGGGAAACTGAGATATAACAGTTTTGTTTATGTATTTATTTAGTTCACGACATACCTTATATTGGATCCTACACATTTGACCTTTTTGATTGAAGACTTTTATTGTTCTCTCACTGCAAAAGGCAACCTTTTCATTGGAGATGAAGAGGAGACCAGCTAGAGGACCGGATGTCGTGGAGAGATAACACTGCGAAACTTTTGATAGCCTCTCTCCTTCTCTCGCACTAAAATACTGCGTAAACACTTTCTCCACTCCACCCATTTGAAGAATTTGAGCCCCTAAGCTCAACGTCCTCTTTATTGTTTTAGATATGTTTGCTCCAACTCTCACTGAAATTTTTCAGAGTTATGCAAATAGAATTAGATACGCGCAACTCAACTAGCAAGAGGAGTTAAGCTGATATAGATACTACACAGAAAAGGAAAATGGTTTTCATATATTATACCATATATCTAGGAAACAAATCTAAGTCTTACAAGGGTACTCACCATGTTCTTGGACTCTTTGTGAGAGACTATCAGCCTTCCTAGCAAGCCTTTTCTTGTTCGAATTTGTTAAACCTGAAACAATAAAGCACTCTATATTGGTAAAACCATCAATACTTAGCGAAATTAGATGTTCATGATTAGTCTGTCAAGGAAAAGAAAGTCTTACTTTTGCTTTGATGTTTGGATGGATATTGACATTGATGAGAGGCAGAACCAAGTAAGTATCTGTTAATCGAATTTTGAAACTGATGATATATGATTGGAGTTCCAACAACTAGCTCATGATGAATTGAGGTCAGCATGTTGAATGATTAATAAGGTTTGTGTTTTATTGAAAAGAATAGCACTAGGTGAAGAGGGAATGGTTTGAGCTATTAGAGGAAGCTTAGCTTGCTTGGTTTGATCAGTCCCTTTGTATTCTAAGGATGTAGTATTTAAAGGGATTAAAAGTAGGAAGTGAATCTTAGCCCTTTTGTGGGATGACTCAACCATGATCTTGGTTGATGTAACAAAGACACTACCCACATGGCAACTTGAAGTTCTTTTATTGAAGATAATATTTTGACATCATGGACTGTTTGGTTGCTTTCAGAAAAAGATGGTAAAGTAAGATATAAGTTAGCTTTTTCAAAAGT
>Ga0209282_1002498_pt1 | contig 10665 bp, 7 predicted proteins | sample Mtrugardesep15_FD_187529 | JGI IMG/M metagenome (GOLD analysis project Ga0209282, IMG submission 187529) | Root nodule microbial communities of legume samples collected from California, USA - M. trunc garden sep15 (SPAdes) (version 2) | ecosystem: Host-associated > Plants > Roots > Nodule...
AAAAAAAATAAAAATAGGTGTAGCCTATTTTTTTTACCGAGTGTAGCCTATATGTTACTTTGAAGGTTAACAGAAATTACCGAGTGTGTTACTATTTGTCGCTTATATGTAGGATAATTATTAGAATGGTTGATAGTGTTTACATCACTGTTGTAAAATAGGGGATATACCGTAGCAGAATTTGAACAAACTGCTAATGTTACGCTATACGCTTTTTAGTTTAAAGTGTTGTCAAACAGCGGTACTAAAGAACTTTAACATAGCAGAATCTGAACAAACCACTATTTTCTGCGATCCGCAATCGACAACATTGGTGTACCTCAGCCCTTCTCTGATAATGTGCATGTTTATTCTGCATCCGCTATTTTCATTCCTCAACTGACATGTGCGTTTTGAAACCTTTGAGGCTCTTCTTTTGAAGTGCAAGTTTCTCTCATATGAGTCTGCTGCCTTTGTGGTTTAGGGAGTGTGTAATATTAAAATGCAATAATTTGGTTTAAGTATGTGTGCAAATTTGAATAAGGTTTATTTTTTTATCTCCTCAGGATCTCCATTTCTTTGTGCTACGTATGGTGTAAAATTGATTTTTATATTTTGACAAATACAAATAATACTAGTAATGTGGTTTGACCAGAGGAAGAGTAGTCTAATAAGTAGAGGGGGATCAAGAAAAACTGTAGGCTAAGTCATTAAGAGGGACTATCTTTAGACATAATCCATGATAGGAAATTATGGTGTCGTTTAGTGCGTTTAGCTGATCCAACCTAGCGAGAAAATGTTTAGCTACCGTTGTATGAAAAATCACATTATATTTTGGTTCTGTGGGTTGTGCAGTTTTCTTTTTTGTGTTAACATAATTATTCTGTAGCGATTTCTGTCTAATGCTATATTGCATCACTTTCCATATTAGAATTTTGTTTTACAATGTTAACTTATTTATGGCTTGACAAGGAGATTGAAAAGTTGAAGCTTGCATATATGACCTGCCGACAAGGAGTTATTGATGTAGCTATGATGTAAGTAGCATGATAATTACTTTGTTACTTTTAATATTCTTAATGTGAAACTAACAACACCTTTTGCAATTATCTGTGCAAGCAGTATATATGGTGTTCATGAAGAGGCAAAGGATAAAGATTTTGAACTTGAAATGAGCTGGGTGTGTGAGGAATCAAACCGTCAGCATGAAAAGGTAAAGGAGTGTGTACTTTGAGTTACTTTTATAAAATGACATATTTTTCATTCAATTACTTTAATTAATGATTATACATGAAATTTTCATAGCATAGCATCCACATTTTTTCTTTGTTTTATCTATTTGGTTATTTCCAGAATCTTTGGTATCATATTGACGACATGATTGGCATTTGCAAGTAAGAAAGTAATTGAAAAAACCTTGAATATGGCCATACATGAAGGTTCACAAGTTGCTGAATCTTAAGGTTGTGTCGGTTCCATTCTTTCTTTGATTTGACTCTGAAAATCAAACAGTATCTAATTGTTTTTTGAGTTTGGGCTGAAAGAACGAAAAACTAGTGGAATTCTTAGGTTAAGAGACAGGTGGGGAGAAGATTGGTTTGCTAATTTTTGAGTTGTTGTTGCCCTTCTAACATGGGGTAGGGAGTTGTATAGTTTTGGCTTTTAAGTTTATGTGGAGCACAATAAGACATTTAATTTGTTGGATCAAATAACAATATAAAGTGCTGAATATACATCCTGTGCAACTCTGAATTGTCACTTATGCCACCGTTGGATATTATGTTAGATTAGGGTTTTTGTATAAATTTTGTTGCACAATATTATTTTGAATACCAAGTGTTGTCAAGTAGTGGCGCTATAGCACTGTAGCATAAAGTAATTTGAACAGATTGCTGTAATCTGCTATATGCAATTGACAATACCGATAAGCGAACATCTGTGCATGCACATTCTTTTACATACTGCATTTCAACTCGTGCCTTTATGAAATTTATCTGTGGAATGTTTCTTGGCCAATCCTGCTTTATTGTTACAATCTTTTCTAGTTTATGCCTTTCTTAATATAGTATGTTTTCATATATTTTGTATTTAAAGTTCTGAAAACTTTTATTGGTACCATGAGAAGTGTACTATAGATCATCTCAGTACATTACAAGCTTGTCGGTGGACGGTTTTTATATTTTAATTGGAAATTTGTGAAGGATGATGGTGCCATAGGCCACAATGGCATATGTTTATACGTCGATTTTTGGCCTTTCACCATAAAAAAGTAAAAAACACTGACCTTGGCCAATGGCATATGTTTGTTTTTGCTGCTTGTTAGTATATCATGTGCAGGTTCCAGTGGAGCTTCTGGAAGATGCTAAAACATCAGCCAAAGCAGCGCTTGAAGAAATGGATGCTGATTAACTGATTAAGAATATTCATCCCAGATGATGTATTTCATAATTTGTAATAGAGCATTTGGAACATCTATAGAAAATTCGCAGGCTTCAAAAATTGAATTTTTTTGTATGTTTCTTGAGTATAGAATGCCCTGGTTGATTTTTGTTGCTGTGGAGAACTGTTTTAAAGTGCTTTAAATACTGCTCTTATCAATTGATTTGGTGTTGGATTTGTATGTCTTTGTCACTTGTCCATGCCACTATGGCCACCTTTGGTTTGAGAAAATGTGTTTTAAGAAACCAAACATGTCTTTATTTTATCTTAATCTGCTCTTCATTTTCATTTTTTGTACACAGGATTAGAAGCATTAGGTTTAAACTTATTTCCATAATTCCAGTTTCTTAGTTTATGGTTTTTTGCAATAATTGAAGAGAGATGATGCATGAATTGCTTGTTAAAAAAAAGATGATGTTATGAATTGTTGGCTTAAATAATGCTTTCAGAAAACGTGACAGACCATAAGGTGATCACCATGTACCATTCTAGAAACAAGGTTATTGTATTTCTGATATTACTTTTCATAAATAAACATTGAAAATTCAAAGACACCAACAATATTCAATCATATTAGACATTGATAAGGTTACTATAAGTTGCAAGAACAAAAACAAAGTGAACCTTGGACTTTTATTTTCAAGAATGTCGTTGACAATTGTTAGAGTTTCAATTGATCATTAAGTTCTAGTTGATCATGAACCAATGTGGTCCATCGGGGACCATTTATCAAGATGGTCCACCAATATAAAGAGAAATTTAAGAAGAAAGGTATTTGGTCAATCAACTCTACCAAAGTTTTCAGTTGTGCATATCTTTATGTTATAAGTTATGTAGATTTGAGACTTAGGTAAAGTATATGCTATTAGACCCTACATATAAATTATATTACCTAAAAATCTATAATAAATCAAGGGTTAATAGGACTTTACCCCCTGTAATATACGACACTTTTGGTTTTGCCCCCTGTAATTTATTTTTTTTAAATTCTGTCCTTATAAAATAAAGATTCTTCAAGATTGCCCCCCAAGCCATTTGAGTCAGCAGAATCTCTGACGTGGCAGCTGCATGGCTTTTACTTTTTCTTTTTTATTTATTTTTTGATTGTCACGTGTAAAAAACAATTTACACGTCATTAATAATTAAAAAAATAAAAAATATGAAAATTAATTTTCAAAAATTATAAAAAAACTAATTAATTAGGAATTTTAAGTATCCTATCAGCAGGTGCTTAGTAAATTAAGCTACGTGAAAGGGGAATTTGCTGCAGAGTATCCCCATCAGGGGAAGCGAGCAGGGGAATTTGCTCAAGTGTTCCATTTGCATTCTCAAGACCACAGGCATCTACATGATACGTGCATTGTGAAATTCAGATACATATGTTTGGGTAACTTATGCTATTACTGTGGTTAGTTAGGCCACGTTGAAGATTATTGCGACAAGGTTTACGCCGTAACTTCAGACAATGGTTTACCATACTGGGGGCCTGAACTACGTGTGGACAAACAAAAAAACTCAGGCAGAGGTTCATAATGGCTGAGAGAGGATGGGAAACCTTGGGTCCCGCCGTCTCGCAGGGTGGTAACAGCTGCCGGAAACGTTACAGATGCTGCAGTTAATGGTAACAGTTCTGCATTAAACTCTAATTCCTCAGCAGACAAATCAGTTACTCTTGCTGATCTTTTGAAGAATCCATATTCATTTCGCCCATCAAGTAGTAATAATGAGCCACAAAAACTATGACACAGGAAAGGCCATCCCCACGGCATGAAAAGTATGAATCTTCTATATGTATCCCAATAATAAAAAGGTGAATTGGTAAAACCAAACTCACTCTCAAAACATAATAACGGGTCACAGAAACAACCATAATGAAACCACACGTTAAAATTTGCAAACTGCGCACAGGAAAAGAGCCACTTAATCTTTCTGACATATCGAAAATTAAGGAATATGTTTACACATTCTTGTTTAAAGATAAGGTTTTGTGTAATAACACTTTTTTGACACTCAAACTAGCGGACAATTTCTCTAATACAAGACCCATATCACCCAAGATAGGTGTTTTCTAACAACACTTAAAATCAATCAGGGGGCGTCATTGTAGCGAGGAGAATATAAGAGATTTCTACTTATTCTACAGAAGACTAAAATCAATGAGCGGACCTTCAGATGACAACTTTTTACTACTTATTCTCTAATGTATCTTCTAATGACAATGATGTATATGTTTCCTATAAGAGTTGTCTTACCTAGCTTCTTCTCTTTATCCTAGTTTCTAAGTCTTTGCCTCACTTTTCTCTCTTCGCAGGATACCTCCTCATTTGCACGACTCTTTCTTTGTTCATGCCTGCAACCAAACGAGATCATCCTTCACGCATTTCTTCGTCAAAGGAAAACTAGTGAAATTACTCAATAGAGTAATCAATGTATTCTAATGTCATGAAACTAAAAGTTAGTCATAGTCATTATTTTCCAACATTGTGTGTATATTGTAACACTTGTGTGATAATAAAAGTTTTAACTTGAGTTTCACGCGACAAAACTAAATTTAGTTTTTTAGAGACTAAAAATCACAATACAGAAGCTCTCTCCACAAACAAAATAGGCTCAACTGTTGAAACCAAACGAATCAGGATGTAAGGAAGGTCAAGAGATCAAACATAAAACATATAAGCATAGCAAAGTTTAAAATAAAATGATAACGCCCAAACAATATAGCTTCTCTGTTGTTGAGTGTTTTTGAAAGTATATCTTGTTTTGAGAGATGTTGATAGAACAGGTGTCTAATGAAGATAATATACTTGTTAATAATATAAAAGAATTTTCATGAAGAGAAATTTTTTATTAAAGCAAAATAATGGATCCAATGAAAAAGAAGATATAACTTATTTGCCTAAGACATGTGTAGACTGATAAGAGAAAAATATAAAGTAAAACCTCCCTAATTATTATTTTAAGGAACCCTATCAACTAAGTACCAAAACATTACTTAGACAGTTTAGTTTCCTTTTGGTTGGGTGATAGAACCTGAAGCAAATGATTATGAACCAACTACTTAGAAAAAGAGCAAAATAGGTCATAATAATCTAAATCTAAGACCAGATAAACACCTATCTGGGAGATCTGGATAAGAGAAAAAACGTTTCTGCAACCTATATTGATAAGCTTAAGATGCAATGCAATGTGTTTGAAAATCACCAGTCTTGAGATTTGCCAGCTACACTTCGTTTTCTATTACAATGAGTATTAATCAACCCATATATGACATTATGGAGAGTGAGATCAATTTATTTCAATAGCCAAAGAACCTTCGTAGATACATTACTTCTTAAATTCTTGTTCACCATCATAATAGTTGTAAATAAAACCAAGTCTAGCATGCTTTGTAATACAATATTAGATTCTGTAATCTATTAATATGCCATCGCTCCTAAGTGAAAAGGGCAGATATTTCCCATTAGGGGGAACAAAATAAGTCAATAACCAAACATACAAAGCCAAAGACAAACTAGGGAGGCTAATAGACAAAAAGACCAAGCCAACGAATAACCAAAGAAAAAAAAATGGAACAATACAAGGTTTGAGGGATCATGGCATAGATATAACTCTTACTCAAGTTACTTGTTCAACAGCCAAATGGCATAAACAACTTGACAGGGAAGAAAACAGGCTATGTAATAATTTGAGCCATACCGTTCAAGAACTTATCAAGGCTTGTCTTCAAGTGTTTAGCTATGTACAGAACAAAGTGCATCATAATTTCAATCCTTCTTTAACAAACACAACCATCATTCTAAGGATCCTTCTACTTGAAGGGAAGCGCCAAAAGCCAACAAAGAATAGATCGCAGTTCAGGGACATAGCCAGCTAGCCTCAAATGCTCATCCAGTTCAACCAGCAACAAGTGAAACCAACCATAATATGTTTGATGCTTATCAGAAGCCGCAAAAACATGAATTTCCTTGTTGATTTCATACATTTTAACAAGGAGACTATAATGACCACTGTTGCTTGAATACTCAGCAATCTCAGAATCACCAAAACAATTCTAATCAGTCCCTAGTCACAGGACAAAACAATTTAGTGACTCATCTTCTCTTTACACAGTAAATGCTGTCACTCACCAAATAATAACAATAAAACCAAAACAACCATACTACACCAGGCAGATTAGTATAGATAATTTAGACATTCTAGATTATTTTAGCATCAACCAAAGCTTGGTTTTCTTGTTTTGGTTATCTATTCTGATACAAGTGTATTAGAATAGAAAGTGTCCCAAGAATATTTTTTTCCCTTAACGCGCCTTTAGACACTTTTCAAACACATCTCGAACACATTTACAATAATGATAGACATCCAGAACGAAAAAGATTTTAGAAGTAATATATTAGCATTTTAATAGGGCATTTGAAAATTAGGGGGTGCTGGGAAGGGAGTCTTTTCTGTTTTGTGAGGCCTGTTTGTGTTTTTTGGGGGATTGGTTCCAGTTTTTCTGGTCTTCTGTTTGCGCCCCCCTTTTTTCTGGTTTTTGGTTGGAGTGTTCCACCTATATAGGGAACCCTATTTGTTTTTGTATTGTTGTTTTTGCTGGCCTTTGCGCTGCTTGTGCAGGTTATGCGTAATAAATTTTGCTGTTTCAAAAAAATAAATAATAAGGCATTTGAAAAATTCTCGCACATGTACATCTTTTCACATACATATATGTTCATCTTCTGCAATACTCAATGATGATGATCAATAAAGCAAAACCGAGTACAAGGCATACCCAAGTTCAACGCAGAAGATTACAAGACACTGCAGGTGCAGAGTAATACAACTTAGCTGAAGTCTAAAACATACATAACCTTATAAAACCACTGCACAGGGGGCGCTAAACAAATACAAAAGCTAATACACTAAACTGAAAAACTACCCCACTAACTGCTAAAACATAAACTCAATCCCAGGGAGTAGCAAAATCCAAGTAACAACAAAACTCCACTTATGGAAATAAAGACTAGCTCCAAGTAACAAAACCATAAAAGTGAACCAGAAGATATAATGTAACAGAATAAAAAACCATGCTACAGAAAAATTCAGAAACAGAACCATGCTACAGTCAACATCCAGCCCAAAGACAATACCAGACCACTAACCCCTCCAAGTAAAATAACAAGCCTCAAAACACCATACATCTACAAGAGGTCAAATTAAGTCTTCTCATAACCTAGAAGAAGAAAACATAAACATGATTGGATCGGACTTAGTATTATAGTCATAGTAATTCATTTGAAGTATGTCATAAAGTGATACCCGACATCATCATACCTATAAGTTGGTCTCTTCACTTTCAAGTTTCAACAACATAGCTTCTCCAAAAAAAAAAAAAACTTCAACTTAAAATTGTATATATGTATACGGATTTGGATCCTCTAAAGTGAGTAAAGTATAAAGTGATAAAATCAAGGGTTCTTGTTGTAATAAATTCAAGACTTGTTATGATGTACCTACAATATCTATCTTTAATTTGTTAATTAACGGTTTATATTACTCACTTTAGACTCTAAAGTGAGTTGCTCGCTTTAGAGGAGCCAGATCTTATATATACTATACATACATGTGGACGACTTCAGTTCTAAAATGGTTCCTTCTAATTGAAATTATGAAACATTAGGATCATCAGTTCATTGATATTTCCTCATTTGGTTAGCAAGAGAAGAATTTGATTATCTTACTGAACTAAATGAAGCCAAAACCAAAGTTTCAAGCAAATTCAAAGACAAAATTTGTTCTTTTGGTTTTTATGCAAAAAGCATATTTCATCAGACAATTGGAAATTGCTTACAACCAATCACAAGAATAATTCTGATTAGTTAAAAAATAACTACAATAACCAACATGTCTGCCTTAAAGTCCATTGATTCCACATAAAAATTTGGAGCAGACATTAACATTAAAGAGAAATTTTCAGATTCAAACAAATGCAGGAAATGAAACCAACCTAATTAAAACTTGACATGGAGCAAAATTTTCAGAATATTAATAGACAGTTTTTCATAGTTCAAATTCAAACTTTGAAAATGAAATTAGTAAGGCAAGAAATTTTACTCTTGATAACTCTGCATAAAGCTTTTGAGACACTTCATTTTATTCACCCATATCTAACAAAAAATAGAAGTACCATGGATATCAACAATCCCATAACAAATAAGAGTAGGGAAAAACCAGGAAGCATTTGAACACAAACCTGTTTATGACATCAAAGCTGAACTATACACTTTCGATGAAAGGATTGTTGGAGTCCAAGGTGTCGAAGGTTCACACTAATCAGCTCAGCCAGTGGAAGTGATCGACCAGATTCAAAGAAACACAAAGGTGTGGATTTCATGATAAATAACCTGAAAAAATCCTTATGAAACGCTCTTTGAATTTGGTCGATTACATACACACACTGAATTGGTATGAACATTTTTAAGTCAATTGTAGGAAAACATAAGTTAGGGTACAGAGCATAGTTACAGAATTCGCTACCGTCTTAACAAGGCAACCATGAATAGTTTGGGCACATACCTCAGTTTTTTCACTTTTAAGATTTAAATCCCAGTTTAGGGTGAATTTGACAAAATCACAATATAGCCATACTTAATTCACTGTAATTTGTTGAAAATATTTCTAATTTGTTTGTTTAAAACAACTATTACAGCTACTAGTCAGTTTCTGTTATAACTACAAATGACTTGTGCATACATCAGAAATTCATTTTACCAAATGATGAGTGCATGTTTGAATAAATAAATCCTGAGATAAACAAACTCATACTATTAACATTGGTTATTGTTGATGTAGTTCACAGTACACCAAATCAATTAACTCATTGTGGTTATAAATATAATATCAATTTGCGTTTTCTGTAAAATCTGTAGACACCATTCTATGAGATATACAACTAACAACTAAGAAGATAAGCAAACTAGATGAAATAAAACTAAAGTTCTTAAAAAATTTATACAAACAGAAAATTTAAATAAACATAAATCAGAAACATAAAAAGTATTCCATTTCATTAGATTTTAATCATTGAAATTTGAGAATTGAATGTCCAAATAAACCTAAATGAAGAATAAGTGTTTGATCTTCTTCAACCGCCGAATCCATAGAGGGTTCTTCCTTGTCTCTTAAGTGCATAGACAACATCCATGGCTGTCACAGTCTTCATTTACCAAAAAAATAATCTCTACAACAACTACTTAAAAAAATATTATTTACCAAAAAAAAAAAAAACTTAAAAATTGGGTTTGTATTTGGGTCACACTAGTCTAATAATTTTCACAATTATCATTTGTGTTAGAATTTGTCTCTGCATTTGATTTGATGAAAGATAACTGATATTGTGATAATTTTTAAGCAACTTTCTATTATATGTTTATCGTTTTTTAATCTCTTTATTGTTTTGGTTTTTTTTTTGTAATATCTATATTTTTTCAAACAACTTTACCTCCATTTTATATGGGCTAGTTTCGCTATTGAATTATTTAAAACAAAAGTAAAGTAAATAAGGATGAATAACATGCATAATATGTTTGTTGAATTTAACTAATGTACTATATTATTGTACAACTATTTTACACATGTATTTAATAATTTACGTAGAAGTAATCCTTCATTTGAAATTAAATATTTGTTTGGTATCCTAATGCAAAACATTCCCTCCCGTGTCCCATAAATGCCCCCTTTACATATTATAATATTACTGTAATATCTAAAAATGTATTTTTTTTATAAGGCTATGAAGTTTGAACATTGTCAAAAATAAAATTTTATTTTTTATTTGGTTTTTACACTTTTCTCTAACACAACTTAAGCTTTCACACGGATTAATCGTTTCTTGGACCGGATATCGAGTTTTCGAAAGAAAAAAAAACTTAAGCTTTCATAATTTAATTTCAATCGGATTGGATGGGTGTCTTCTAATTATGGCATCCAGGGAGTGAATGATGAGTTTTCATCATAACTTTGGTTGCTCTAAATCATGTTTTTCAGAGTTAGGGATGGCAATTGGACCCATGTCTAATGGGTACCTGCAAAAAATACCTACAATGGGTAGGGTAAAACCCCGTTTTTATAGGTCTGGGCACGGGTCCGGGTAATACTCACAAATTTAAATGGATATGGGCACGGGTAAGGGTACTATACTGCCCAGACCCGCAACCCCGCATATGCATATTTATATAATATCATAAATAATTTATTTATTTTTGGTGT
>Ga0209282_1002499_pt1 | contig 10665 bp, 6 predicted proteins | sample Mtrugardesep15_FD_187529 | JGI IMG/M metagenome (GOLD analysis project Ga0209282, IMG submission 187529) | Root nodule microbial communities of legume samples collected from California, USA - M. trunc garden sep15 (SPAdes) (version 2) | ecosystem: Host-associated > Plants > Roots > Nodule...
TTGTTGAGATTCTCACATTGGATGTGATATAGACTAGTTTTTATTGTGAGATGAATTGCTTACCTTTCAACTCTATTTTGCAAGGTTGAGTTAGAGACATCTCTCACCGGTTTTGTGGAATGAGTTAGACACTATCCAAATTCAGGAAACACCAAGATATAACGACATTGTTAATTTATAAATATTTATTGAAGAATGCACTTCAATAATTCTTGTTAATTCAATAATGAAACTATAATCATAATTAATGTGTTACTGCTATATAGCGGCTCATGCATCTTAGTGCTAGGAACCCGGAATTCTTATTGATAAGAAAAAACACTTTCATTGAGAAAATAGGAAGAATGCGAGAGAAAAACTCTCTTCCATGGTTTCCCCTTTACATCAAAGCCACTGGTCTATTCCTAAAACTTTACAATACTCAATAATCCTACTCCTATATCCATGTATTCTTGTGTTCATACATGATACTCTCTAACCAGTCAATCAACTAATTAACTTTCCTAACTACCCTATGTTCTATATCCTAACAATACACGCCCCTCACAAACCTTTTCCTCAAGGTTGAAATCTGCTAAATTTTCGAATGTTTTATAGCTTTAAATATTTGAGTTCTGCAAGTTCCTTGTCTCTCTAAAAATAATGATTCATTGTCTCCCTATAAATACTGATTCATCATTCAGTATTCAATCTGAATGAAGTTTCCGATTTTGATAAAATCAAACAAAACATTGCCCTTTTCTCAGATTCTCTTAATTTCATTTAACTCTAGAACTCTAATGGTTGAACTTGGTCAATTTCATCATAAAGGGAGGGAATTAAAAAATTCAAACCGCCACCAGAGGATTGGCATTGACCTGAATGTTTCGGAAATTAGAGTGCAGTATTTCCTTGCAATGTCAGGATCACCCAAAACCTGATTGTTCATCCTCGGGTGTTGCTATTGTTGATTTGAGTCGTGGCCAGTGACTGTCCCTGCAGCCATCATTAGTCCAAAGTAACATTGGAACCATTATTTCTTTATGAAATGTTTTGGCTTATTTTTTTTTTTTGTATATTGTAGAATATAATCTTTGGAAATATTAAAGGAAGAATAACAATATCGACGAAAGCAAATATGATTGCATGTTTTGTGCATTAGTTAATTATGAACTCTTGATATTTTAGGTTCTGTTATATGGAGCCTTTCAAAGGTAAATGTGCAGACGCTGAACAGAAGGTGAAGCCTGGCATAGTCGCTGTTTCCACGAAGCGATCAGGATATGATTGCATGCTGAAAGATTCTCGGAGTATCAAGATGGAACCTGATGCTGATGTTTCTGTAACAGGTTAGACCTTAAACATAATTAAACTACGATTGGCCCATTATATTTGCAATACATTGTGAAAAGTTTTATACAGAAATTCTTATATGTTGGATATAAAATTTGATGGTGTGCCTTTCAAATATTTATCTTACTCTTGCAAATGGCCAGGCTTAAAATTTAATTTAGTTAAAAGAATGAGGTTGGTACTATTTCAATTTTTGACTATTGAATGCTTTTGATTATGGTATCGAAAGTTTATGCATTTAGTGGTGGATGAGTTTTAGATGGCATCAAAAATATTTACCCAGTCCATTTTCCAGTCATCATATAACCTTTTCTGTTGCTACTTTTGTTTTGACTAATAGGTTAGATTGTAAGGTAGGTGGGGTTGGGATGGAATTCACAGGGCTCTCTTGTAAATGGGAAAAAGCATATAACCTGTGGTTTACATATTGCATGAAGTGGTTTATTGATGCTCTATAGGTGGGTGAATTGGGAAGTTTGTTTGCAATTTGGTGCTGTCGTAAATCGGTAAATAGTCACAGGTTCATGCTGAATTGGAGTGACATACTACTTGAACGCTTTCAAACATTCTGTATAGAAAATTTCATCAAATGAAATGGTGTAAAGTTTAGTAAAGATGGTATATTATTTTCTATAGAAATTTATGCTTCATTTTTAAATCCACAGCAGTTTAATTGACAAAATAGATGATATTTTGCAAGTTTTTTTTCTTTTAAAATCCTTCCTGACATCCAGCCACTAAAAAGTTACGTTACTTTGGTTATCAATATACTTACGTGTGAAGATTGGTATTATGTAATTTATATTGTGATTACGGTTACTAAATATATGCTGATTTTTTATTTCATGAGTATGTATGACCTTTATTATGTGCTATCTCAACCTGTAGATGACAAATTCGTCAATTCTGAGAATGTACAACATCCAACATTCAAGCGGTTGAAAAAGGGACTTCCAAGACACGATGATGCCAAATCTCCGTCCTTAAACAAATCAAAAAAGAGATAACCACACAAGTTAAAACTACCACTTGAAATATATTTTTCTTTTTATTCTCCATTCTGCACAAGTTCAGGTTTTGGAAGCGCAAACCAAAATGTCCGCCAACGACACATAATCTCAAATCCTTGGAGTTCTCTTTTTTGGCGGGTGATGTACATGCCCCCAAATTGTTCAACATATTGGAACACTAACTAACTTCCGATAGTGTTCTTTGTGCTTACAAGCCTATCGAGTTCTAGCTAATTTCGATAAATGTTTCTTCAACAATTATATATATTTTTTGTTTTGTTAACCCTAGAGGAATGACTTTGATAATCTGAAGTTCGGCCGAAATGTAAGTAAAGTTTGGCCTGCTTTGGTTGAATAATTTTCAACATGTGAATATTATTGACCCAAATTCCTTGCATTTATAACATCTCACATTTACACGTTATAATTGATTAGGATGATCTTTAAATAATCTTCAAAGTTGATTTGCTATTGGATGGCCAAGATCAATAAATGTGTCACACATTTACTTAGCGGAATTCAAATCCTTTTTTAAACTAAGGAAATACACTTTAATATGATAGGGAAAAATAGTTCCCATAACAACTTGCAAACGAAAAGGAGCATATCCAAGGGGAGGGTCGGAAAGACGTTGAACTCCATGTGGTTGGCTGTAAGCAAAATTTTGCCATCCACTCTACAACACCATTAATTTCCTCATGAATTGAGGGATCTTTACCAACCTCACCTTGAAAATAGCCTACAATCATTGTTGTCAAAATTTTGACTTACATCTTAAAATTCAGGATTTTGCGACCTTACTCACCTTCAATGATTCAAGTCCATTGCAGAATCTCAAAACAAACAAAATCCTAGTAAAATCGCATCAGAATCGTGAAATCCATGCAAAATCGCAGGATTTTGAAGGAATGTGTTTTTTATTTTTTGGACACAAGTCAATTTTGACCTAATTCTTCAATTGGCATGGTTTGTACATGTGACCCGGTTCTATAAATAAATAAAAAGACAAATTTATTTATAGGTTGTTTAGCATTATTATGACTACTAACGAATATTTGACATCTAGGTTTTGAGTCATTTATGTATGAATATTTGACGGACTTCAAACTTATATGCAATTTATATCATATATTTGACATTATTTTAGTTTTGGTAAAATCTATTGATTTTGATTGCGATTTTTTCGATTTTGTTATCCATTCTACAAAAGTAGTCGAGTAAAATGATTCGATTTTGATCGCAATTTTTAATCTCTATCGACCTGAAGAAAAATTTCGATGATTTTTACAACATTGCCTGCCTGCAATCACTCATGCACAAATCAATAGTCAAGGTGAGAAGGCACACAACCATGAACCACAAGCTTTCACCAACACCATCTCCGTTGTAAGGGCATTAGAAGGCCAAACTACCTAGTACCTAGATAGTGACCACAATGATCTCTATAAAATCCAACACAAGAAGCTTGTTGTCTTAGAAGACACACTGATTCATCCCCATTAAACCTCCCAAGTTTTGTTCTTCAACATCGCTTTTTCATGGCAGGTCAATTATCCGCCGCCGCAACAACCACCTACTCTTCTCTTCTCCGCTTTCCTCCTCTCCGGTAATCACCTCTTCTTTCCCTTTTCCCTTTCACAATTTTATCATTTTTTCTATGCTTTTTATATCGTTTCTTATCATATTATCGTTGTTACCAGTTTCTTCTCTCCTCGATAATATGTTACAAGTGTTACTTATATTGTTTGAGTAATTGGTATCTTTATGATCAAAATTTGTATAACCTACTGAACTTGAATTTAAATGTGTTTTGCTGCCATTGATCAATTCAATCTTTTGTTTTTTTAAATATATTTAGTAATAACCTGACTTTCAGCATTCAATTTGTAAATTATGGTTATCTCATTTGTGAAGGTAAATTTTTCGATTGTGGAGACCTATGAAGCATGGCCGTAATTTGAGAAAATGAATGAATTGAATGTAATCACCACAAACACCGGACACACCGTCAATCAGACGTGTTAGTTAGTCCTACAGAGGTGGCTACATTATATGTTATCATGTGTCGTTACTTGTTCTTTTTATTTTTTAGTAAATTTTTTATGTCAGAGTTTACTAATTAGGTACTTCACGGTTGGATTTGAAAATCTCTGCACCTGTTACTCTTCTTACTGAATTGTTCTTGTTTCCTTGCTTTGTTGCTTATCCTTTGTTTGTATTCGGGAACTCACAGTTTATGTGTATGTGGTTTTTAATTAGGAATAAAGATTTGATTCGACAAAGACGCGTTACATTCTACACGAAGGAAAAGAATCTTGCCATCACAGCTCTTGCAGGCAGTTCTCTGGGTAAGTATTCATCATGTTTTCCAAGAATTTTTTAATGGCTTTATATGTGATTTTTAAGTTTTAGATATCTGTTTTAATATGATCGTTACGAATTAATGAAATATTAGACCTTACTGTAAGAATAATGAAATAGGAGAATTCATGAAACTTGTATGCTATCTTAGCTTATTTCTTCATAACATTTTTGTTTACTTTGATGCTTAGACATGAAAACATCTACATTCTATGATGCTATCTAAATGCAACAGCAACATCTACATTTTATTTCAGGAAAATCAGCTTCACAACTCACGGCTGTTTCATCTACACTAACGGCTGTTTCATCTCCACTATCTATTGATAGCCATGGTCACCTCTCACTCAATGTTCCCATGTCTCAAAGAAGCAGTTCTAGTACCCGTACACAAGCATACATATATCATTGGTCTGGCTTTCGAATCCCTGCAAATGCTGAGAAGCCGGAATGGTGGTGGAGGACTTTATCCTGTATACCCTATCTAATAGCACTGCAGATGTCTGCAGCTGGGTATTATCTAGAACCTTTGCTAGATAAATTCAAATTATTTGAAAATGTGATCTTTTATATACCAGGAGCTTGCAACCGATTACCGACCTGGTTCCCTATATTATACTGCTATTTGGCTATCATGGTAGTCGTTAAAAACAAGGACTTCCCCATTATCTTCAGATTCCATGTAATGATGGGAATGCTACTGGAAATTGCTCTGCAGATACTATGGGTTGCAAGCAATTTTATGCCACTTCTACACTTCAAGGGAACATTTGGGATGTATTACTGGGCTGGTGTAGCGTTGGCATATATTGTCATGATCATGCATTCCATCAGGTGTGCTCTTCTTGGTACTTTTTCCAACATCCCGGTTATTAGTGAATCAGCTTTCCTTCATTCGCTACTTAATATAGGAGGGTTCCAGAGGCCATTTTAGGAAGTAGTCAAGAGCATATTTGTAAACTATATGTGGTTTTGTAGTGATAGGAAGGATTGTCGTTATTGTTTGTAGACTGTAGTTGACATTTTATTCCATTATATAAGGAGATAAGGGTTATTGAAATTCTGATAAGGATTCTAATAATTGCGCTGTTGTTTTTCTTGTTTCTCCATCCCAAATTCACCGGCACGGCATAAGCAAACCGAAAGCTTTGATGGATGGCCAGTTTTGTGAATACATATCATCCCACCATAGAGCATAGCATACATATCATGGTCTTATTGGTTTCCCTCATTTCCAATGTGAAATGATTGTATAAATTATTTAGCTTGTGTTCTCTTGATGACTTAAATTAATATGCATTTTAGCTATTTCCAATTTTTAGTGTCATACTTTACTGAATTAAACGTATTAGAGAACATATTTGGCTGTGGGGAGAATTAATTCAGCTTAATGCCAGTTTTGCTTCTGAAAAATCGTGATTGATAGAGCTGTAATGATATTCTGAGCCATACATTATTTATTTTCTTGCTTATCATGATATTTTAATTTTATGCTTTAGATTGGCCTACTTGGTGTTTTGAATTATTTGAATTATATTATATTTGAATTATTTGAATCCAAGCCCCCGTTTACCAAGGAGAACCTACTTAGTGCTGGGACATTCATACGACATTATCTGATTTGAACGAGGCTTTGAATGTTGAAGTTATTATATTTCTCTGTTTTACTATAAAAACTGTTCTTGGAAAACATAATTTGGATTAGAAAGGTTAAGATCCTGATATTTTTGCATCAATTATCTCATATAGTTAAATTGTTCTATTGTGTGTTCTGGTTTTGTTTGTACCTCATGTTTTTTAACAAAATCCAACTTGTCCGAGGTTGTAATTAACCCAAGATCCTGTTCACAGGGTGAACCTACTTCGTGTTGCTACATTTCCAATGACATAAAGAGATTAAACTGAAGTTCATCTTATCGTTTATTACTTTTGAATTCAAGTATTTTGGTATAGAATTCTTTAGTTTTAATCTAGTTTTATTTAGTTTTAACTATACTCTTTTCCATTATGAATTGGTTTAGAGTCTGGATAAACTCAAGATTTTGTGTTGTCTATCAGCTTCATCTTTTGGTAACCACGAGAATGGAGTTAAATATCAGCACAATATTTCTTAATAAGCTCGATCATGTAAATTTAAAATAAGCGATATTCGTTAATCGTTATCAAATGTGACATTGTTTACTTATTTTTAAACTCATCTCAAAATTAATTAAACTTATAAAACTGTCAATATGGTCCCAACAAAAACGAAAGACAGGACATACCTAATTAGCATTTAGAGAACTATTATTTGATGAAGGGATTTTTTGGATGCCAACCTAGGTCATAATCTAAGTTATACATGGAGGAGTCTATGGAGTACACAATCTTTACTTACCTTGGGTCATAGATAGAAGATAGGTGATGGTTCTCAAATTAATTTATGGCGTATGCCTTGGATTCACACCCTTTCTACTCTAAAACCGACTACTCTGCCATTGGTGCACCATGAGGATATTATAGTTAATTACTTGTTGAATCCGGGTTGGAATTCTTGGAACATTCCTTTGGTACAGTCACTGTTCAACCCTTTGGATGTTGCATCAATCCTTTCCATGCCTCTCTTCACTCGAGATTATACTGACGGACGTATATGGAAGGCTACTGTTGATGGTACATACACCGTTAAATCAGCTTATCGCATATGTTTGGACATTATCACTACATCCTTTCCTACTAGAAGTGAAAACCGTTGAAACTCTATTTGGAAAATGCAAATTCCACCGCATGTTCGTGCCTTTTTATGGCGTTCAGCACAACACTGCTTGCCTACTCGAGCAAACCTCCTTTCCCGTGGAATTCCTTGTGATGACTCATGTGTATCCTGCGATCAATTGGCAGAAACTCAGATGCATGTTTTCTTTGTATGTCCATCAGCTGCTGGGAGTTGATTGGTGTCTGTCACATCATCCAAGATCTTCTCCTTAATGCTAACACCTTTGCATCTATGTTAATTGATTTAATTAACAGGTTATCCACACAACAGCAAGCTCTTGTTGCAATGACCCTTTGGAGCTTGTGAAAAAGTTGTAATGCCAAGCTTTGGGAGTCTACAGATACCTCTCCCTCATATATAGTCACTCGCGCACAGGACACACTAAATGAATGACGTTGTATGCAACGAGCAAAGACACCGATCCACAACACAAATTCAGAGCACGCTTGGATCAAACCACCGGTTGGCATGATCAATTGTAATGTAGATGCAACCGCTTTCAACAATAACTCTATTATGGGGTATGATATGTGTTTCCGTGACTCTATGGGTGTATTATTACTTGGCAAATCAGATTTCTACTACTCATCAGCCACTGTTTTAGAGGTTGAGTCTTTAGGCCTTCTAGATGCTATCAAAGTGGCTATCTCACATTGAATGTGTGACGTTATGTTTGAGACCGATTCAAAAATCTTATTTGATGTTATTGCCACCACCACTACTCCAATCAACGAGTTCGGTGATCTTGTAACTCAATGTAGAAGTTTACTACTTAATAGACCCGACTTTGTAGTGTCGTATGTTACAGGCAAGCAAATAGAGTTATTCATAGTATTGCTAGAGCATCACTATCTCACCCTTGCCCCCATATCTTTCATCATGTAACACCTACTTTGTATCCGTTAATTTTTAATGAAATGAATTAACTCTGCCTATACTTAAAAAAAAATAAAAAATATTATTTGATGAAGTTTTTTTGAGAGACTGAGAATATTTAGAGAGACAAACATATATTTAATCTCAAGAAATATTAACTCTTATGAAACAAAACTTGAGTAGTTGACAACATGCTCTGCCTTAGCCTTTTCCCACCGAAATGGAAATGCTGAAACAGTAAAACTATATCCATAAGAATGAAGCTTTCTCCACCCAACATGTGCTAGTCCCAAAAATATTTACTAGCTTTTCTTGCAAAAATGATATTTTTAGACAAATTATGTCATCGAGAATGCCAGTTCCAAAAATATGTGTGATTTTCACTCCACAAATAAAATTATACAGCTTTAAATGGCTCCTAGAACATCTTGGCAGAGGTGAGGGGGGCCAACATCTTGTAGTCTCTCTAAAACATGAAGGGCCATGGACATGTTTTTGCTACGATATCTTGCAGAGTGAGTCCTCATTTTCGCAAGTCTCAACGCCCAACTACGAGTCACCACCCTCAACAACAATAAAAATAAAAATAGTGAATTAAATTAACCCTTTTCCATTTGTGATCATTGACAGTTTGACGCAATTGAATAAAACAAAACCGGAAAGAAAAAAAAAACTACTGTTGGCAGCTAAAGTGAATAACTACGTAACTTTGTTGCATGAACAAAAACAGAAAGTGAATAACTAATATATTTTTTTTTTGTCTCTACACAACTGTAGTTAAATTGGAAAAGACCAATTATCAATTTATATCATCCCATTCAGTTGTTTTAGGTATAACTAATTTGTTTTTTTAAAACGGTAAACGTTTTTTAATTTAAATAGTTGCTATAGCACTATTGAATCAAAATTTGAACAAATTGTTTTTTAGCACAAAATATTGTAAAATATCGTCTATAATTGCGCTATTGTGTTGTAGAATTTGAACAAATTGCTATTTTCTGCTATGTGCAATTGACAACATTGCTTTTGGAGAGTGATTTGTAACCTATGTGATTAATGGAATTTGCTAGTGATTTTGGCTGTGCTATTGCTTGTGTGCAGGAGGATATTAAGAAGATATCTGGCAAATATCCTTCGCGTATTTGGTTGTCTTTGTTATCCTTTGTTTCTATCCACTACCGTTAACAAACTACAATCACGCTCGACCCCGTGTGTCTTCTTAGGGTATCCCTTTAATCACCGAGGTTACAAATGTTTTGATTTGTCGCATAAAAAGATCATCATTTCACGACATGTCATCTTTAATGAGACATAATTTCCCTTTTCCCACATACTTTTCCTACCTCTCACCGTCTATAATTGTTTCACTGATGACTTGGACCAATGTATTATCCATCAATGGACCAATCCCACCTTGCAACCTCTTCCCAATGACCTTCCTAGTCCATCACCTCATATATACCTGACTATTCGTCTATCTCACTCACCAGATCACATAATCCTTCTCCTACCTCCTCCACCACCATGACATCATCTTCTCCCTCCATGGATACACCTGATACCTCCTCATCACATACACCACTTGTCCAACCTGCACCACTTACTTGGATTATGGCCACATGTAGCATGTAAAATATTTGCAAACCCGTAAGACTCTTCAACAGTGTTATTCAACTCATTTGTATAGTTGTTTTTATCACAATGTAATAAATCAATCGAGTAAGACTCTCCCTTGTGGTCCAGGACATCCGACCTAGAACATGGTACATTCCGGTTTTGGTCCTAAAGTTCCATTTCAGAACACATTGTTAGAAAATTTACATTGAAGAATCTAATTAAAAAAGTGTGGCATATAATTAAGTGATTGCCATACACAATGGATTGGTATTTATGAACTCTCATAAGGTTTATTCTCTCAACAGGTAGTTCCACTCAACTTACAATATTTTATTGGAAAATGTTACCTTGTGTTCTTAGGACATAAGTCAAATATAAAAGTTTTTTCATGAAAATTGCGCATTCAATGTATTAAAAGTCATATTAAAAGTTAGCATGACCCTATTTCACTGTCGTTTTTACAATTTTTTTTTTGAAAAGTAAATTTATTGCTCAACTCTATTTTTGTCAAGTAATTTAATATTGATTAGAAATTCACACTTAAGATAAATAAATGAGATGTAAGTTCGAACTTTAATCATTACATATAATTATTCTTACAACACTATTGCTCAACTCTTTAATTTAATGTTTGTATTATTTTCTGTGATGTGGGCTATGAAACTGAATTTACACAGAGACTTATTTTATTAAAATAATTGAAAATGATAAGGG
>Ga0209282_1002500_pt1 | contig 10664 bp, 7 predicted proteins | sample Mtrugardesep15_FD_187529 | JGI IMG/M metagenome (GOLD analysis project Ga0209282, IMG submission 187529) | Root nodule microbial communities of legume samples collected from California, USA - M. trunc garden sep15 (SPAdes) (version 2) | ecosystem: Host-associated > Plants > Roots > Nodule...
TTGAGCTGCCTTACGTTTGGGCTGACCCTGATCTTAGCAATTTAAAAAGTAACCTTCAAATTTAACAATAAAAAAAGCCATAGTGAAGTGAATGATAGATTTTACACTCTTGATGCAAATTTTGAAGGTGCTCAATAAGTATGAGTCTAATTTCCATCATATTCCCATTTCGGCATGCTCAATTCTCAATGCCTAAGCTTTTCAATTAATTTACTTGGCTAAATTTTTTATTATGCTTAAGTTGAGAAATAAATGCAAATAACTGATTATTTTGCCAGTAAAATGATGGTGACAGTATTATCTTCAACTGCAACTTTCCAAATAAAAGGCCTACTAGGGAGGCATCGTAATTCATAACTGCTTTGCCATTTACCAGATGAAAATCCAAGAATATCTGATAGGCTTGAAATAACAATTCTTCCATGTAACATATAATTATGTAAATAAATGCATTAACAAAAGAAACATTATTGTCATTATCTTGTAGAGAAGTTATTTCATAAATAGTCAAGCATACGTGATTAACAAAGTAATGATTAAGAATTTATCTTCTAAGGTAAGCATTTCACTATTTCACTCACTCTTTAGAATTTATATTCTGAAGCAATGTTCTAAGGTAAGCATCATAGTGAAATACAAACACAACACTCAATTCGATGCAATTACTTTGGCGGCGTAGTTGCAAACTTCCAAATATATTGTGATATAATATCATATTCCCGCTCCCCAGCAATTTCCTCAACGGGAACTGCATCAGAAATTTCCTTCAAATCTTCTTGTGTAAGCTTCACATTCAGAGATCCAATGTTGTTTTCAAAGTTCTTCAGTTTAGTAGTCCCTATATGGTATCAAACAAATATATCATAAAGCACTTGGTCAATAGAATCGATTTATTCTCATGCTTACAGTATCTACACAGTATATGGTCAAGATTTTAGGTACTATCAATGAATAAATGCACATTATGCCAAGGAAAGTTAGATGATAGATATGTGAAAGAAGGTACTAATAAAAGGGTTTTAATATCATCATGCTTTTTTCTCCTTTATCGATTAGTAAATTTTAAGATAGCTAGGTAAAATCCGGAAATAGATTGCCTGAATATGTCAAGCAATTAATAAAGAAAGCTAAAAAAATCATCATATAAAGACAGTACCAGGGATAGGGATTATGTCATTTCCCTGATGGAGAAGCCATGCTAAGGCTAATTGAGAAGGAGTGCATTCATGCTTTGAAGCCAAGTCATTGATTCGTTCATAGAAAAGCTTGTTCTTTTCCAAATTTTCTCCTGTGAACCTTGGATGCATAGCCTGTTACAGAAATAAGAAAAATATTCAAAAGAAAATCACTGCAGCAATGGAACTAATTCAGTGATATTTATGACATTTTTCCTCATCAATGTTAATTTGACCATTATAATAAGAAATTCTCCAAATTTATGCAAACATAAAACTGCAATATGGTAACTAGCTGCGTACCAGCAAACTCTGACTAGACAAAGCCTCTACCACTGACTTTCCTGCAAAAAAGCCGCGACCGAGGGGGCTGTATGCCACAATTCCAATGCCAAGCTCTCTACAAGTGCACAAAGCTTCTTAGTCACATAAAAGCAATTTATGATATGCTTGAGTATCATTGTGACTAGTGCTATATGAGCAAAAAACATTTCAACTAATATACCTGCAGAGTGGAATGATTTCTTCTTCAATGTCACGGGACCATAAGGAAAACTCCATTTCCAAAGCAGTAATAGGATGAACTGCATGTGCTCTCTTTATAGTGTCAGCGTTAGCCTCCGACAACCCAATATATTTTATCTTTCCTTCATTTACAAGTTGTTTGAGCTCCTCCATCTTCCATAAAGAGGTCAATGTTAAAGCACTTAATCACCTAGAATTTACAAGTGTTGGAAATGATTTACTTGCATAACTAGGTGTAGTAGAGGAAAAATATTCAAAGCTTACAGTGTCTTCAATTGGAATTGAAGTGTCAACTCTGTGCTGATAGTATAAATCAATATACGTTACATCAAGCCGCTTGAGACTCGCTTCACAGCACTCCCTCACATATTCAGGGTACCTTTTACCCCCAAAATCATTCCATCAGATAAAGTAACGCCAAACTTCGTAGCCAATTGGACTTTTTCGCGGGGAAGTTCTTTTAATGCCTATGACAGAAGAAAAGATTCATCAATGTTACAAGCCATTTGTCACATCTAAATAACTATTTTATTTTTTTAATCAATTTAGAATGCATGAATATTTAATCAAATTATTACAATTTGCAAACTATACAAATGCTTATGTATTTTCAACACTCAGACTTACAAGATTTCATTATCATGTTATTGGATAATATGTTACCTTACCAACCAAGATTTCATTATCATGTTTGTGTCCGTAGAGATCTGATGTATCAAAAAAGGTAACCCCTCTATTGAATACTTCCTTAATAACTGAGCATCCATCTTCATGGGAGAGGGGAGCATTATAAATTCCAGATAATCCTCCACATCCAAATCCCAGCCTAGACACCTGCATTCCACAAAGCACTATTATGAATATATATCTGAAGGATCCTTTATCCATAAGTTTCATCTTGAAAGAACAAATTTCCACTATGAACTGGTTACTAATTACCTACTACAGTAGTTTAATGATTTCTTCCTCTTAATGTTGAACTAATCATTCAATTGTGAAAAACAACTGTTAAGTGGTTGACAATAAGGAAGATGAAAATTTACCTCTAAACCTTGGGTACCCAGTTTGACTCTTGGGACTTGTATCTCCATTCTCCAATGCTATTATTGCCTTGCTTAAGATGCAAAGTTGACACACAAAAGCACATATTAAAAGGAATAAAACTAAGGCAAAGGGTTGTTGAAGTGTCCACTCAGTGACCACTACTACCAATACCGACACTCCAAAAACTTTTGCTTTCAAAATACTCCCTCCTTTTTTTAAAACGAGTGTTTGCTTTAACCAAAAAATATATATTTTAAAATGAATGTCATTTTACATTTTAATACAACTTTATTTTTTTTCTCTCAATAAATACTCCAACTTTTCTCTCACACAATTTTCAATGCAACTTTTATTTTGTCTTTTTCTTGGACATTTTAGTAAAAGGGTTATATCTAATGATTATTTTATTTCATTCCTTAATTTATGTGCAACTGACTAAAACGACACTCATTTTAAAACGGATGGAACGTAAAAATAAGTACATAATATTGGTCTTTAATCAAGTAAATCTACCTTTAATCTATAACTATTAACATACTAATTAATATTAATATCATCAAAATAAAATATATCTCACTTTAAATTTAAACTGAAACATGTTAAGGTAAGATTTTTTTTGGATAAATTATCTTTTTGGTCCCTTAACTATTTAATTAGTATCGGTTTGATTCCCTAACTAAAATTTGATTTATTTTGGTCATTTAACTTCTCTCCATTATATATTTTGGTCCTTTCCGTTAGTTTTAATTCAAAAACGTTAGGATTTCTTCATTTTCTTCTGGAATTTTTCTGAGATTCTTGTTGTTGAATGTTGATGGAGATGATATGAAGATGAAAAGAGGAGAAAAAGATGAATAAAACCTAACGTTTTTGAATTAAAACTAACGAAAAGGACCAAAATGTGTAACATAGAGAAGTTAAGGGACCAAAATAAATCAAATTTTAGTTAGGGGACCAAACCGATACTACCTAAATAGTTAAGGGACCAAAAATGCAATTTAACCAAAAAAAAATTTACTCCAAGCCTGTCATGATGTTATAATGATATATCAATTAGGACAAATGATATGTGTACATCTATTTTGTGATAATTTTTGAACAACTTTATCTCTTATACTCACATTATATTCTTACTCTCTCTCTTCCCCTTTCTTTCTCATTGTTTTTAACCAATAAAAAGAGAGAAAAAAGAGGTTGTCATAAAGTTGTAAATGGTTGTTCAAATATCATTGTTCATTCATTAGAGCTAAGTTTAAGGTAAGAGTCAATACCAAAAAAATAAAATACATGCCAAGAGTAAACTGCCATTTTGATTTATGATATACGTTTTCGGTATAGTCTTTGGAAGAATCGAAATTACAAAAACTTTTTCAATGTTTGCTTTTCGAATGTTTTTTTTGTTAATTATTTTGATTCTCAAATTTATTTTCCATTTAGTCAATTTAATCTATAAAAATACAAAAAAGATAGATTCAAAGACTATAATGACTATAATGACCGTGCCTCATACATTCAAGGATTATAATGACCCACATGTAAAATGTCACGTCTAAAAGAATTATTTATTCATTTATGAAACTGACGTTTGAAAAAAATAATTATTTTATCAAATTAGTGAATTACTAATAATTTGCATCTCATACAACTTATCAAAAAAATTATAACAATTTCCATCTCATTTAAATTGTATATTTCACAATTTACACGTGATCATGAGAATTTTCTGTGCAAAACAACAACTTGAGTTGATGAGTATTATTCAGTTGATTGCTTTGTCGAAGAGAAATGAGAAAAACAAGCATATTATGACAGTTGAAGGTACTAACAAGTTGTTTAGTGTCATCTTCTTAATGATTAAACAATTCCATTGTAATTTGTTTGATCAACGCCCGTGCTTTTTAAACCGATATTAGCTGCAATGTGATATTTGTATATGAATGGGATGAGATAGTCATGGTTATATTCCCTCTGAGCATGGCCTTGCCAAAGATGATATGTTCTATATGAAAGCAGGTTCTTTTAGTAGATTATGACAGTTATATCACCATATTTATTCTTTGATGAACCTAAAAAATGCGTAGCAGTGCCTTGACTGGGAAACCAAAAAATAGTAGTGTATGATAGATAGTCAGGTTCAATTGAAACATTTAATGCAGCAAGCCAGAGAAATATACACTGGCACTTCAACTAGCTGCTAGCATCATACTCCTGGCCAGTTGATAGGTACCAATTCAATACAGAGTAAATTTAGGATAATTTCTGGTATTTATTGATGCACACTGAATTAATACAGAGTCTAAAACAAATATCACACATGATAACATTAGGACACAGATCACACATAATAACTGCCACAACATGAAATTGTCCTATTTATTACACACCCTAACTGCCTAATCTTAATAACTATTATTATTTGATAATAAATTAACACAGAAACTGTCATATGCACCCCTAACCACCCTTAACTGTGCCCTTTCCCCTTATAAACATTTCTTACAAGAGATCTAACAGAACTACTTATTTATTGCAGGGTTGCACTTTCACTGTTCTCTCTATACAATTACTTTGGCGGTGTAGTTGCAAACTTCCAACTATATTGCGACAAACTGTGATTTTCTAGATTCCCAGCAATTTCTGCAACAGGAACTGCATCAGAAATTTCCTTCAAATCTTCTTCTGTAAGCTTTACATTCAGAGATCCAATGTTGTTTTCAAAGTTCTTCACTTTAGTAGTCCCTATGGTATCAAACAAATACGAGTACTTGGTCGATAAAATCAATTTATTCTCATGCTTACAATATCTACATACTTTATGGTCAAGATTTTACGTAAAATCAGTAACAATGATTTTTTTTTTGACAGCAACTATGAGTATCAAGGATAAAAGGCACATTATGCCATCAACAAATAAGGGTTTTAATGTCATCATGCTTTTTCTATCTTTATCAAGTAGTAATCTTCAAGATAGTTTAAGTAAAATGAAGAAAATAAATGCTAGAATATGTGAAGCATTTAATAAAAAAAAATTAATAAAATCATCACATAAACACAAGTATTCTTTCTAAATATTATTAAGACAGTACCGGGGATAGGGATTATGTCATTTCCCTGATGCAGAAGCCATGCTAATGCTAATTGAGAAGGAGTGCATGCATGCTTTGAAGCCAATACGTTGATTCTTTCATAGATTATCTTGTTCTTTTCCAGATTTACTCCAATGAACCTGGGATGCATATTCTGTTACAGAAACAAGAAGAAATGTCAGTAGAAAATCACTGCAGGGATATTACTACTCAAGTGATATTTATAGCATTTTCCCTTGGCAGAGATGTGATTCCACAATTGCCTGAACCTTATCTCATTAAAGTTATTTTTTTACCATCATTATAACGAAAATCTCCAAATTGACGCAAATATAACACTGCCTATATTACTTGTAACTAGCCGCATACCAGTACGCTCTGACTAGGCAAAGCCTCTACCACTGACTTTCCTGCAAAAAAGCCGCAGCCAAGGGGGCTGTATGCTACTATTCCAATCCCTAGTTCTCTGCAAGAACGCAATGTTTCTTAAATCTTAGTTAGACAACATCAATATTTTTTTCATACATTTTTCAGATAGTCTATGTTAAAAGATAAACTCAAAAGAGCTGCCAAATATAATTGTGGTTAAGTGCGCTATGAACAGAAAATATTTCAATTTGTCTACCTGCAGAGTGGAATTATTTCTTCTTCAATGTCACGGGACCATAAGGAATACTCCATTTGCAAAGCAGTAATAGGATGAACTGCGTGTGCTCTCTTTATAGTGTCGCCACTAGCATCCGACAGCCCAATATGTCTTATCTTTCCTTCATCTACCAGTTTCTTAAGCTCCTCCATCTTTCATAAAGAAGTCGAAGTCAAAGTGAAACACAAGCATCTATTTTCAAGTGTTGGAATGGTATGCATAACTAAGAAGAGAGGAAAATCATTGAAAGCTTACGGTATCTTCAATTGGAACTGAAGTGTCAACTCGGTGTTGATAGTATAAGTCAATATAATTGCCATCAAGCCGCTTGAGACTTGCTTCACAGCACTCCCTCACATATTCAGGGGTACCTTTTACTCTAAAAACCCCATCAGATAAAGTAACACCAAACTTTGTAGCCAATTGAACTTTTTCCCGAGGAAGTTCTTTTAATGCCTATGACAGAAGAAAAGACTCATCCTTAAGTTTTCTTTTACACAAAAGATGATAGTGTAAACAAAGCTATATTTATACCGTGTTATAACGATATCAGTAAGACATACAAGTGCGTCTCATTTTTCACATCTAAGGAATTATTTATCTGTGAATCAGTTGTGATTCGTGAACACGTAATTAATCAAATTATTACAACATGCAAATGCTTATGTTTGTTCACTTACAATAAAAATGATTTATTAGCTTTGGATATTTTGTTACCTTACCAACCATGATTTCATTATCATGATTGTCTCCATAGAGATCTGATGTATCGAAAAAGGTAACCCCTCTATTGAATACTTCCTTAATAATTGAACATCCATCTTCATGGGAGAGGGGAGCATTAAAAATTCCAGATAATCCTCCACATCCAAATCCCAACCTAGACACCTGCATTCCACAAAATGAAAAAAACAGAAGATGCTTATCCTATCAGAATCCACAAATATTAAACAAAAGATTGGGTCAGCTTAAAGATAAAAGTGAAAAAAGCGATTGAAATATTAATTTATGTAACTTCTGATATTATATAGTTCTGTATGGCTGATAGCCCCATCTCTAACTCATTGTGGTGCGAAAGCAATGAGACTATAGGCATTACTTGTGATGGAATTCTAAATTTCTAACTGGACTGAGAAAACAAAATGCACGGTTGTTTTTATGTGTGACTAAAATGGATCTACGGCATATCATGACAGATGATAGGAGTAATACATGATGTTAAATAAGTAAAAACTTCAAAAGGAAGCATTAGGAGTGATGTAAGCATATTGATTGCAAATTCAGAAACAGAAGATATTTGAGAATTCATTTTAAATTGCAACTTCACAATTTACATGTGATGTAAGCATTAGAATCATATCAAATAACTATTTTGTAAAATAGCTCATCGAGTCGATGATGCTGAAAATAAAATAGAGATGCTTCCTTTCTTCAATCAAGCATATGATGACAGTTGAAGGGACTAAAATAAATGGTTTAATCATTAATGTCACTTTCCTCTTAATGTTGAAGTTATTAGTCTTTTGAGAAAGAACAAATTTCCAAACTATGAACTGGTTTCTAATCACCTAGTACTCTTATGTTTTCTTCCTCTTAATGTTGGACTAATCATTCGATTGTGAAAAACAAATCTTAATGATGAAGTGGTTGCTAATAAGGAGAATGAAAGTGGCCACTTGGGGTGATGAAAGTTTACCTCTAATCCTTGGCTACCCAGTTTAACTCTTGGGACTTCCATCTCAGTCTTGTCCATTCTTCAACACAATTATTGCCTTTTCTTGCCTAAGATGCAAAGTTGAAACACAAAAGCACATGTGTTAGAATAAAAACTATGCCAAAGCCAAAGAGTTGTTGAAATGTCCACTGTCTCCGTACCAACATACCAAAAACTTTTGCTTCCAATAATAAAGTCTATCTTTTAACTCAAAGGGTTGTTGATGTTGAAATGTCCACTGATTATTGTGTTTGTGGTCCATCGGAAAAAGATAGACCTTTGATCTGGTTCGTGCCCCACTAGTACCCTTTGTGAGCGTTCTTTGAGCTTTAAGGTTTTCATTATGGAAATGATATATCCATGAGAGCTAAGTACATGCTCATTGCCACATCGAAAGAGTGATTCATTAGTTGTTTAACACATGATTATAATTTTCCTTAATCAGATTATTGCAATTTAGATATCATACATATAATTATGAATTTTCAATTTCAATGCCTAATTTAAATTAAAAATTAAAATATCAATTAGTTTTCCTTACCAGCCACGATTTCATTATCATATCCACAGAAATCAGATAAGAGAGGGAAGAATATGATGAGTGAGAAAGAGGAGCAGAAACAATGAACATAAGAAGAAGAAAAAAAACTAAAAAGTGGGTGTTCAGGTGGCTAGGCTCACTAGGCATATTGGACTAGAAGTGCAGTGGCCTGTTATCCCTCCACTGTTGAGAGCCGAGAGTAGTCGCTGCTCTGTTAAGCCAGCCTCACGCAGTGCCTTTCAGTCTAGGACCAACGAGAATTGAACCTTCACTCAAGCCCCATTGATCAACACTCAACTTGGAGCGGGCAGGCCGCAAATTGCAGCTTCACAGCCCAACCTAATGATGCCTGAACCATGTTCAACCACATTAATGCCCCCACTTGGGTTACAAGTCGGTGTTACCCAACTCAGCAAACTGGCACCTGTGTAAGAGGTTTATAAAGTGTTGTTTGTTTCATAAAATAGGCGATGTGGGACTTATTGATGCTAACTAAAACTTGTTCCACTTCAACAAGCTCAATACTCAATACATAAACTTTTGCAGTAACATACTATGCTGATTTTATTACTGTTATTAGTATCAAGATTGACTGTCCAGCACATATATGATGCTACTGGGTGAGAAAACATGAAAAGTGTATAGATTTGTGACATTGGTATACAGGTGCAAAAGAGACTACTCTATACATTTGCATGTGATCATGAGAATGAGATTCTTTTTTGTGCAAAACAACTTCTTGATGAGAATTTTCCTCAGTTGATTGTTTGGTCTAAGAAAATGAGAAAAATAAGCATATGAACAGTTGAAGGTACTAATAAGTTGTTTAGTGTCATCTTCTTAATGTTTAATCAGAGTTCCATTGTAATTTGTTTGATCAGCACTCAGTTTTTTCAACTGATATAAGCTGCAATTTGATGTTTGTATATCAATAAAAGCAGTTTTTTTAGTAGATTATTACACGATCATCTACCTGCTACATTTATCTGTTGAAGTTTTAAGTTTACGATTTACCTGAGTTACTTCTTGACAGTTGTGAAGACTGATCTGAATGCTCTTTTCATGTCCAATGTTTTAGTTAAATGTGCTTCTCTATAAGTTTGGACAGTGTGAAGAGCATTTGGACCCAATCAATGTTAAAGTTGTCGAAGGAGAGGGTGGTCATAAGGTGGTTCAGGCGGTATTGCGTGAGGGACTTAGAGATTGGGAAGTATAATTAAGGTCTTGGTTTGATCCCTGCCTTCTAACATTCTAACAATTATTGACCGCTAACTTTGGCCGTTTAAAAAAAAAACATTAAAATTGCCTAGCTCACATAGTGCAACTGGCAAGGCATGATCACAGTAAGATTTGAAAATGGTTAATCTTTTTATCATTCTTGTGATTATAAAAATATGGTAGATTGTCTTCAATGTTTATAAAGAGATAAACTTATAAACATTAAGTATTATCTGATACAACTTTGATTCTATAGTCAGTCTTTCCTCATCTATCCAGCTCTTGTCTATGTTTATCACAACCCACAAATATTAAACCAAACATCATTAGCTAAAATCTAGAGATGAAGATAAAGAGGCATATAGATATGAGGGAAGGTGAAAAGGAGTGACTTAAATATTAATTGATGCAACTCTGATTATGTATAGGCAAAGACATTCAGTATTACTGTACCATTGTCTCATGATATACAAAGAAGTATGCCAAAATTGAATGTATTTGCAGTAAAAGTGAAAAAATATATGGTGCTACTATCTTAAAAGCATATTAACAATGGATTATGGAAGAAAGTGACACTAGGGTATCACAAAAAAAATGGTGGTTCAGGTGGCTAGGCTCACCAGGCATATTGGGCTAGAAGTGCAGCAGCCTGTTATCCCTCCACTGTCAAGAGCCAGAGGTGTTTGCTGCTCTGTGAAACCAGCCTCACACAGTG
>Ga0209282_1002501_pt1 | contig 10664 bp, 5 predicted proteins | sample Mtrugardesep15_FD_187529 | JGI IMG/M metagenome (GOLD analysis project Ga0209282, IMG submission 187529) | Root nodule microbial communities of legume samples collected from California, USA - M. trunc garden sep15 (SPAdes) (version 2) | ecosystem: Host-associated > Plants > Roots > Nodule...
AGTTTTAAAGTTTGGATATTTAATTAAAAGAAAATAATAAAAATAAAAGAGCCTTGGGATTATTGGTCCATCCTAATGACAAGTCCTTCACAAACAAACCCTAAACCATTAATTTTATATTGGTCCCACTTTCTAAAGACAAGTTTCTCTTTAGCCTATCACATCTCCTTTCGGTCTCAGTGAGTATGTTCCTCTAACAATAAAGCCTATTTTCATGGTTGATTGTTATTGGAATCCTTGAAGCTCTAAACTTTATGTGTCTCAAGGTTTGCTAGACTATTCTCATGTTTCGCAATCCTTGTCCAATATCATTCTAGTTTATTGATATTTGAATGTTTTGGTTTATTCATCTACCAATTAGTATCAATTATGTACTCTATCAATTCTTCCAATTGAGTGTATCAGACACAATAGATCCTAATACCCGAACGTGGATCGAAACGTAAACCCGGAACTCCAAACATAACCTCCAAAAGGGTCGATGACTAACCCTTGAACCACATCGATCGGAAGTTAGAATATGCCAAAAAAATAAAATAAAAAAAAGGCATTTAAGACAACTTGAGGGCCCAATGCCTATAGAGCAAATTTCTTCCTATTTTACACTAAGTGGGGTCCCAAAGCCTTTTCTTTTTCCCACTTATAATCACTCACGTTAAGTAAGGAAAAAAAAGGAAACTTTTGTTTCTCTGTTATAGGAGCGGTTGCTCATCATGATGACTCACCTGATCAATCGTGCTAAACTCGCTCAACTCGTTTCTCTCACTCACCATCCCAAATTTTCTCTCCTCCGGTTCTCAACCATAACCACCACCCAATGCGGTGGAGAACAGTCACCGGAAACGAAACACCGTAGAGTAGAGTTACCAAAGGAGCTTTCGAAAAATGTGATCAAACTGTCGTGTGAGTCTACAGCAAAGGGTGGTGTTTGTGACGTCTACGTCGTTGGCACGGTTCATATCTCCGAGGTAACTATCTTCAGACTTGGTTTTCTTAACGGCATTTTATTTTTTACATAGTCATTATCTTCATACTTGGTTTCTTTTAACAACATTTTGATTTTCACAACAAACACTGTTATAGTTTTTTTAGCATTTATGTTAATTGTGGACCTATTTGAATTCACCATTGTTTGATTTGACCCTTCTAAGCGGAAATGGACACGTAAACCGAAGTTCGGTCTAAGTATAATATGACCAAAGCAAGAATTCATTAACCACCTCAACCCAATTTTTTGGTTAAATTAAACATAACTTTGTAAAACTAGTTTTGTCATTTAAATCTAGGTGTAGTTTATACAATCTAAACTCATTATTTACGTTTTGTAAAGTTGAGTTAAGCCCAACTAAAAAACTTTAAGATGGTATCGGAGCTTACTCAAGATTTGTTGTGCCACTTGCTATTAGATTTTATTTTGTAAGACTACTCAGGTTATGCTCAGGTGGTCTTGGGTGTGAAAGGTGTGTTAAGAATGTGTTAAGAGTCCTTACCTTACAAGCTGGTTGTGTGCTTAATTTATATACTCGTTTTTGATATATATAAAAAGGAAAGTTAGTATTTGTATATAAAAAATCTTATTCATTTTTAACTCTTTTATTCCATTGTCCCTTTTGTTGAACAATGTCACAGGAATCAAGCAAACAAGTTGAAGAAATTGTCAAATTTCTCAAACCAGAGGTGGTTTTTCCCTTCTCATATCAATATGTTGTTTCCCCTTATTTTCCTTGTACATATTTTTATGATGAAATTGTATGATTCGCTGTTCTTTACTGCAGATTGTCTTTTTGGAATTGTGCTTGAGCCGTCAACAAGTGCTTTTTCATGAAAATATGAAGGTTTCCATTCTTTAACTACGGATTTTAGATTGAGCTAGTATGCCAACACACTAATGTTAATATCTGGTGTTTAAACTAACTTTTGTAGTTTCTCTCAATACAATGAGATGATTCACCATACACTCATTGCAATCCAATCAAATTCTTAAGTTTGGCCACGATTCTCACACTATAACTAGTTCCTTGATTTCATCATTACCTTGGTTCTTATTAAGTTATCTTCTTTCATGTTTATTTAGTTTCTGCTTCTTCCAGGTACCTACCGCGAAAGAAATGTTTGCAGTATGGAAGAAAAAACACAACATCTTTGAAATACTTTACAGCTGGCTCCTTACCGAGGCATGTTTTCAATGACTACATCCTATTACAGTTTTGAACCATAAATCTTCCATTCCATCTTATTCAAGAATGTTGTATATGGACTTTCGAAAAAATTAGATGTTGCGATTGTCATGTACTGTTCTTTTCCTTCCTTTGACTTTCTGACAGTTTGGCCGTGAGCTTGGCGTCTATCCTGGTGCTGAGTTTCGTTCGGGATATAGAGAAGCAAAGAAGTATGGTGGCAAAGTGGTACTTGGTGATCGCCCTATAGAGGTTAGATTAATTTTTATTTCATGATTAACCGATGAAATTGCAGAAGTATTATGTATTATAATAGCCGTTCTTTAGAAAGTTTTCGATTCTTGATAATTCTTTGAATCAATAGTTCTTAGGCTAGTAGTAATAGTTTGTGACTCAACAATGAATGCTACATATACGTCTTTGGTTTGAAAACAAGTTGTTGAGCTCAAATTAATGAGTTTCAGTTAGAGTCAAATCGATCAGGAGTATTCGAGTTTGGTCTTAGTCTGAAACACTCTTTGATTATACTTTATTTACCCCTCGACTCTCGCCTAACAACTGGAGGGTTAAGACCAAACAAAAACAAATAACTCTATTTTACTCGCTCTCTGTTGTAAGAATTTTCCATATCCCCTTTGCTGGCATAGTTTTAGCCAAAAGAAATACTTATATTCGTTCTTTTCATAGAAGTTAAAAATGGCAGCCTCCAAAACATATGTTTTGAAAAATAAGCTACGTCATAAGAGAATTTTTTTCAATGTTTACAATTTTATCAAATGTGCCTTTAGCTTGGTTTGCAATGTGAGATTATGTTTTACAACATTGTTACTGCATTGATCGATCTTAATTTTGAATGAGACAGATTACAAGTAAGAGAACATGGAGGAAGCTGCCACTACGGCACATCCTAAGATTGTTGGTTAATCCTTCTTCTACTCCAAGCAGTGTGTCTTTGTCAGACTTTTCATCCTTCTCTGATAATCTTAAAAGCTTGGTATATTTCATGATCAAATGGCTTAGTGATACGTGTGAGTTAATCATTCCTATGCTAAGTTTTTGTCTAGTAACACGAATTTTACTTTGCCTCTTCAGTTGAAAGAGCTGGAAGACATTGACACAACGGAACTAAAAGAAACAATGAGTAAGACATTTCCAACTGTAATGGAGACCCTTGTGCATGAAAGAGATCAGTAAGTTCTAACATTTCGCTAATTTGAATTAGTAGTGTCATCTGCGGTAAGACTTGTTTGGGGAATTAGTAGGCAAAGCTATGAAGCCCAGATACAAATATTTTCCCTACTTTTATAATTTATTATTTAAAACAAAAATATAAATAATAAACACTCTTCTCCCATTTCATTCATTTTTGTTCCAAACTAGTTGAAAACCTCTCCTTTCTTCTCTTTACTTTATCTGGGGGGTCCATTACATCTTGTAATAGTTATGGCTATGGTATCTTCCACATGTCCTAAAAAACTGAAGGTCGATTTTGTTTTTACTGGAGTGCTAAATCTAAATACCTTGGAGGTTTCGACTTCATAGTGAGTGCCAATATTGGTTCAAAGAATATGATATGGAAAAGTGGAATAGATCTCATTGCAGAGATTTTAAGAGGTTGATATCAGTTAACTGTTCTTAGATCTCACTCCCAAAAATTAGTTCAAAGGACGGATGTTCTAGCACTCTGGTATTTTGAAGAGGCAATTTCTTTGCGAGTGCAATTATCATTAAACTGTAATCGCTCACGTAATGTGTGGATAACATTTTCTTTTATAGGTACAATGTTAAGAATAATGATATTGGTAAGGGTCATGAATGCTAATGTTATAACCTTTCTTTTGATATTCATGTCTCTGGTGTTCTTGTAACTTGAAGTCTCAAACAAGTCAATTCAAACAAACTCTTTACTTAAATTTTGTTGTCAATAAAATTATTTATGTATGCTGCGTCTTATATTATGTATGATAAACTTTATATTGTATTTATCCAGGTACATGTCCTACACATTATTAAAAGTTGCAAGTATGAGCAGAACTGTTGTTGCTGTTGTTGGAAAAGGGCATCTAGAAGGAATAAAGAACAACTGGAAGCAACCTGTCAATGTTGGTGAACATTATATTATTTATTTTATATAATCCTGTGTGCACTTCAAAAGTGTTTAGGTCTTTTTTCACAAATCCACTCGAATGTGGTTACACCTAAATGCATTTAGCACATATAGAATTATTCTGTTTCTCCTCTCATTTCTTTTCAAAATCGTAGTATTATTCTTTTTTCCATAGTTGAAAGATTTTCTAACCCCATTTTTTCTGATTATTTTCAGATTACGGATCTCCAGACAGTTCCACCTCCCAAACCAATTGTCGCTGCAATCAAGATCTCTGCATATGTCGGCGTTGTCGTGGCTGGGGTGGCCATAATATCAAGATCCTGTCTTTAAATGCTAAGAATAACTTTCCTAGATAGTGTCATTTACATCAACGTTTATAGTAGTTGACTTTGATGATACCTATTATCAATATAATTAGTCAATACTCCTTACTAAGCCATCATCTCAAAAAAGTAAAAATTACTAAGCCATGTCAAGCCAATCTTTCTGGGCTAATTCATACAAAGCTTGCCGTGGCTTTAAATGAGACTCCTGCCGGTGGACAGGGGGATTGACTTTAAATGATTGTCAAACCTACTCCGAGTGAACATATAAGAGAAGGAACCCTTACGGGTGAAGATATAAGGCACTAACAGCTATCAAGAGTTGTTAAGTGATTGACAAGTATCAGTCATCCATAGGGAAACATGCTATCGCAGTATCTCACGAAGCTACTATAAATGGTTGGTTGTAACTGATTTATCAATCAATGAAAATATATTCTCAGTTTCAAAAAACTTAGTCAGAGATTCTATGAATTATTTATGAACTTTTACACCGCTAGAAACTGCAATTCCTACGTCTTATACAGTGGCAGCAACTGCAATTCCTATCAGCTCTTTCGTTGATGATGAACACTCTTCCGGATATTCTTTCGTCTTTGCATTGAAGATCTCTAAGAGACTGAACTATAAAAACTTTCTCGTTTAGCATCAACAAGTTGAATCGTACATTTTCTTGTTTTACCATTGATTTTGCCGCGTTTTATCACTGCGACTGATCATGCTTCTGGATTGCTGAATCATGTGAATCATCAATGGCGTCAAAAGGATCTGATGTTGTTATCCTGTCTTCAATCTACGCTATCCGGTGAAGTTCTTGCATGCGTGATTGTATGCTCTCATGCCTACGAGCTATAGGCAAAATTACTTGCGTACTTTCCACAAGCAGATGTGTGCCAAAGCTCAACAACTTTATGTTGAATTGCATGCTACTTTGCTGGAAAATCGTACGGTACAAGAATATCTCCATATTCACAATCTTAATGATAATTTGGCGTTCTATTGGTGATCCTATTCATAGTAATCAGCGTCTTGATGTTTTATTTTATCTTAAGGAAAGCATGTTGATGTTATTTTAGAAGGTTTACCATCAGAATACAATCATGTTCCAAGTAATCATTGATATTGATGAAGTTGAATCTTTGTTGATTTCTCACGAGACACATCTTGACAAGTTTAAGAAGAAAACTGTTGATGATATTGCTTCTTTGAATATTACTCACACTCCTACCACCACCTCTTAATCTAGCAATGAGTCTCAAACATCATAATCCTCTGTTAACACTACTACTAGTGCCGATTCTTCTGGTTTTACAGTCTGGTTTGGGTTCCTATCGTGGTAGAAATGGTAGAAGACGTGGCAGAGGGGGGCGATTTTCTAATGTTCAATGCCAAGTTTGCTTCAAATTTGGTCATTTAGCCTCCTCATGCTAGCACAAGTTTAATCAACAATTATAGACTCCCATTCCTTCCAACTATCAAGGGTTTTCGCCTACTCCTAGTGATATCTATGTTGCTTATGCTTGTGGAATAGGCTCATCTATCCACATACTCATCTATCCACTTCTTGGCCAAGCTTCTTTACCATTAACCCATTGGGATCATGCCTTTCTTGCTTCTGTATACCTCATAAATAGAGTTCCAACAACCTCCTTGAATTTTCAATTACCTTTTAATTCTCTGTTTCAGTAAGACCTTGATTATCACTATCTCAAAGTTTTTTGGTTGTGCATGTTTTCATCTATTAAGCCCTTACAAATCTCATAAGTTTGATTTTAGGTCCCATGAGTGTCTATTTTTGGGATATTCTTCTACTCACAAAAGGTACAAGTGTTTATTTCATAGTGGTCATATTTTTATCTCTAAAGATGTGCTCTTTAATGAGAACATGTTTCCATATCAATCCTTTTTATCTCTAAATTGTTTATTGTTATGTTATTATGATCCCACATAAGAAGGCACATAGACAAAACTTAGTTTTTGTTAGGCACCTATACAACTTTATACTATATTATATAAGCAAAAGGCATGCAAAGGAAGGGTAAAATGTCAAATAGGTTGCAAACCTGAGACCCATCTATGAATCATTTGAAGCAATACAAATATAATTTTACAAAGCATGGGAACGAATAGAAATGGCGAGGGAGAACGTGAACAAAAGTGAAGCAAAGTTCAATGAAATCTGAAATTAAAAAAGACCATACCAATTACGGAAAAACTCTTCCCTAACAAAGATGGGAATACCCACAAAATCTTCCCAAAACTTAACTACTAAAAAATAATGAATTCACACCAGTTCACCAACGAGGCCCGAAGTGTTGAAAAGGTTTTCCCTCTTCATTTAGAAACAGTACTGCATGATTAGGATTAGCAAATTGTGCAGCAGGCATTTAACTAGTAGTTATAAATGCATGTTGGTTGTAGCGAGGAACTAATTTGGAAGAGGAAGCCACACTTGTTCTAAGACGCTTTATGTTGGCAAACTGATGTGATAATTGAGAGTCTTCCTGCTCATCGACATGTTTCCTTACTTGACTTTGTTGCATTTCAACCTGAGGTTGTTTTCCTTCACGGTGTTGCACTCTAACTTGATTCTTGGTAACTGCTACATCATAAGGCATCTTTTGGGCTAGCTGTTGCTCTTTAACTTGATTCTTAGAGACTGCTTTTCTAGCGCAATTCTTTTCTTTGGAATGAGACTCTGATGCGATGGAAACACTATTTTCCCTCTGGTTTTCTTGTTCTAACACAAGAATGCGCTTCTTAATCTCACGAACTAGATTGTGGTGATACTCTAGGTTGCAATCTGAAATGCACTGTAGAATTTCCCTCAGACTAGCGATTTCTGTATCTCTGGCCTTAACCTGAATTCACATTTAATATATTACTGGCATGCAACTATATGAATACTAAAAATGTAATGAGATAGAAGTTGAATAGGGAAATAGAACCTTTGGTTCCCGGTGATTTTCTCTGCCAACAACTTCATCGGAAATCTGTTTTGCTTGATGCATCTCTAGTTGCAGCATGATAATAACTAGTCTGGACTTGTCAGCCAAATTATATGCAGAAATGAATCTAACAGCTCCAATATGCCGCCGATTCTTTATAAGATTATCCACAAAATCTGTGGGACAATATAAATTTACTTCATCAAATCAAACAAGAAATTGGAACATGCTATTACAAACTTATTCAAGACAAAAAGTTACAGCCAGAAAATCAGTTTTTGTAAGAAAAGGGATTGTCTGAGATTATCTATATATAAATACTTTAAAGTCAAAAACAAAATGTCTAAAATCATTTAGATGATGCAAAATATACACAGAGAGATTAGAAGTCAGAAATAGAACATCTAAGGAAGACGTGTGCGCATACACTCACACAAAGAGATTAAATTCCAAGTATCCAGCAAGCTGTCAATCATTCTTTAACAAAATAGGGATTGAACTTTCTTCAAACAGAAAATATCTTTACCATGCTACATTCTATTGTATATCTCCAGTACTAGATTTTTAAACAATAACTTTTTTACATCTATGGAATATTTCTTATACTTATTTTCATAAACAGCTGTATGCATATGGTATCGAAAAAAAATGTCTGATGACCGAAAAAGAACATCATTAATAAACATACCATATATTTTGTCCACAAAACCAAGGGTCCGAAACAGCTCTACAGCTTCCTTGTGATGAGCAACAACCTCAAAAAGCTTCAAAACTTCATCTTCGTTAAAATTAAAATGAGGAAACAATCCATAACTAGATAATAACAGTAGAAAACCCAGAACCACCAAAGAATTTTCAGCACTTCCGTTTACGGTCTCTTTCAACTTTAGTGTTAGCTTCATTGCCTCATATTTTATGTCGGGATCAATATGTGGCGAGATTCTCGTCAGCTGGTCTAACAGAAATATTTGGCTCTTCTCAATAATTATGCCTTCATCCCGTCGAATCATAGGAATCCGAATTATATCCAAAACAAGTTGTGCTGGATTCGGTTCTGTTTGGAGATTAACTAAAATGCCATTGTCATTCAATTCAGGCCCTTCTGAGAGCAACTGGAAATTTCCACCATCATTGGTGGTGAGACTTGGTTGATTACCTGTGCAAAGATAAAATATGCATTGGTTACCGAAGGAAAACGGCTTAATATCTAGAAGCAATCATCGTAATGCTATAGCTGAATAAGATATCATATATAATTAAAGATTAATGAGAGAATAAGGTAAGAATACAAAACAAATATAAGCATTAAAGCAAAACAATGTAATACATGGAAGTAGTAGAATCAATGCAGGTTTAAGTTCTAACAAGATGCTTAGTTTCAATACTTTATCCATATCATTGCATCATACAGTTGATTAAGATGAATTCCTAAAGGACCAAAAAAAGTACTGGTGTACAAAAACACCGAGGCAATAGTCATGAATCAAATTATTTCAAATTACAATCAACAAGTAATGATGCAAAAACAATGTAAAATATTTCGGCATATTTACCTGATAGTTTAAGAGGACCACAAAGGACTTGTGGAGCCTGACAAGATGAACCAATTTTATAAGTAGCAACAAACTTGAAATAATGTAGCACCTCCAAATTATCCTTAGCAGGTAAAGATAAATTTGCCTTCCACTCAGTTGCAAATTTGATTGCTTCTTCTTTGACATGAAAACTAATGATAGGTGAAGTTTTATATAGTTCATCCACCAAAAGGTTACGTACATGAGACGGACAAAAAACTTTTATTGCATCTAACACCAGTTTAGCAGGGTCGGATGATGCTCGAAGAACAGCCGAAACTTGACTATGTATGGACTCAAGTTGTTTCACAAGATTGAAGGTCTCTCGATCTTCAGACTGTTTTTCTTTCATCTCAAGGTGCTTTTCTCTCAGTTTGAACTGCTTCTCCTGATCTTCTAGCTGCTTTTGTTTCGTCTCTAGATGCTTTAATTTCAGTTCTAACTGTTTTTCTTCCCAAAGAAGCACCTTCTCATCTGAACGAAGCACCTTCTCTCTTTCTTCAAGTTCCTGCAGCTCTACAAACTTTGACTCGAGGCACTCCACCTTTCCTTCGTATGCCTTTTTCTGTTCTACAAACTGCTCCTCCTTTGATAGAAGATCCTTCTCTCTTTCTTCAAATTTCTCCTCCTGTTCCTTGCGTTGGATTTGAAATCTCGATTCAAGCTCCTGCAGCTCTAAAAACTTCGACCCGAGGCACTTCACCTTTCCTTCATGCGCATTTTCTTGTTCCACAAACTGCTCCTCCTTTGATTGAATATTCTTCTCTCTTTCTTCAAATTTCTCTTCCTGTTTCTTGCGTTGGATTTGAAATCTCGACTCAAGCTCCTGCATCTCTACAAACTTCGACTCGAGGCACTTCACCTTTGCTTCACGCGCCTTTTCTTGCTCTACAAACTGCTCCTCCTTTGTTTGGAGATCCTTCTCTCTTTCTTCAATCTCTTGTTGTTTCGACTTGAGATGTTTGTACTGATTTTCGATATCCCTGGCCTTTTCTCGAAGCCTTTTCTCTTTTTCATCAACCTCATAGTTTCTTTCTTTGTTCAACCCTGTAAGAAAATCAAACTCTCTCTTCTTAGCATTCAACTCATGTTGAACAGATTGCAAGCGTTGTTCTTTTTCATCAACCGACCTTGTTAGAGAATCAAACTTTCTCTTCTTAGCATTCAACTCGTTTTGAACAAATTCCAAGAGTTTTTCTTTTGCTCGACTCTGAATGCGCCATTTGTGGATCGAATTTTGATGCCATTCGAGTTCTTGACGAAGAGCTTTGCAGTCTTCTCGAATTGAATGCTGTGGTTTCATGTCTCTCAATGCAAAGGTTTCTTTCTTTCTTTCTTTGCTTGCGAGTGTTGTCTGACGCACTGGACAGTGATATATATAACGAGAGTCTCTAGGGTTTCTTTCCAAACACCTATAAATTAGAATCAAATCTCACAAATTTATTTTATTTTAAAATAAATTTATTTATTTTATTATTATTTACTGCTTCATATTTTATTTTCAAATCTTATAAAATAAATTTTTTTCCGAC
>Ga0209282_1002502_pt1 | contig 10660 bp, 5 predicted proteins | sample Mtrugardesep15_FD_187529 | JGI IMG/M metagenome (GOLD analysis project Ga0209282, IMG submission 187529) | Root nodule microbial communities of legume samples collected from California, USA - M. trunc garden sep15 (SPAdes) (version 2) | ecosystem: Host-associated > Plants > Roots > Nodule...
ATATATATATATATATATATATATATATATATATATATATTACTCCTTTAATATATGAATACAATGGAGGAAATTTGGCAAATAACTTCTTGGAAGTTTATTTCCTTAAGGTTCTGTTTGGATAAGTGAAAACCAACGGAACGGAGTGGAACGGAATGTGATGGAACGGAACGGAATGGAACGAAATAAAGATTTCATTCCATTGTTTGGATACTTTATAATGGAACATAACTAATTTTCCATTTCATTGTTTGGAAAGTTAACGGAACGGAACGAGTTATAACCGTTTTATTCCAATTTTACTCTTATATAAAAAAAAAAAAAAAGTTGAATTCTCTACTCAATTCAATCAATATGTTGTTATTTTAGCATCATTTGTGAGTAGCACCAACACATGCAACTTCATTAAAAAAAATCAATAGTCTTCACTGACTTGAATCCTTTATATACCAAGCTACTAAAAAAAAAGTACACAACATGAGCAATATCACACTGAAATCTGTACCATGTCTGCTACAAGCTAATTGAAATTTGTTACAAGCAAAATTTTATTGGTAAAGCACTAAACACCCATAATAGAGGGTTCAGAAATTAGAAGAAAGGCATCAGACATGAATAAGATGGGAAAAAAAAAAAGAAACATCACAATTAATTTGGGACAAGAAGAAGGAATATGGGTTCATAAATAACAATAAATATCAATAGAAATCTTGGTTAAAAAAATATAAGAAGCATCAAATATGAAGATGAAGAAATATGAGTAAGCTTGTTGGAGTGAAGAGTTGCAAAAAAGAAGTGGCAGAGATGAACAATGAAGAGACAACCGTAGATGAGAGCAGGTTGGAATGGTGCACGCTAAATCTGAGAATGAAAAATAAGGATTAAGTTGTAATTTTATTATTAGAGTGTTCCATTCCATTGGTTACCTCCCAATTTGGAGTTCAACTTAGCTTCATTTACCATTCCTCCATTTACTCCTTTCCAATGCATGGATAAACGACACTTGGCTAAAATATATCTAAAGGTTAATATTAAAAAGGTTAAAATAGAGGACATTTCATCTGATTCCTCTCATCATGTTCTTCGTTGATACAACAATAAACCCATCTAGTTTCTTCCTCTTCCTTTTTCTTTTGTCGGCGCCGGTGATGGCGCCGCCCCTCTCTGTTCGCCACTGGGCTCTTCCTCCCTTTTGTTATACACAGCACCGCGCACAACACACATCGCCGTCGTTCTTCCTCTCGTCGTTTCCATTGGCCATGGCTATGTTTATTTCAAATCTGGAAAAACATTAAAAACAGTATGTGTTATCTTGCTGATTTTGAAATCATTTTGTGGGCTATGATATGTGTTTGTGGGAAGATTAAATAATTTCCTGAATCCATGGTTGAAACCCATTATGTTGTAACATTGGAATCACGTGAAGATTGAATAATTTGCTGATTTTGAAATCATTTTTCATTTTTGCTTTACGAATGAAGAAGAAACCCATTTTGTTACGTTGATTCTCCTTCCCCGCAGAGCTCTCAATCCATGGTTATTGCCAAAGGTGGAACAGTTTGAAGGAAGCAGCAACAACGGGTAACAGTGAGTTGTGTGAGGCGGTTTGTGGATTAGAAGGAGAGATCCGACGCTGGATTGACGGTGAGGGGTGGCGCCGTCGGAACGCCGGTGAGAGGGAGCGGCAACAGTTCTGATGATGGTGAAAGGAAGAAAGAAGAAAGAAGAAGCATGTACTGTTTTTCCAGTAAACAAATGATTTTTTCCAACTTGTAATCTCGACTTTTAGATCTATTTTAGCCACGTGTCATTTATCCATGCATTGGAAAGGAGTAAATGGAGGAATGGTAAATGGAGCTAAGTTAAACTCCTCAGTTTGGGGGAATGAAAAATTGGCTAAATAAGTGGTAGGAATGGGTTCCATCACACTCCATCCCATTTCATTCATTTTTTACATAACCAAACAATGGGATATCGATATATCCCACTCCATTCCATCAATCCAAATATAGCCTTGGCCAAAAGCAACCCTCTGTGAATGGCATGAAGCTCAACTAGAAGCACGGTCAATGTAACCTGGAAAATGTGAAACATAAGATTTAGATTAATGATGAAACAAGCCTTAAAATTTCGCTTTGATGGGATTACCTAAGTAGTTATCAAGAATGATGTAAGTTTGATCAGAAGAGTTTCACTGTATTCATCTATCCTTAAGAATTGAGAGTCAAGACTATAGAATCTTTGAGTGGCATACGGTTAAAACAAAAATAAAAAATCAAAAATCAAGATTCACATAATATTTTGACTAACAAATTGCACAATCAGATGTTATTTTAGAATTTTGACACATTGAGAGAATTAGGGATGGCAAAACGGGCCAACCCGCCTCATCTAAAAAAGGGTGGAGCAGGGCGGGTCAACTAGATAAATAGGGTTGAAAATCTCACTCTGCCCCATTTTATGGCAAACCGACGGGTTGACCCCATTAAAAATTATTAATTAAAATCTTCACACAAACAATGTAAAAATATATAAATTTAAAGTCAATTTAAAGAAATCTAAATATACAACTAATGACTCCACTAAAAATATAAAAACAATTACTCAAATATATAAATTACATCTTCTAAAATTCTATAATAAATCAATAAAACATTGAAAATAGAAACTCTATGAGTTATAAATTAACTAATTGTTAAAAATATAAGGCTAAACCTAAACCAAATTTGATAAAATTAATTGAATTTTTCTCCCTATAAAATTTGAAAAATTGAATGTGACTTATAAACAAAAAGAAGTGAAAAAAAGAATTTATTTTTAACATATCAATCCAACGGACCTACCTGTCCTACCCCATTACCGCCCCATTTTTTAGCGGGTTTGGCAGAGCCAATCCATTTTTGTCATCCTTAGAGAAAATATTGCTACTAGTCATTGTGTGACTATTATCCCAAAAAAAAAACTATAAAAATAATTATGCCTTTGAGTAAAAAACATTGATAAAAAAACAAAACAAAAAGTAAGGTTTGTCAAAAAAAAAAGTAGGGACGATTGATTAATCGCGTTCCATCGACACCGTTGAACGTGGGAAGGAAAAAAGCAATCGGTGTTGACGAATTTGCCAATGAGAAAATAATCCGAGTGACGATGTGGACGGGGAAGATTAATAAACAATATCATAGCATAGTATTAATCAACATTTAAATTTAGCATAAATAAAGAATATGAAATGATACAGTGGATCTTTGCTTGCCATGGCTGATCTTCTTTCTCTTTCTTTGATTCTGTTCTTCTACTTCTTACTCTCTTCTTCACAAGATCTCTTTCTCTTTGTTCATGCCGATTCTAACAACAATCTCACTGTTACGCCAATCAACTACGATCTCTATCATTCCAGGTTTCACTCTCTCATCTACCTTTTTCATTTCATTTAATTTCGTAATTTAATCCTGTAAATTGATATCTTATATTTTTCTGCCTTGCTTTCGCAGTTCAGATCACGTTTTTAGTTACTACTTACGATTTTGTTCAATGAATCGATAGATTATTACTTCAATGTTTTCATATTCTAATTGTTTGTTGTTGTGGAATTCTGCAGTGGAAGTTTGATGCATGAGATCAAGGCCTTGGTACATCGTCACCCGAATAAACTCAGTGTGAGTCTCCTTTTCTCCGTGTCTTGCTATTTCAGTATACAAATGTAGTTCTTATATTTGATGTTTCAATACAGATGGAGACAGTTAAAGCTGGAAATAAAGGCTACGCTGCTGAGATTGCGGTGGTTACTTATTGCAAGGGAAAGAGAGATAGCCCCGAGAAACCAAAGCTTCGGATCCTTCTTGTAAGATTTATTGCTATTGCTATTATTAACAAGCTTTCGTTTCACAAATTGTTTATTGTCGCGAATAACTGTATGTTAATTTCCAGAAGGGTAGAAGTTGTAGTTACAGTATGGTGATCTTTTACGAAGCTGTAATTTGGTATGTAGTGGATAGTTTTCTCAAATTGGTTATTCTGGTTTTTTTGACAGATGATTCCTTGTCTTCCAGAGTTTTGGACAGCATGGAAGGGAGCTGATTACCACAGAACTTGCTTTAAGGATTTTGTCTATTCTTAGTGAAGAAAAACTTCTACCTGACATGGATCAAGCATCGTTAAACAGTATACTTGACAAGGTTGTAATAAAGGTAAGTGAAATTTCTGCCTTAAGTATGTGATAATCATGAAATCCATTAAGGAACTACTTAGACTTAGAAAGCACTTTTAATAAATGTTGTTAAATATATAAGAAAAAATATATATGAGAATTATGTGCATTGGTGGTATATTGATAGAATTAACAGGAGAGATTGGTATCTTCATAATGTCGTTGTCTGATTATATATAGGTGGTTCCGATGGAAAACCTTAATGGGCGCAAACTTGTTGAGGCTGGAGATCTCTGTGAGAGAAGAAATGGTATTGTATCGTATTTCTCCTGTATGATATTTAGTTCAATAGTTACTAATTTTGAAATGCCTGAAGTTTATATTATGTGGCAGGCAGAGGAGTTGATCTCAACCGGAATTGGAGTGTAGATTGGGGCAAAAAGGAAAAGGTTTGTTACATGTCTTCAATCTCTCTGTTGATACTGTAAAATTTTATTAATTAATGGTGCTTTTACTGTGTCCTTTGTCCTCTTGCACCTTTTAGATATTTTGAGAATTCAGATAGCTAGATTACATTTCTCATTCTTCTTGTTATCTGCCTGTCAATGTATGCATATATCTCTTTCTTTTCCAGCAAAATGTCAAATTGTTTAATATTTTTTTAAGCTTTTTATTCATTTTTATTATTGCTCAAAACGATAGGATTATGATCCATACGAGGAGAATCCAGGAATTGCCCCATTTAGCGAGCCTGAAAGTCAAATAATGAGGAAACTCGCAGTATCTTTTGAACCACATATATGGGTCAATGTGCACTCTGGAATGGAGGTAAGCTTAGTTAATTTTTCACCTTTTTTGAAAAATCAAATGATTGTCCCCTTATGTTTCTTATCTATTTCTGTGCTATAATTACAGATGTGCACATTATATAACCCAAGCAGGAGTTAGAATTTTTAACTTAATTGCTGACATAATTAATAGATAATCTCGTAGAATCTATTTACCTGTTTCAACTTTTTCAATGATATTTCCTTACAGGATGCTAATCCTAATCCTAATTTCTACTTTGTTTTTGTTAAACTTAAAAAAAAAAAAAAACAGCACGTTTCCCAATATTATGTCGAAAAACACCACAAAAACTGGCATTATGAATTCTGCCAACCCATTGCATATTACAACTGCATTTTTCTGAACCATGAATTCTTCTCAACATAAGACAACATAGTAAAGTAGCTTGTAGGCACGCAAAACTAGTCTCATTCAAAAATTGGCTACTGGAATCCATTTGTCCTAATTCTGTGTTTTTATTTTTTAATTTGAATGTCTCACTGGTAACACAAGCTTCACACTTAACCCTTTAGCTAACAAACCACGCCACTATTACTCTTGTACTGTCCTTCTTTAGCAAACTTTTTTCTTGAAATCAAAGTTATGCTCTAGACTCCTCCAAGATTGTCACACTGTTATGCAGCTGAAAGAAAGATGTGATAGAAATTTTTGATAATCTCTTTCGGGAACAGAGGAAGTATCAGGTGTAAATATTAGGATACGCATACATTATTCACATTACAGTACTTGACTCATACCAGGGATGGAGTCGACATTTGGCAATACGGAGGCGCACATAACCCTACTCAATTTTTAAAAAAATTAATACTGCAATTTTTAGATTGTCATTTAAGCCTAGTTTTGTCATTAACCCCTTTACCATGCTTTATTTTCTTATGTGAACTAAGTGATATTTTCTCGACCCCTCTACCTAAAATTTGTGGTTCTGTTCAAGACTTTTATTGCGCAGTATTACTTCTATTGTTTTAGTTGCTATTCTTGCTGCTTTTATATTATTTGACAGTATGTTTACTTTTATGTGCATGTGTACTTAGTTAAGACACTTTGTGTATTGATTAGATATATTTTTATATTTGACTGTTCTTTTTTTCACACTTCTGTATCCAATTTGATAGTTCATGTAATTTGGTAAAGATGCTTTAGAACCATCATATGAATTTGCATGACAAATATTACTGTCTCTTCCAATCCCTCTGCAGGCTCTTTTTATGCCATATGATCATAAAAATACAACACCTGAGGGATTGCCATTGCAACGGATGAAGTCATTGCTTGAAGAAGTAAAGCAGCTTCATTGCCAAAAGCGTTGCGTGATTGGGTCTGGAGGTGGTTCCGTAGGGTTAGTTGATTTTTATTTGAATCTGATGAGAGGACTGATACACATTTCTTACTAGGCCAAATATTTGGGGTTTATATATTTATTTATTTTTTGTTGTTATTTCTGTCTTTAGTGCTAAAAAAATGAACAGTTGGTCTGACTATTGCAGTTTTTCGTGTACATTTTATTTATTTTGAATGCACCCCAAGATATGGAACTTAATCAAAGTGTATGTAAGAAGGGGAGATACTCATTCTCAAAGCACAGTTGTCAGTAAACCCTTGTGATGACCTTAGCGAATTGACATTTTAAGGGCTCAGATATGCTATTGCTTTTTAAAATTGGAAGTTGCAAGTGGTTGCTTGTACTATTTTTTAAGTGCCAAAAGTGTTAGAATAAAAATTGCAAATTTTAGAAGTACAGCATGCATGATCTGTTTCTGTGCTCAATATTTACTAGTCTTGAGGCATACAAATGCCTTCATATTGCTGTCTATAGTTTATATATCAATCCTTCCTCAAATAAGAATGAACATGCCTATCCAGGTATTTTGCACACGGGACAGCAACTGATTTCATGTATGACGTTGTGAGGGTTCCCTTGGCCTTCACCTTTGAGGTATGTATATCTGCTGGACCTCTTCCCATTTTTAAGTAGCAAATTTGATGTGGTGTCCTAACGTCTTGTATTGACTGACAGATATATGGTGATGGAACAGCTTCATCAAGAGACTGTTTTAAAATGTTTAATCCCACTGACCTTGCTAGCTACGATGTATGTTACTTGATAACTTCTCAGCAATTATCACTTCATTCCTTCTAAGTTTATTTGAGAGCTATTATATATTCCTTTCAATTGATTTCTTGATAAAAAAAATATTTTGTTTTTTTTTTAACTTTCAATTAAAGAGAGGGGGAGGACATTTAGAGACTGTAGAACGATGATGATCCTAACATTTGACGTTATCTTTTTCAGACGGTTCTCAATGACTGGTCTGCAGCTTTCTTTACAATTTTTAAATTGGCGCCACACCAGCTCGGTGAGATCCAATCAAAAGCGTCTGTCTTTAAGTTGGATAAGTTAGTATCAATAGATGAATATCTAGATGGGTATTTGATGGAGAGGAGAAATAGATATGGAAAAAAGATGGAGGTACTTGAGCTTGGAATGCAAGAAATAAGAACATATTATAGGCTCTTTTTACTATCTTCAGTTTTACTATTGTGCATGTTCTGTTCTAGAATTTCAAAAACTAAGAGTAGACCACTTGTTTCTGCTATGTCCCTTTAAAATTAGGTCATATCAGTAATTGTATATCCAATTTTGAGAAAAAGTTGTAAGTTAAATTATTTTCTGTATTACTCTGTAACGCACATTTCCTCACAGGCTATATATTCTGATTCTTTATTGTGCCCAACTTGGGAAATGGTCGGTTGTTGTGTTTTAAAAGAAAAATTGTGCGGCCTATCCTCATGGTATGGGTGTGGTGTGGTATGGCTATGCCAGTGGCACAAATGATGCATTCACCTGACGACAAGAGTTGTCTTCATTTGTTGTGTTCATAAAGAGTAATGATATATGTAAAACCATTTTATGACAATTTTTGAGACAATCTTCGTCTCCCTTCGTAGCGATCAAAAGCAACAAAGAGATAAAGACCAAAAGCAACAAAGAGATAAAGACGAAGAGAGAGGGTTGTCAAAAATAGCTATATAAATATCATTTTTCGTTCATAAAATAGATACATAATACATAAATTCATCTGAGTATATTGTACCAAGTTCATTGTATAAACAACTTAATTAAATTGTCTGCAAGTGTTCTTAATATTAGTTATGCGTGAGTTGAATGAGAAAGGCTATGTTTGAATATATTTATGTAAAAGTAAGTTGAACAATAAATTTTGATGTAAAAATTTTGTTTAGACTCAGAAGCTATAAATCATAACTTCATATTAAAATCAGTTTTGGAGATAAAAATGAATTCTACTAGAGAGCATTTAAACATATCAAAATCAATTATACACCTCCAAAATCAACTTTAATCACAGTGAAACCAAACACACACAAACTATTCGTAAACACTTTCAAACACTTGCACAAATTAACTGCCACCCTTTTGTTAGTGTATTCCACTTATGAACAGGAAAAATAAGCATTGTAATGTATATACTTTACTTACAATAAAAATACAACGGATTGTCAAAAAAAAAAAAATTGATATAATACATTAATCTCCAAGATTGATAGATAGTACAACATTGGGGGAAGCCAATAGTGTCTGGATAATTTGTGTAGAGAGGTGGGGGGATGGGTTCCATGTGATTTCCACAACTTCATTACTTGTGTTCTGTAACAGCTGGAGCATACATTTCCAGGATGACAAACCCTGCAAATACATATGTGCACCATTTATACTAATCCACAACTGTCATCATAGTATCATTATTACATTAGATGAATAATATACGGTTAATCATAATTTAAATATTCCATATAAGTAATGCGGTAAATGTTAAAACAAACATGAAATGCTCTTGAATTGATCCAATAAATCATCAAACAGTCAACCTCTCATTGCATTAGCAACGGCATTATCATGCATTCACCCAGGTAAGCAGTTTCAAATTTATATTTTGACATACAAATATATATTTATCTATTCCTAGGGTTATAATGACAGACAAATACATCTTTATCTTTTCCAAGTGTGTACTTGGAAATTAAGAAGACAAAAGACCATTTCCCGGTTTGGCACAAAAAGCAAACCAGGATGTATTTGTTGGGAACTTGTTATTCTTTCAAAAGCCAAAGCCTCGTGCAATCGTATGCAGAGAGGTAGCAAGTACACACTAACCTTTAGAATTAGAACCACGTATACCAGTTGACTAAATTCTACTCTTCTTCTTTTATAACTCTGTATGAGCTTTATTCATGTGCTTGATAATTTATAATCTCAGTGTCTGTTTCACGTATCTAAGAGCCGAACGCAGCATTGCTCTAGCTTTTCTATCTGGAGTGCATCCGGACATAACCATTTCTTCATACACTGCTGGAACCTGAAACAATCACGGTTACTGCAATGAAGCTGATTGACATTAGGAAACAAATAAAAAGGATAACTTTTACCCAAGTTTCAATTGTTTTTCTTCTCTGAATAATCACACTAGCATCTATCTTATATTAGAGATGTTGAATGTGGACAGTGCTTAACATAACAAAAATATGGTAAAGTAAATAAGTAATGGACCTAAACTAATTTACAAGTTATAGTTATTTTTCCTAAATTATTTAGTTTACTGCGAGTCACCATGGCTTAGGCACTGCAAACCAAAATAGACAGCAACTACAGAAAAAGATCATACATAGTTGGAATTCCAAGAACGTTTGGGCTAAAACCTGACAAATTCCTTTGATAGTATGCAAGACTGAAGGATTGTGAAAACATATACAACAAATCGACTGCATATTACGTACCTTGTGGAACTTGCCAACACGAATCAAAGCTTTCATGAGCGTGGTATAAGTAACTACATCAGGTTTGACGCCCTGTAGTACGTGAACAAATAACATATAAATCAAGACCTTCGGCCATAAAAGCAGGGAAAAAACAATATAAAAAAATGTACATTTTCTTTCATGTACTGCAATACAGCAAAGGCTTCAGCATCTCTTCTATCTTCACCAAAAGCATTGATTAAAGAATTGAGAGCTAAAAGACTGGGTGTCAGACCCTCGGCTGCCATCATCCTAAACGCATTTACCGCTTGATCGGACAGTCCCTGCCCAAGTCATGCAAAATATTACCAAAATCAATAACTAACCAATCCACTCATCAAATATGGTGCATTTTCTACCTAGTCTTGTAGCTAATGCCTAATTGTGTTTTTCAATTCAAGAAGAATAATACATTAATACTAATTCAGATAATAACATGGAACATAACATACCCTTTGTGCGTAGGCATTGATTAGGGCATTATACATGGTCGAAGTTGGCTTAAATCCCATAGATTTCAAGACCTCAAGGCACTCAATGGCATCATTAAACCTTCCAGATTTTCCATATATATCAACAAGAGTTGTATAGGTAACCGCATTGGGCAACAATCCTTGACTCTGCATTTTACTCAACAAATCATTCACTCGTTCCCATCTTTCCTGTGCCCCCATAGAATTAATCATAATGTTATAAGTCATAACACAAGGTGAATACCCACTCTGCTGCATTTCCTCAAACAATTCTTCTGCCCTAGAATGTCGCCCAGACTTACAATGACAATCTATCAAGGTATTCCAAGTAACCGTATCCGGCTTAATCCCCTCAGACAACATTCTAGGGCAGAAG
>Ga0209282_1002503_pt1 | contig 10659 bp, 2 predicted proteins | sample Mtrugardesep15_FD_187529 | JGI IMG/M metagenome (GOLD analysis project Ga0209282, IMG submission 187529) | Root nodule microbial communities of legume samples collected from California, USA - M. trunc garden sep15 (SPAdes) (version 2) | ecosystem: Host-associated > Plants > Roots > Nodule...
GGTTTATGAACTGACTCGATTATATATATATATATAATCGAGTCAGTTCATAAACCAAACGAGTCGAACTATATATATAACTCAAGTTCCACTTATTTGGTTAACGAACTTAATCATTAACTCAAGTTCGGCTCGTTTGGTTCATGAACCAAGTTCAGTGAACTAATTACCGAGTCGAGTTCTGGATTTTCTTCAAGTTGTATCGGTTCATTGCCAGCCCTACTCTCCTCCCATCAATTTTTTTTTCATATGTATGAGTCGAAAGTCAAACTAACCATATGCTTATGAGGCTTAAGTCCCTTACTATTTCGACCAATCTATTGTTGGCACTGCTTTGTTATTTTTATCATTGTTTGATGTGTATTTTTAAGACATTTTTTTTTATAGATATTTTAACCATTAACCAATATGCGTTAGACACTCGTTAGTAATACATTATAGTCTAGTATATTAGTGTGAGGCAAAGTGGAGTAAAAGATTGAATTAAAAATAAATACAAATAATATGATATAAATTAAATTTAGTTTTTAGACTAAGGTTTTTTCAGTGATTAAACGAAATCACTCAAACTATTTTTTTGAATAAAAACATCACTTAAACTTATGAACACTATAAAATTATGAGTTTGAATTCGAATGAAGATGTATAACCTAATAATTTCGAATAGATTTAGTTTTTATTTTTGATGAAAGAGATAGATATGTAGTTAATAGTTATACTTTCCCAATTTATTTACTTTTACTCTGCAACTATAATACATACTTTGCTGTAGGAAAAACTATAATATATATTTCTTTTCCAATTTGTTTTTGTATAATTAAAATTGGTTTTTTAAAATGAAATTATTGAATAAACCACTAAATTAATCTTCGTTTTTGCAGGTCACTTTCGAAAAGATGCACATGTTTATGAATATTTCAAAAAAGTATGCGACTCTTTTAAACTTGATTGAAATTAGTCCTTCAAATTAGAGAGTTTTGTACAAAAATTTAAAGATTAATTTGGTTTAGTCTAAAATATTATCTAAACAATAACAAAGTCTCCTCCAGGGTTGAAATCTGAGCACTAAACTAAACCCATTGAGTTCTGATATCATATGATGTAACTTGACTTGAATTTGTGAAAGCAACATACACGACATTGAAAGTATCGAAATGGAGAAAAACGAAGAAAATCCTCTGTTCTGGTACGAAACTTCCAACGCCGTTTCTTGCCGTCACCAATTTCAACCCGACGGCCAACTCTCCGTACGTCCTTTCTTCCCTAATCTCAATTCAACACTCGCACAATCTTCTCAAATTAACTCTTTTCTCTATAGGTAACTCTTGTTGATGATTTTAGACCTTTATATCAAAAGCTTGCTGCTTCTTTCATGAACAAATTCTTCCCTTCAGGATATCCTTACAGGTCAATTCATTTTTTTCCCATTCCTCAATTAAGTTCTATCGATAATCAATTCAAATAAGTTAATCCAACTAGTGATGGCTTAGTTTAGAATTTAGATAAGGTTGTTCAATTACTTTAATTTCTAGTGTTTTCCTTTGTAGTGTGAATGAAGGTTATCTTAGATACACGCAGTTTCGAGCAGTACAACATGTTACCAGTGCTGCATTGTCAGTCTTATCAACTCAGGTACTCTTTCCCATAACTTGCAATTTCAGAAATTTTGGTGAACTGTGTAAATTAAGAATCGGAAGACCTATTATCAGAATGTTATCATGAATTGTAAGAAATGTAATTTTTATATAAAAACAAGTGAGAGAACAAAATTAGAAGCTGATATTTGATATATGAACCTCAAAATAATTCAAATCTTAAGTTCATTAATAAAGGAAAAGTGGCGGAATATACATAGTTGAAAATAGGATTGTGATTCATTAGATAATTAATCGAGATTCATCATAGTGAATATGGATTCATTATAATGAATTGGGATTCTAAATGAGATTCATTATCCAAAATAGATACACTACATGAATTCATATCGAGTGCGTTCAGTTTTGTATCGAATTGAGATATGAATCACATGTATCTATGAAGCACGGACACGATACGGGGTATCGGATACGATACGTATCCGATACGAGGATACGTCAGACATTAAAAAACATAGGATACGATATGTTTAAGATACGTATATAAAAATTAAAATAAAGTTGTAAACATTAGTTAAAATCTTGAAATTAAGAGAAGTGATGAATTTCATACTAAACTCAAAACTCTGGCTAATTATAATAAAATGGAAATTGCGAATCATTGTCTTACATAAACCAAACTCAGAAGAAGTCAGAGCACAATCTTGAAAAATAAACAAATGTTGAAAAATGCTAATAAATTAAATGGGTGCAAGTGTGCAACAAAATTTACATGCATCAATTAAAGTAGAGAGAGGAGTAATTAAATTTAGAGAATAGTAATTAAAGAGGGGAAAACTGAAAATTGAACGGTCATGAGCTGTATCTAAGGCATGTTGGAGGTGTGTTGACGGCGTATCACAGCGTGTCGACGACGTATTGAGATTTTTTTTTATTTTCTTAATTAATTTTTTTTTATGCTCCTTCAATACGTATCGACGGCGTTTCGGTGTATCGGTATCGGGTACGATTCGATGGCCATTTAGGCGTATCGGTGCTTCATAGATGTTATCATAAGATACTGATAACTATGCTTACATTTTATTCAAAGAATAGTATTTACCTATCTGCTTGATACATTTATTTGCTAGTTGTGAGAATGGTTTTACATAAAATTATTGTGTATTAACTGGGTGTTCTTGTGTAGTCACTGCTAATTGCTGCAGGGTTGAGGCCCACCCCCGCACAAGCAACTGCTGTTAGCTGGGTAATTTGATACTAATATGCTATTGCCAATTTCTCAGACTTAGTAATAGTGTCATATATTTAATGTATACCCTGTTTATGTTGCATGTGTCCAGATTTTGAAGGATGGAATGCAACATGTAGGGAAGCTAATATGTAGCAATTGGGGCGCAAGAATGGATTCTGACCCTAAACGATGGAGGTTACTAGGTTTGCAATATAGCTTGTTACTTTTCTTCTCATTTCACCCCTTTGCTCCCCTTGTTATTTTAGTAGTAATTTGCTCAATTTACAAGTTGTCTGACTGTTATTAACTTTACATTTTGCAGCCGATGTGCTTTACGATGTAGGCATGGGCCTGGAAGTGCTTTCTCCGTTATGCCCACATCTTTTTCTTGAAATGGCAGGCCTAGGAAATTTTGCCAAGGTTTATTTTTCTATCGAGTTCTTTGATAAGTTATTGTACATTATGGCATTTGCTGCAATTTAGAGTTGATTCATTACTTGATCAAAAAAAGAGTTGATTCATTGCTAATGGTTTATTAAATACTGTGTATTTCATGATTAACTTCTTTAGTATCCTATTCTAGATTTATAGTGAATTTATCATTTATATTTTTAGCTATTAACTTCTTTTACTGTTATTATGGAGTTAACAGGGGATGGCTGTTGTTGCAGCTAGAGCAACACGATTGCCTATATATTCTTCATTTGCTAAAGAAGGAAATCTCAGCGACCTATTTGCTAAAGGGGAGGCTTTTTCAACTCTCTGTAATGTTGTGGGAATTGGAGTTGGGATTCGATTAGCATCTACTATCTGTTCATCAATGCAGGGAAAGGTATATATATTTTATTAGTTTGTTCTTTGGCTTTAGTGTTAGATTTAATTTTCAACTTGTGTTGTACTATTAGTTTGAGCTGACAATATATATGATATTGTTCTTGGCTGTGGACTTGTGGTTGTTACTAGAATTCTGAGGTTTAAAAGATTATGCATTTTATTGAAACTTTTCAAACTTGGTTAACAATGCTTCGTACCAATTTACCCAAAAAAAAAAGCAAAATATATTTTTAATTCAATTTCTAAATAAAAATGGATAGCAATAGGGGAACAAATTTTTCCTATGAAATTGGACTTAGGACAGAACTCAAGATTTGAGCTTCATGATTAAATTCTTAACGTGATATATTTGTTTAACTCAGTTTATTGGTTCTTGGGCTCCTACCCTTTCTTCAAATAACCCCCCTCAACACTTTCTCTTTGTCATTTAAACCCTTCAGCTTTGGTTTGACTTGGAAATGTTAGCTGTAGCAATTTAACATTTTCTCCACCCTTAAAATTGTTTTTCTTTCAAGAGGATAATGTCTAAAATTAACGGCAACTTTAAGGTAGTATGTTGAGAAAATGTTAAATCCCAGCAATGTGTAACTGTTGTTGAAATTAATTGAAAAGTTAAGGTTATAAGTTTAACAAAAAGTTGTGGTGGGTGTGAAGGGCCCAAAAGTGAGATGTCTTCTGTTAGACTTATGTGTTATGGTGGCAAGATTATTAATCAAATGTTGCTTACGGAGTCATGCACAAGAGCATATAAGCCATATATATACTTCATTTGCAACGAGCCCATTACTTAAAATGTGAAAGGAAAAATTTCATTTTTCACCTTCTCTCTAGAGATGTAACTAATCACGCAGCATGTCTTAGTGAAAAATATGCATTTTATTGATGATTCACAATCGTTGCGTGAAGCCTTTTTTGTCAGTTCTCTGTGTCCTCTCTCCTTTCAGGATTTCATTCGATTGTTTTATATGATTACTTCTAGTTTACTCTCTCGAGATATAATTAATCATGTGACAGAATTCAATGCTAAACATATATTGTATCGATGATTCTAACTGATTTATTATGAAACATTTTATGCCAGTTGGTTGTGTGTCCGCTCCTTTCAATTATACATATATACTGTGTGTCTGAAGAGATGAGAGCAACTCCTATCAATACTTTGAATCCACGGAGAACTGCAATGGTCGTGACTGATTTTCTCAAGGTTTGATTCCGACTATTGTTGTAAATGAAAACTCACATCTTTTTTCCTTCCTTTATTGGGAAAGGTAAAATGGTGTTTGACTGTTAATTGCATTCTGAAACAGGCAGGAATTGTATCAAGCCCTGCTGACCTAAGATATAAAGAAGATCTGCTTTTTCCTGTGAGAGTCAAAGAAGATGCCGGAAATGTAAGAGTTGGGAAGGCTTTACACGAGGTTATTAAGCCTTCCAAGCTTGCTGAATTAAAACAATTATTCCCTAAGGAGAAGTTTCTCTTAAATCGCGGGGGTAAATGCATTGACATGGTATTGAAGCAAGATGCTAGTGGTGAAGATGCATTGAGAGGGTGGCTAGTTGCTGCATTTGCTGCGCAAATTGAGAGTTCTTCCCATGAGCTTAGTGTTAGTGTTCTGCAAGAGGCCTATGAGAAAATGAATGGAGTTTTTCCTGTATTTTTAAAAGAATTACAGAACAAAGGGTGGCACACTGATCGTTTTCTGGATGGAACTGGGAGCCGCTTCGCATTCTAGTGTTTTGATGAAAATCTCATATTGGTTTCAGTAGGATTTCACTCATTATTTGAGAGATTTTGATGTACTATGGGTAGAGTAAATGCAATGGTTCATATTATTACCTTTATTAAATGTACATTTAACTATTTTTTAAAGTAGTATTAGATGTACTGAAAAAAATATTAGATTATTAACATTGCTCTGCACAAAGCCATAAACTGATAAAATTTCATTGCTCTGCTCCGTATAGTTCTGCTCACAATTCACATGGTTTATTGGGTTCTATTTTAATTTCAATTTATAAGAGTGTTGTACAAAATGTGTGTTACATATTGTGTTGTTACTTGTTAGTACTCTTCAGTCTGTAGTAATCAATATTAGTGGAAGAGAAATGCTAGAAACACTTTTTCTGACATATCAAAAGCCTGGAGCAAAGGGGGTCCCTGTTTTGCTAAGGTCTCATCAGCCACAGGTTTTCTCATGAAATTTTTGCTGAAACACAATATTACCAAGCTGAACTTGAATATGAAAAACCAATGTGGAGCACGTGTGAGGAAGAGCAAATTGCAACCTCATAATTCGATACAACCACAATTTTCTTGAAACCTCTACAAATTTTAATCTGACTCTCTTATTATTGTCACCCTACTACTAATACATTTGTTTAAGTTGAGCATGCAAGTGTTTTTTTTTTTATGGATAACTCCTTCGCCAATATGAGGGTGGAACTCAGTACATAACCAGTTACAGCAAATTCAATAATGAAACATTTATGAGAAACCTATTTCATTTTTATTTATTTTTGGTAGAAAGATGAAATGACAATAGTCATTCAAAACTTCACACACATAAATGGAGAAGCCGAAGTTCGAATTCTGGGCTATGAACTAACAATTTTGGATTTTTTTTTAGTTGAACTAGGACTTATGGACTAAATCTAATTTCATAATAACATTGCACTATAATTGTTTTCAATCTTTCCTCACCTCATAGTTGAACCATACAGATATGCTATACCAATATTAGCACTTTTAAGATTATGGAAACATTCAAAGCACGTGGTGCTGAAAAATGGAAATAACAAATTATCATTTAGATATTGAATAAAAAAAAGTAACGATTCATATAGTATTATTCACCTTCAAAATTTGAATGATGACCAGTTTCTTTTTGAGGAGCCAGGTAGTCATTAGCTTTAGTTGTTGAAACTATATATTAATTTGCAACTTTAAAACATCAATTATCAAAGATTAGCTTTTGTTGAAAATAAGAGGCAAATTTGCACTGATATACAACAGGGAAAATATTTTGCTATGGCATTACATTCAACTGCCAGTCAAAAAAGTACATTTAACTAGGAAAAAGGTTTTTTCTTCATCATACATAAAATAATTTCTGAATAGACAAAAATTGGAAGTGTTAAATCATTCTTTCGTTGCTTAGAAGTCAAGTTAGGAGGAGCACACTATCAATAATCAACAGTCAAAAGTCAGCTTTAAAATTTCGATAATTTATTTGGGACAGTTTTTCCTCCTCCCCCTCGTAGAGTAATTTAGCTTTAACATAGTGGGGTCCGATTAATTATGCACATTAAATAATTGGATCATATTATTCACGAAGATCATGAAAAATGTTCAAATTATTATTTTGAAAGTGTCATGCCTTTTTCACCTATTGAACAAGTGACACCATAGGTGAGTCAACATCCATTGATAAATTAGTTACTTTAGGTGTGAACATATGGCTAATCTTGTTCAGAGTTTTCTGCTTAAAAAAAGAATCCATTTTGGAGTTTAATCAAGTGGGGGTCGATATTTAATAAGTATAAAAACCACGTCCATCTTTTTTTTATATATAAGAGTGTTACTGTGGAAAAAAATGATTTTGACATGATAACATTGGGTGTGTTTGTTTAAGTTTTGAAAAAATAGATTTTGTGTCAAAAGAATTTAAAGATTATTTTTTAAAAAATTGAAGTTATTTGTGTTTGTCTACTATCCATAAAAATCCATTTAAAAAAAAATGAGTTCTAACATGCGCTTGTGTTATTAAAATCAGATTATTATTTTATACTCTCTCCCTTCTCTCCTTCTCAAACCTTATCCGTCACTCATTTTTTCTTTTCTTCTTGTCAGAGGGGTAATTTATGGTCAATTTTGACCCAAAAATCACCCCTCTGAGTTGTTTTTTCCTTTTATCTTAATTGAATAAGTGATTTCACCATATTTTCTGTTTTCTTTCGTTTGTTTTGTGATTTCATTGTGACTCTGTTTGTTTTGATTTCTCGTCTTTATGCGGTGTGTTTTTGATTTCCCGTCTTAGTGCGGTGTTTATTTGATTCAGGTTGAAATATTAGCTTTGAGCAAGTGCAAATCCGATCAATGACAATAACATTGGCGTCGTCAACGTTGCAGATCCGGAAACATGATTATTTCGGAGATTTGAATATAGTCATATTAGTCATATTTGTAGGCATATGTACTCTGCCGTTTTATGCTATTAACATGGATGTTGTGAGTTTGTTCACAAATTCATCCTTTTTGTTTTTAGCAAATTTGGATTTGTATTGTATCGATGTACTCTATCAATTTGATTTGATTTGATTTGAATGAATGAATATCGTTTATTTTTGTCAAAAAAAAGCATACACTTGTGTTATCTTCTTGTTGTTGAAAAAATAGATTTTGAGAAAAGTAATCCTAATAGTTTTTCATTTTAGGGTCAAAATAAATTTTTTTAATAAAATATTTTTTAAAAAATTCTAAACAAACACATAAAAATGGAAAAAGTGATTTTTTAAAAAGAAAAAATAGATTTTTTTTGAAAAAAAAATATGAAACAAACGAGCCCAATATATGTCAATTAGAATTGATTTTCTCTCTTATTCTAGTTAATCTTTGATAAGAGTGACTTCACTTGTTCCTTCACCTCCACTCACCTCCAACTAAAAACATCATAGACACAATAAATTTAGTAATTATGTAAAAAAAGTAAAGGATTAATAAGGTTTTACCCTATGTAGTATATGCCACTTTTGGTTTTGCCCTCTGTAAAAAAAAGTTTTGGATTTCATCCTTTTGATTTTACAAGGATGGATTTGAGAAGAATCAAGGGGTCAATTGAGAAGAATCTTGATTTTACAAGGATGGAATCCAAAACTTTTTTTTACAGGGGGCAAAACCAAAAGTGGCTTATATTTAAGGGGGTAAAACCCTATTAACCCAAAAGTAAATAACAAATATATCAACTCATTTCTTCTCCTTTATACCTGATTTGGCTCTCTTGTACTTGAATTGTTTAGTGTGGCATGAACTTTAAAGTCTTCCAACAAAAAGGAAATTATATTCTTCAGTTTATAGATAAAATTAAGCTATAATCCTTCGGGTGGTTGAAAAAAACCCATCCTAATTTTGCTTTTAATTACCACATATAGTGGCTTAATCCTCTTTTGTGTTTGAGAGTAGTTACTTTTCTTTTTGTTTTAGTTTTTTTGGTGTTCTTTAGCGAGCTTGTTGTGGCTTTAGCACACGCTTTCTTTGTTTTAGATAATTGATGTAACATATACTATATCTTATTAGTTCTCCTCTAACACTCCTTATATTTGAGAGACTAATTTTTTGGTATTTTAATCCATTTTAACTTCTTCAAAAAATAATACAATAAAATAACGATCATATCATTATTGTTAAGCAAAATGCGATATAAAAAAAACTATAATATTGCATATAAAATAAAGAGTTTTTAACATTTATAAATCACATATAATTGTTCTCTCCATATTATCCATTTGGGGTTGGCCTAGTGGTTGGCTTGGGATCTTGGAGTAGGCTCCTCTTAAGGTCTCATGTTCGATTCCTTCTGGTGCCCTAGAACGGACCTCCGCAAGTGGGTGGTGGGATTCGTCCTCTTAGATTAGTCAGTCCTTAGATCAGATACCGAGTTTTAAAATAAAATTGTTCTCTCCATATTTTTATAGTTGGATTTGTTTATCCTCATTTTCAACATTATATAAAAGGAGCAAGGAGCAGGAGGAATCAATAAAATAAGGAGGTGATTCATTTGATCTAAACACGGAATATCACGACGACCTATCGTGATTTTGTAAAAGATATATGGATATGTCACAATATCGACGACTTATAATAATCTTTTAAAAGTTACATTTTAAAGCTTCTTCAAAATTACATGATTTATCGATATTCATAAATATCTACCGTGATACAAACCAAAAGCCAATACTTGCTGGACACATGAAATACTTCATTGACAAGGACATAAATTGAGAATGAAGATTGAGTTCATACTCCAAAAAGTAATATACAATGGATAATTGAAGGTTTATTCAACATTGGATGCCTGAAGTGTACATTTATACGACTATATCTTTGACTTGTCTTGTAACTATTATTCCAATTATTACTACTAAAGAATGTATAATTCGTGCATTCCTCTATTTGTTTATGTTCAGGCAAAAGCAAAATCTACTTGTTCATCTAAAAGAAGAATATAATACAGAAATAAGGGTTACCGACTTAATCAATACAGGTATATATAGGACAAGCTTAGCTTCGTTCTTTGACGCCTTTCAGACCCGGTCTTACAAAAAAAAGAAAAAAAAGAATTAAACAATCAAATTCGTTCGTGGACTTGTAAAGTTCTCAAATAGTTTATGAAATAGAGATGACAAGAATTAAACTTTTTTTCTTTCAGTAATAATTTATTTACGTTGTGCTTTAAACGTTTTTTCTTTCCCTAGTAATTTATTTACATTATGTTAGAATTGTCAAAATAAAATAGGTGAATCTTTACTCGCACAATACTTTATATGATTCTTCAAATCAAAGATTGTCTTTTCCTTTTTGCTTTTGACTGGAGTGAAAGATTGTTGTTTCGTACGTGTGCGTTTCCCATTCTTATTTTTGGATTAATTAACCGGAAGAAAAGTTTCAAGATATGATAGGGCTTATACACATTAATAAAGTTCAACATTTTTTTATATAAATGTAGAATAATTGTGAATAAAATATAAATAGACATTAGAATTCATCATTGATGTGTAATCACAATTTACAAAAGATATCCATGGTTAAAATATAAAGTGAAAAGTTCTGGCTAAATAAAAATATTTTAACATCATTGACAGAAAAACTATATATATAAAAAAAAAGAACTGTGGAGTTTCTCTCTTTTTTATGGGCCAAAGAGTTTTTTATTTAATACTCCTAGTTAATAGAAAATCCTCAGCAGTGCTGATTTATATATGTATTTTTTTTCGTTCTTTTTC
>Ga0209282_1002506_pt1 | contig 10647 bp, 5 predicted proteins | sample Mtrugardesep15_FD_187529 | JGI IMG/M metagenome (GOLD analysis project Ga0209282, IMG submission 187529) | Root nodule microbial communities of legume samples collected from California, USA - M. trunc garden sep15 (SPAdes) (version 2) | ecosystem: Host-associated > Plants > Roots > Nodule...
CGAATTTTTTTTTTTTTGCAATACTTTTACTGCTGAGTGTTCCGGCATCTTAGTTAGGCAATTAGCAAGCATGAAACATGTCTTTTTATTTTTTTATTTTTTATGAGTATTGTTGCAATGTTTGTGCCCCTTTGTTTTTCAATTTGGACTAAAAAGTCAAATATTTCATTTTTTCTGCACATATTTTCATAAAAACTTATCACATAATTTTTAAAGAGGGTATCAAAATACTTGTTAACAAGACCACATTTTCGCTAAGCATGAACACAACAAATAAATGAATATAGACATATGGTTCTTATGAATTTAATTCATATAAACTCTCAATATAATTTTTTTTTATGTTGAAAATCAATTCGTTAGAGCGTCATTGAAAAAAGTTTGATTTTTATTCTAACTACTTATAAAGTGACACCTAAGGTTGTTTTTGTGGAGAGCCGTCAAGTAGAACTATATATATATATATATTTGAAAACTTGGTATCTGATCCAATGATACAATGACAATATATGAAATTTAAAAAAATCAAATAAACATGTCACTTTATAGTTCATTAGTTAAATTAACCAAATGCTCCAAAACTAATCAACTAACTTTTAAAGTTATTTCTCAAAAAAAATAACTTTTAAGCTATCCGATTAAATTTTAACTAAAGAAAAATGTTAAAAGTGTTGATTTAACTTCTTTTTTTTATATATATTTTATGCACTTTGACCTTTTCTGTTTGTACCAATTGCAACTCCATTAACATCCTCTGCCAAGGTTATATCACTTTCATTGATCATTCATTGCGTGAAGCTTTGTGATGAAACATGGTTGCAAGTTAAAGGTTTTTTCAAAGGGCCTAATCCTCGTACCCACAAGTTGAAGGTGCATGCGCAAAAAAGTTAAAATGATGTTTTTGTTTTCAATTTCCACTGGTTATTGCCTCAAAATATAAAGAGTATCTTTCCAACCCGTAACTGAAAAAATACATGTTTGCATCGGCCTTCCACTTTAAGTAAAGACATGTGTTGCATTTATTTCATTCTTATCTATGACAAACTTAATTAGATCAGATGGAACCATTTTTTGTTGTTAATTAATGGTTTGAGGCTAGGATTTGAAAATGATATCTTAGGTTTGGGTAGCACGAGTTAAAAATTTAAAAATGGAATTAAAGCTTAACTTTTGTTTTGAAAAGATAAAATTTTAAATTTTTAAATTATTGAATGCACAATTTCCAACAAAATGTTTCTACGGTTTCTTAACTTGTGCCTTGAGGACACAAGTTAACGTTTCCCCTTAGGTTTATATAAAATATGGATAAAGGGGAAATTTTAAATATATGATCATACTATACATACGGCCGTCTCCGACAATTCGAAAATCTTGATATAATCTTGGCAATTGATAGCAAAATTGTTGTCTTCTTACTAAAATATTGACAATTCGAAAACGTTGATGTTGTCTTGTGACTTGTAGTTTGCTCCTTTTCAATTATTGTAAAACATTTGACCTTTTTGTTGGTTGAATTTTTTTTAAAGATTTGTGTACTAACACAAATCCACCCTATTTTAAAATAAATAAAAAATCCATCTAGTATGGTTTCATAAGCTAAATGTTAGCCGAAAATTATACCCTATGCCCTTACATTGAATCTTTTACCCCTACAAATCAGAGAAAGTATTAATTTTACCCTTTTTATCATTTGATTTCACCCCTACTTAGTTTTTCAGAAAACAAGATGAAATGGTTTCCGGAGTCATTTTTCTTCACAAACAATAATATTTCTACACAACTTATTCCTCTTCATCCTCTTGTACCCCTCATTTGCAAATTTCTCTTCATCATGTACCCCTCATTTTCATACAAACCATTCAACAATATTACACTAAGAGTGTGTTTGGATGAGGGAATGTTTTGAGGGAATTCAAATATTTTGAGGTGAATTTCATTGTTTGGATAATAATTTAAAGAATTTTCAAAATGATGGAAATTTATGAATTTTTCATGTTAAATTTAAAGAATTTCAAATGAGTTAAGAATTTCAAAATTCTTCATTGTTATATTTTTCAAATTTTGCATTTTTATCCCCAAGTTTTTCAAAATTTTCAATTTGACCCCGATAAATTTTCAAATATTGCAAATTGGCCCTCAAAATTTTCAAAAAAAATATAATTTGACCCCTCAAATTTTTTAAATTTACAAATTGACCCCAAATTTCAATTTTCAAATTTGGCCCAAAAAATTAAAATTTATAAAAGTTTCTCAAAAATGATGACAATGAAATTTTTTTATTACTTTATCCAAACAAAAGTATTGATAAATAAAAGTAATTTAATTGAATCATTTAAATTGCCTAGAATTCTAAATTTTTAAAAAAATTTCAATTACCTCCTCCAAACACACTCTAAGAGATTTAAATATACTACCTTTCACATTGACGGTTTAAAAAAAAAACTAGAAAGGAAATTTTTTTTCAATTATGGTAAAAGGCAAACCCATGAAACATATTATGTTAAAGAATTAAAAAAAAAACATGAAATTTCCTCTTAACAAACATGAAAGCACCTGGGAAAAAAATTACACACTAACATTCAACTACAAGACAAGAGGAAGGCGAAAATAGTGAATTCAAGAGATGAAATTGAAAAAATTAAAATGAAAAACGTAAAGCAAAAAGTCTCTCCAAGTATTTATGAGTTTTTGATTGTGTAAACCGTTTGTTCCCTTGTGTTGTATTTGGTGAGTTTTCTGATATGAAGAAATTGAAGAAGAGTTTTATGGGTTTTGATATGATAATCTCTGCTGCAATTGGATTTCTATTACATGCAAGAAATTTATTTCATCTCTCTTCAAATTTCAATTCCTTAATTTTACTTGTTCACTTCAACCTCAACTTTTTCGATTTACAAATTAATTCACGAGAAGAACTTTAATATGAGTATTCTTGAAATTGGAAATCAAAATTGGAAAATTCAATTTCGAGAAAGTTTTGCAGGTGGAAATTTGTGTGGCATAAGTCAAGTGACAAGGGTAAAATTGACATTTTTAATGATTTGTTGGGGTATATGGTATAATTTTCCTGGTTGGATGATTGTTGTTTACGCTAAATGATTTGCTACACACTTTAAAATTACTAAAATACCCTCAACTATAGTTAATTGTCATTTGCTCCAAAGGAAAAATTAAACAGCGAACCACAATTAACTGATGTTGGGGTATTGAAAGTCATTTTTAGGTGTGTGATAGGAATCTTTGAAGTCCAAAGAACAATCTTCATGTTGGCTTGTTGGGCCATAAAATGGATAGTTAAAGAAAGCCCATAAAGGCCAAATCTTCATTCCAAGTGGAAGTTATGTCTTGCGAAAATGGCTTTTTAGGCACCTAAGATTGCTGACGGGCACCTCATACTTACGAAAATACCTCCAATCATAGTTAACTACCATTCAAACCATGACATTAATCTGGGCTCGTTCAATAAGTTTGGTTTGTTTGTTTGATTGCGATCAAGGTTATGTTAAATTGTGGAACCATTCTATTAGATTGGAATCCTTAAAATCTTCAATATTTGATTGTTAAGATTGAAATCCAATATTCAATCTTTTATTGTTATGATGATAAATGGACGATCAAATATCACGGCTTACCCAAGTTATTCACTAGCAGTCAATTATTGTTTCTATATATGGCTGAGATCGAACACTTTTTAATTGGTTTTCTCAAACGAAGTACAAGTGTTTGTGAGTTGCTAGATGGTGAAATTTATCTCTCTAACGTATGCAAATGGAGTTTGATAACTGCAAGTTCAACGTGCTTATATGTTTTTTGTCTACAAGAAGAAAAGGACATGGACAAACAAGCCACGCGTTTTTGTACAGGAACTAATTGTTGCAGCACGTGGAAAAGGAGAACAGACAAAGATGTGTTAAGGAACCAATAAGATAAGAGCACGTTAACAGTTACGCGGCGTCCACCGTTGGATATGGTAGTTGCTTGCACTTTTGCCTAAAAAATTGGAATTTGGGGGCTTTTTCGAAGGCCCACACAACTTGGTCTCTGATCCATTCAAACATCTACATAAATATTTACTTAGACGGTTTTACCCTCTGTTATTGATAAGTTGATAACATGGGTTATCCCCACCAAATCGTTACTTGTTGGATTTTACCCAATTTGCCCCTAACCCATTTTTTAGGGGAAAATCAAGAATCAAATTTGGAAAATGGAAAGCGTGTGCGTCCATAGTTACGGACAGGAGACGCAACGAATCCAAGCCAAACGTGATTTTTCATGTTTTTATCATATGAACTCAAAATTTGGTTGCAAAAGTCATTTATCTTTTTTGCATGTTTTTGTCTACTTAACAAAATTGTTTACTTTAACAATTAAATCTAGAGCCCAGAACTAAAAGTGTGCCAATGAAATATTTATTTTGTTCCTTTACAAGTGAGTTTAACTTTTCCCTCAAAAAAGAAGAAGTGAGTTTTAACTTAATTGATAGAAAAATACATAATATATATAGACCGAGATTCAAATCTTAAACATCCATTTATTCACTTAATAACGAATTTTTAACCCTATGCTATTTAAAAAATTATCATTATCCTATTCAATTATCTGATTTAAATTTTATTTTTTATTTTTTTTATCATTGTTCATTATAGCTATTGACTTGATTCTGTGAACCAGAACACATCAACATATAATAGTGTACGATTCATATTAGCAAAGCAAAACCTACCAAAGGCTAAAATTGTAAAAGCAACAATAACCCAAAAACAAAACAACTTGCATATGATAGGGACAGTAAAGTAATTACACACCTTCTTTGTTCATACGAACTTTCCCTTTTCATTTCAAAGCTTATAAATTCACATTTTGATCTTCACTGTTCATTTTTCATAAATCTCAAACACTTCCATTCTCAAAATTCAACCTAATTTCATTCCATTGATCAACACAATAATCATCCTCTCAATCTGTAAGTATATAACTTAATCATTGTAAATTCCATTCCAATTGTCTTCAGCTACCAACTTATAGAATAATCACTTTCAAGATTTATTTTTACTATTTTTTATTATAGAAATAGATTAAAGTCTTGATTTTTACCATTCCCAGATTGTTTAATTTTGTGGGCTATTGTTATTTGATTTGATCTTAATATACACATGACTACTGGTAGCTATATTGGAATTTCTACCATGAAACCTTGTTGTAGAATCCTAACTAAAACTCCATTGATTTCTGGCTTTTCTTCAATTAAGGTTAGTGATTCAACAATGATTAGTATCTTGTCAAGATCAAGCTGTTCTAGATCAATCCATAGCTATAGATACTATAGATGCAATAATACTAAGATTGTAGGGTATATAAATTTGAATGGTTTGAATCGGAGAGATTTTAGAGTTACCGATTCAAATTGGGTTCAATCTAGGAATTTTAGGCCTAGGGTTGGATCATTGATACCGAATGTAACTTCAGATTTTAGAAACCAGTCTACATCGGTTGATTCTAATGTTAATAATGACAAAAGCTTTGAGAATATTTTCATTCAAACCGCTTTGAATCCGAAGCCCTTGGTGTTTGATAGAATTGAGACTGATGATCAAAGTAAAGTGAAGGAAGTTGACAAGTCGAATGTAAATATAGATAATAAGGTAAATGATTTGAATGAGAATAAAGCTGAGAGGGAGCTTCCTGAGATTGAAAAGGAAGCTTGGAAGTTGCTTCGAGGTTCTGTTGTTACTTACTGTGGGAATCCAGTTGGGACTGTTGCAGCTAATGATCCTGATGAGAAACAACCTTTGAATTATGATCAAGTATTCATCCGTGATTTTGTTCCATCCGCACTTGCCTTTCTGCTCAATGGTGAAGGGGAAATTGTCAAGAATTTTCTACTTCACACTTTGCAATTGCAGGTATATTATGGCTTCAACAACTGAATTTAATCTGTTACTACTTGCTCTCTTTTTTTACAAAATAGTTTCTCCTGACGCATGTGTCAAATTTTACTTGAACTTTTGAAAATAAATGCCCTGGTTTCACATTTAGAATTGTTAAAGATACTTGATTCTGTCAGCACAGTTGATTTAAATACTAAAATTTGTGTAGACGATGCAATTTAGCTTTATTACCACATAATAAGTGAAAGATGGTGTTGCTTTACTCATCTTGAGTTGTCCTACTATAATTTTTTATCTAATATGCCACTGTTGAAATATTTAAATGTTCTCCAGCCAATGAATCCAGATCATTATTGCATCAGAACTTAAGGGAGAAAGTCTTGATTAATGGCTCACTTGCTAAGTTTAACTAATGTATATCTCAAACAAATTATGTTGGTGAAGCAATTATGGGACTTAGTACACTTGTTCCTCATTTAACATTTGTTTATATTTTGCCAGAGTTGGGAGAAGACTGTTGACTGCTACAGCCCAGGGCAAGGGTTGATGCCAGCGAGCTTCAAAGTTAGAACTGTCCCTCTTGATGAAAGCAATGAAGCATTTGAGGATGTTTCAGATCCTGATTTTGGCGAATCAGCTATAGGCCGTGTTGCTCCTGTTGATTCAGGTAAAAAAAAAAAAATCTCGAAGTAAAGCATGTTTCTATCCCATGAAAAGCTATTGCACTGTTGTTAATACGTCATCTTTTCTAGGGAGCGTTACCATCATTTTGCTTTTCAAAAATTTCTTCACATTACTTCTCAATTTTAAATCTTATGTGAAAAACCGTTGTTATCAGGATTGTGGTGGATTATATTGTTGAGAGCATATGGGAAGTTAACAGGTGACTATTCATTGCAAGATAGAGTGGACGTCCAGACCGGCATAAGACTGATCCTTAAGTTGTGTCTAACCGATGGATTTGACATGTTTCCTTCTCTACTAGTCACCGATGGTTCTTGTATGATTGATAGAAGAATGGGAATTCACGGTCACCCTCTGGAAATCCAAGTAAGCTGATTGCTCGCTATCATTGTTTGTATTTTAAGTAGTAATTACTAAAAATATAGCTAGTTGGAGCATAATAATTAGTCAACGGTTTGTTGGTGCCTATAAATAGGATTGATATAATCACTTATAAATACCGTTTTACTCATTTTAATCATATACAAATTCAGTTTTCTCCCAATTCTCTCCATCCGTTTTCTCTGAGCCATGTTCGCAAACATGTTATACACCTTGAGCTACATTTCTGCTGCTTTTGTTCTTTACTTTTCTTCTTTTTACATATACTACTCAATGTGGGACTTGAGTACCCTGAAATACCCTTAGTCCCTATCTGTTTCTTCCTTAAGTTTTAGATTCTGCCTTATGGTGGTTATACTTGGTTTTTCTTTGTTGCTTCTACCAAATTGTTAAGCCCGGAGATGTGGCTTTTTCTAGGTGGTTAAGCTTTACTTGCCTAATTTGGTGTTCAATGGATGCTCTCAATACTTGGGATTCTTGATTCTGTTGGAGTGAATATTGTGGAGACGCTGGAAGTAGTTCAAAAGGGCCCAAAAGCTGGCCGAAGACTTTTAAGAAGCTATTCACATCGGCCTGTGCAATTTTTATCGTCAACTTTTATATTAGTCAATGCGATAACAACTTGTTCCTTTCAAATTTTTAGTGGTTGTTCTCTTTCATTTATTATACTTATGATCTTTCATTTATTGGTACTAAAACGAAAACTCTTCCGCTTAATAACATGATCTCTTGCTCTTTATTTGGAGCAGCATCTCATTCTCCTGGTTAGATTCACTGAGCAGGAACTAGTGATTTCACTGTTTTAAAAAGCTTTATTCTTTGCCATAATAACTGACTGGGAATTCTAAAATGTACAAGTTTCTCTTCACTCAAGGTTGCAAAATGACTTGACAACATTTTTCATATTCAAAACTAAGACAGATTCGTTGTTTAGAACTTTTGAAAATACGCTTTACTGAACTGATACTACTTATCGCATCATCATACAATTAAGTTTTAAATTGGATTGGGGTTGTTTGTGGCACAGTTGATTGTCTTCCATAGCGTTCTTCCCATGTCTAAGAAGTTAACTTTTGTCCATGTGTTCACTATCATTCTGTCTTGTGTTAGATGGTTCGGTGATTTATGAATGAATATATAGTTTTGTCATCTTAATTGAATAGTTAGATCATGAGTCTCCAAGTTGAACTTCGGAGGTCTTCCTTCTGCAACAGCATGATGAAACAATTCAATTATTATGTGTAATAATATCGGAATATATGCTCATAAATTTGTGTTTGAATATATGCAGGCATTATTTTATTCAGCTTTACGCTGTTCTCGTGAGATGCTGATAGTGAATGATACAACCAGGGATCTGGTGGCTGCCGTTAGTAATCGCCTAAGTGCACTCTCCTTTCACATGAGAGAGTATTATTGGGTTGACATAAAGAAGATTAATGAAATTTATCGGTACAAGACTGAAGAGTATTCCACTGATGCTGTCAACAAGTTTAACATCTATCCTGAGCAAATTCCTTCATGGCTTGTGGACTGGATATCTGAGGAAGGTGGATACTTCATAGGCAATCTGCAACCTGCTCATATGGACTTCAGGTTTTTCACACTTGGAAACCTTTGGGCCATTGTCTCTTCTTTAGGCACAACAAGACAAAATGAGGGCATTTTGAATTTAATAGACGCCAAATGGGATGATATCATAGGTCAAATGCCTCTCAAAATATGTTATCCAGCATTGGAGGGTGAGGAATGGCGTATAATCACTGGCTGTGACCCCAAGAACACGTAAGGCTGTTAAAGTTTCTTGTTCTTTTTGACATTGTTTTATTTTCAAAAGAGTAATGCCACAACCTCCATAACCCTTTCGACGAAAAATTTACAACTGTTTCATGCATGCGTGCCTCTAGTCATCGATCCAATGACTCGCCATAAATATTTCTTTTTATCAAAAAGGTTTTGGCTGTTGCATAATTCTTGCTTAGTATATTTGTTTGTCATGCCCTCTCGTCTCCCGTTGAAGTTACAATAATAACTTTTGTCTAACTCCTTGCAGCCCTTGGTCATATCACAATGGCGGGTCTTGGCCAACACTTCTCTGGCAGGTGAGTTTGATATTTGTTTGGACAATATTATCCTTAAGATGATGTATTAGTAATATTATTATCATTACGACTACAGAAAAATTACAGTTACCTCCTTTGAAATATGTTTATTTGACACATACACCCCCTCAATGTCGTAAAAGTCTAAAATATATTGATTGCTCCTCAATTACACACTCTCCTCTATTATTAAAAACATAGGGAGGGTGTGTCATTTAAACAGAATTGAGGTGAAGCCTGTACAATTTTTCCAACAAATATCGGTAGTGCGTATTCATTCATTTAAACATAGAAGGGTGTATCATGTATGTGTTATTTTAGCATACCTTAAGGGAGTTGAATGCAATGTCTCTTTTGAATGCATGCCATGTGCCTTTCAATTATGCTTTTATGTCAAAATCCAAGAAACAATTACTGCCTGATATTGGTGCGTTGAGGATTTATGATTATGGAAGAATGAGAGCTTTTGTGTTAATGAGCTGACATGGTGCCTTTAAATTACACAGTTCACTTTAGCATGCATCAAGATGGGCAGGTCTGATTTAGCACAGAAGGCAGTTGATTTAGCAGAGAAAAGACTTTGTGTAGATAAATGGCCAGAATATTATGATACCAGAAATGGAAAGTTTATTGGGAAGCAATCGAGGTTGATGCAGACATGGACTATCGCTGGTTTCCTTACTTCAAAGATGCTTCTAAAAAATCCAGACAAAGCATCTTTATTGTTTTGGGAAGAGGATTTTGAAATTCTTCAGAATTGTGTTTGCATGCTAAATAAAACTGGTAGAAGGAAGTGTTCCCGTTTTGCTGCAAGATCCAAAATCCTTGTTTAATAATGACATGTCTTCTTCTACAGTCTTTCACTGATGATACAGTTGTAACTCTGCATGCATGGAGGTGTAGAGTTCTTTATTATTACTGTTTGAACTTTCTTTGAACTTTGAAGCTGGTCACACACCTCATCATTTAATAATACAACCATAGTGTGTTGTTGATACTATAGTACGATGATGGACTAAACTTTTCAGAATTAATCTGTAGAACATAGTTCTGTAACATCATTAATTATGTGGGGGTAACTCATTCCACGTAGATTCATTCATATTCCCTCACTGGTTTTATACTGTTACTGCATGTGCCATGTGGCTTCACTGTGTATCTGACTAGAACAATAGGCACATTATTTTTCATGTTTAAATAAATAGTACTTGACATACTCATTTTTCTATTTATCAGAATATTTCTTAGTTGTAAAATATTGTATTACTCTTGTAATATCTACTACTCGATTAATCACACTTTTAACAAGATCAATAGCAGACCATGATCAGGTTTGATTTCAAAAAAAAAACGATAAGAATAAACTTTGAATATTGTTGTTGATGTAAGAATGATTAATTAATGGCTTAAATAGGCAAATCGTCCCTGTAATTTCGCGCATTTTTGCAAATCGTCCCTGTATCTTTTTTTTTCTTTCAAAACTCTCCTTGTAAGCTTCTGACGTTTTGCAAATGGTCCTTCCCGTTAACTCCCGTTACAAAAACGGCGACGTGGCAGACGGAGACACACGTGGCTTAGTGTGACTTGGC
>Ga0209282_1002507_pt1 | contig 10646 bp, 8 predicted proteins | sample Mtrugardesep15_FD_187529 | JGI IMG/M metagenome (GOLD analysis project Ga0209282, IMG submission 187529) | Root nodule microbial communities of legume samples collected from California, USA - M. trunc garden sep15 (SPAdes) (version 2) | ecosystem: Host-associated > Plants > Roots > Nodule...
AAAGGTTAAAAAGATTGCGCACATTGATGTATTTATTTTGAAACTGCACTATTCAGTCTCATTGGTGTCCCACATTAGTACATGAATGAGAATCCGATGCTCTTTAGTTAGTGCTTACTTTGAAAAACAATAATATTCCACTTACCATATCATATCATATCATATCATATATACATACATTTTAATTAGCAACACAAAATTTATCCTAACATAATTTTTTATCACCTAAATCTTCTGAATGGAAGTTGAAGCTAATAGGAAGGGAAGCAAATTTTCATCTTATGAGAGAGTAGCAGCCATAAGCTTAGTAGTTCTAGCTGTGGCTTCTCCTCTATACATTGATCACAGATCAGAGAGTGAGTTGGAAGATGATGAACAACCAATTAGTGTTACTTTATGGTTACCTATGCTTCTTTTTGTATTGGTTTTAGTCATAGCTTTATCAGCTTTTTTGGATAAGAGCTTCACAAGGTTTGATCGTAATTGGATTCATAGAGTTGGTGGTTCTTCTGGTGGTATTGTTTTCATTCTTATTCTTCTCTTTCTTGTTTTGAAGTGTAAAGCATCTCTGTAATTTAAGAACCTTGCATGCATGCTCAGTGTGTGTGGTAACTTGTAAGATATTCATGAACTTATTTTTCTGTTGTTTGTGAAGAAAATACTTGAACATGTTAATCCTATTAATTTTGAGTGATTAATCATCCTCTCTATTTTGTGATTGTGTAAGATAATCAATGTTTTTAAGCCAATTAGTGTCTTCTTTGATAGTACAATAATGTATTTAAGCTAATAAACTTCATATTTTCATGGTTGAAATATTTGCAAAATCTATCAAGAGCAATTATCTTTTCAAATCGCAATTGAACCAAAATTATTTTAATGATTCACTTTTCTTGTTTAACCTTTATTTTCAATCATTTTTTATATCTAAGATCCTACACACATATGATATTACATTTGTAAACAAGGTAAACCCTAAGGCTGAAGTAATAAGAAGCACGCCTACAACAAAAGGAAAAACTTGGATTAGTGAGAATATTCATCTTTGAAATATCAACAATCCCACAATTAAAAAATTAGACGTGATTACGATGAAACAAAAGCAATATAATAGACATTCAAAATATGTGAAACAAGAACCATGTCTTTATTCAAAACCAAAATTGAGAAAGTAGTAGCACATAAAATAGTGTACTGCGAAAAGAACCAAATTTGGCTAAAAGAAATGAGAGAAATATTCTTTTTCGTAACCTAGAGACGATAAACTCTCTCCCTCCCATAATCCAATGCATCCCCTTTAAATTAAGTTTAAAGATGAAGGTTTTAATTTTGCTAGACTGCAACTTCGTGACAAATCAATAAGCAAATTTGTGAAAATTTCTCTTTGATCCCTAAACAGTTGTGTCTCTCCCATTTAGACCACAAACTAGAAAAATATATGATCAATAAATGTCATTTAAATGGTGCATAAGTGAAACAAGTTTTACATCAAACACAAGTTTGTTTCATTGTATCAATAAGTTTCATAATTGAATGAAATGAGATGTGATAAGATTTATCCAATAGTAAAAAAACAAATTTATTCATGATACAATAGTAATGTATTTGTGCATATTAGACAAGTTTGTTTCATTGTATCAATAAGTTTCATAATTGAATGAAATGAGATGTGATAAGATTTATCCAATAGTAAAAAAACAAATTTGTTCATGATACAATAGTAATGTATTTGTGCATATTAGACAATGTCGCAGCAAATAGTCTGTAAATTATACTTACTTCAACAAGTTACTGATTCAATTACTTCTAAAATAGAAAAGAAATTGATAGTTCATGGACTAGCATTAAAAATAAATTTCATCGGAAGATACGTTCCGATACTTAACCGCGACTTAGAAGAGTGGTTGGTGGCATTCCTTAGAGGAGAACCTATAAGCAGATTCTCTCTTTGAATTCCATCAGAATGCCATCCTCAGTTCTTCTGCTTCATTTCCTATTGACGTTTCTCGTTTATCATATAGGATCCTAAAGAATTAAATCAGCTGAACGAGTAATTATCCTTTGCATCAAAGCTTGAGTTTATAGATAAGTTTTTTTGTTGTATTATAAAGTAATGAGAAGGACTTTATTTCGGACCATGAGAGCACCGAGTTAAATTTGAATTACAGATTAATAAATAATTTGCTGAAAGATGAGCAAAAGGAGTACTACATTTGATCTTCATTTGGTAGTAAGGTAAATGGTATTTCTTGTGCATTCTGATGACACCATTTCGTTCACTAAACATTCCAAACATTATAAAATTATTCTACCTCAATAGAAGTGCAGATAGACATGATGTGATCATTACCACAACCAACCAGGAAATTGGTAAAAATCGGTCTTCCTAACTCACACATCAGTCACTACAATCCCAAAAGGTAGAACGCTAAAGAGATTATTCAAAATAAATGTGGACTGAAAATGTTTACAAGTGTAATATGTTAATGTCATAAATAAAGGTTGTCTAAATGTGAGCTAACTTTAAAGTCGAGGGAATAACCGGCAGGTCGAATGTTGGAGTTTTCTTCAAATAAGTTAATGCACAGTGGTTCCTTTTGATCTTGTGCATATACGAAAATTTCATCAAAATATAATTGTAAATATGCATTCATGTTACAGAAACAGACAATATCAAAATATAAATCTCAATACGACGCATCCATCCATCAAAAAATGTAAGTTCAAACAGACATCTATTCTTCAAAATGTAAATGTCAATATTACAGAATAAACTGTATATGAAAGGATAAAACAAACACCTATTCTTCAGAACACTTCAGAATAAAATATGCATCAACAAATTGAAATGTAAAATTTACAACAAATTAGAACATCAAAAACTTATTGTGGCAATGCATGAAGATAACCTCATTTCTATATGCCAAACAAACACAACAATATAAAAAAGATAACAATTTACAATACAATAGGAAGAACCCGATTTATTGCCAAGTGTGCCTTCTCTCCAAGTGAACAAGCACCACAAAACATCAAAGATCATAAATCATGCTGATGAAGTTGACAAGCTGCTGTATATACGCTTCAAACCAGAACATGCTGCACGGAATTTTCCCATACTCGTCGAGCTTATCTGCAAAACACCGTAAAATATCCCATAAACGATTGAAGAACATCACAAGCAACAATCATGCAAAATAAAGGTTCATTTTAACCGAAATCAACATTTCAAAAATATTATATGTATTTGCTCTCACCTTAGGACAGAAGCGAACATCAAGAGTCTCCAACATAGTACATTTTGATATAGCAGCTTCAACAGCCTCCTCGTCAATATTGCATGCCTAAAATATCCAAATTGTCCCAACGCGGACAAGCATATTAGAAAGCAAATAACTATTAACACAACAATGAATCAAAGGATGGGTTTCAAGTGATTTGAAGAATATCAAATGTCACATTTATTTTAAGTGAAGGACAGAAGTCAGCCACATACCCAAACATTTTTTTTTTAAGAAAAATTTGTATGCAGCCCGTTCTTGAAAAAGATCCAGATAAACCAGCCAAAAGATCGGGACAAAAATACTACCATATAATTTTCAAAAATGATAATGATAGCCAATGACAGTTATAAATTGTAATGCAGAAAAAGCAATGCTAACAATAAAATCTTTAACACATTCTTTACGGCATTTGTAAATTCTAAAATGTAATGCAGTGAAAGGCAATGCAATACGATCTTCACACATTCTTTCCAACACACGCACTCCTATTGGGTAAAATACACTTGTTGAGTCTCACTAAATCATTAACCATTTAAGTCTCAATCTCTATTAGGCTGTAACTGGGAACCATTTCCTAAGTGGTAGGACTAACATGAATTTCACCCAATAATAAAGTATATACATAGTGTTTCTAGCATCTTTCATACAAAAAAATATGAAAAAGCATTACCACAATAAATTTTAAAGTATATTTAGAACAATATGATATGATTGAAAGAAACAACAATTATGTTGTGTGTGGAAAATTTAAATTGGCAGATAAGAATAATAACCTGAAGGAATAGATTGGTCAATCTCGGACACTCTAGCTTCAAAACTTCCAATGAGGAACAATTGCTGAAGAGATAAGTCAGAACATTATCATCTGTTATGAGGTCAGAAACCAATCCACATTCTTTTGAGAGGCGAACAATACCTTAGATTAAGCCAGCATAGATTGAGACAAGCTACATCAACCTCCTTCAAATTAGCCGACAGAGAAAGGTTTAAAAATAATAAATGGGAACAGTGTGCTGTAGATGGAATGAAAACCTTCCTAATATTTGGACAACCCACACAGTTGAGGTTCTCAAGTAATCGGGTGGGTAGCTCACTTGGCACATGGTTGTTTTCGTAGGAACTTGCGATGGATAGGATGCTTATGCCAGGTAACTCGGGAAACTTCCCTCGACTGTGCCCCCAGTTTAAATCATGCATATTCACACAGCCGTTTAAACTCACACGTGTAAGGTGAGTGCAGCAAGAAAGAAGCTCTTCTATGGCTTTCTGACACAAAGTTCCATAAGACAAATCCAACTCCTGAAGAGCTGGTAAAGCACCCCCCTTGTAAAGAGGTTCAAGTGATGAGTCGGTGAGATATTTGCATGCCTGCAACTTTAACACCTTCAAGAAACAAAAAAGTTACGTGAGAAAAAGGAAAAGAGAATAATGATACAAACATGCATACATACATACATACATACATCATTCCATAATCTGTGGACCAAGAAATGAGTAAGCAAGTGGGTAATAAGATTCTATTTCTTATAATCTTAGTTTTTTTACCCACTTTTCCTCTCACTCTTTTCCATCCCCTTATATCTCCATTTTCCTGTTAGTTTCTATGTCTTCAATGTTTCAGGAAGACATAAAATATTTTTGAACTCCGATGAAGAATCAAATAAATAGTTTTTTTTAAATCCAAAAACATAAAATAAAAAAATTACGATTAACCAAGACTTCCAACAGATGGAAGGACATCCATCTATAAGTGAACCAATTAACATTATGACCACATTATGTTTTAATAAAAGCCAAATAACATTTCACAAAGGGGAAAATAACCAAATTCATGTTCACAAAGATTAGAGGGGAGAAAGTAAAGGACTATTGAGTACACTTGGGTAGACATTTTGTTTAAGCTCTTATTCAATAAGCATTTTAGAGTTTTATTATGTTAAAAACAATTAATGGACATCTCACATTATTCCCATCTGTATCCAAACACTAATTAAAGTATTTAAATCACAAGATTGACACACAAATAAGCTCTTCTAAACAACTTGTGCGTGTATGGTAATATCATAACTTTGCTAGGTTTTTTAAACTAAATAACCCCCACTTCTGTAGATTTGTTTTGAGGATGGGAGGAGCGGTTCTTCACTACTATTTTACTATTTGTAATTTGCAAGACAGTAAAAAATATGCAAACTAAAATAGGATGCTTTTTACCTTTAGTTGTTTACAAGAGTCAAAAACAGGCTGCAGAGTCACCAGGAAAGTGTATGATAAATCAAGCAGAGCTAAATTTGGGAGCCAATGCAGGGAACAGAGTCCATCTAACCCAATTGATGGGCAGGACATTAATATTAATGACTCAATTAGTGGACAGGCACGGGTTGTTGCAGACAAGCAGTCATCAGTGAGTTGGCTGTAATTCAAAACAACAAACATCAGTCCATACTCCATACATAAGCAGGATAACCAAGATACTAGCAGATAAAGCATCACCTGCAAAAGGAAGCATCCAGAGATGTCAGGAGAGGACAATTAAGGGATGCTTCAGACAGTCCACCACATCCTTTCAACTCAAGTGAGACCATTAACATCGCTTCAATGCGGAGTATGTTTAATTTTGGGCATATTCCCAAATTGAGTGATCGAAGACCAACCTGAGAAGTAGATGAATAACAGGAGTTGCTTAGCTATCAGATTGAGATTCAGATCATGAATGAATCGGAAGACCTATTTTCCGAATCTTATCAAATCTTTACTGAGAAAGTGGTTGGCTGGGTACACAGCCAATAAAAAGCAGTTGGTTGCACAAATTTCAGCTGGCAAGTTGGGACTCGCCACAATAAATCAAGATTTGTGTTAAGCTTGATGGTCAAAATAGATATGAACAACGATTTGTATCTATTGGGTTAAGTTTTATTCAAATGAATCCAATGTATCTTAATACGCCGATAATAACCGTGGTCCCAATTACAAAGCCCTAACACAACAACCTCTAGGAATGAAATGTATGAAGCTATTACTTAAACCATGCAGATAGCTAAATAAATACAAGCAAAAGATGTTAACCTATTATTCTGTAGTTTTAATTTCTAGCATATTTCATCAAATGATCAACTCAAAACGAAAGAAGAAATCAAAAATTTCAGCTCATAAAAATCGAAGCACTCAATAGGCAGGAAATAAAAAATTTCCTCATATAAATCGAACTGTGAGGCATCTAATATATCAGTATCACTTACAGGGCAAAATGATGCATTTTCCAAATGATCACAACCATCCAAAATGACCTTCTCAAGATAAGGGCATGTTAGCTCAAGAGTAGTAATTGCTCGGCAACCACCAAGGGAGAGACTGACTAACGAGGTGCTGATGAAGCGGACTGAAGTCAAGCTCTACATGCAACAAACACCAAATATATGAGAGAAAAAAAATGTTCCCATTAATACGAATACGAATATAGAACATTTCACCGACAAAATACCAGGAATTTAAAGAAACCTAATCTGTCACAAATACAACAACCAGGAATATTAAGACATAATCCCAATTATTTCCCACTGCTGAAACATTTTTTATAAAGTAAATAGTATCAAATTGATTCATTAAAATACTGATATTGTAATAACAAATGATTCATGAAATTACTTTAATTAAATTCAAAATTTTCAACAATTCTTTAGACTGCTATTGCGACTTCTGCCAGAACACCAAAAATACCCTTTCAGAAACTTCAAGTGAGAAATTATCAATATGACAATAAAAAGTTAATTGGTATTATAGAAACCATGGGCAAAATTTCAATCAGTAAGTTACGGCCCAACTAGATTAGTTGAATATATCGTTTATAAATACAATTAGAATTGTGCGGAAAGGATCAAGAGTAGGAAAACATTAAACACCCATTTGAATTGTCAGAGTATAGTACTAACATAGCTCATGAGTAATGAACTTTTAGAACGTGAATCCAAGAAATGCCAAAATAATATACATGTTCATGTACCTCGCAATTATCAAGAACTAGTGATTTCAACATAGGACATCCACCACCGTCACTAAAAACATCACACACGGTGTTTGTCAATGATTCACACTCAGAGAGGTCCACTTCTTGTAAAGATTGGCATTGCAGTGCTAATGTAGTTAAGCTATCCTGCTTTTGCAGTGCTAATTTCTGCATAACCACAAAGGTCATCATTGAGGGCTATACCATACAATACAAGAATGTGGAGTTAAAAAAGACATAATTACGCGACATACTTGAAGTGAATTTGAGGTGATGTTGATCCGGTGGAGTACAGAGCAGTTAGACACTTGTATAGAAGAAAGTGATATAGCTCTCAAGTTCAAATCTGCTAATCTGCCAAGGAAACCATTCAAAAAATAAATCAGATAAATTAGGGATTGGAAATTTTCTTAAGCATTAAGTACACAGGAAACAGAGTAAGACAAATATCAATAATAGAATTTTATGTCTTTTCTGGGGGGAGAGAAAATGAAGCAGAAACATACTTGCGACAGTACACCAATCTAATATTCTGCAAACGCGGAAGATCCAACGACACTGAAGTCAATAGACTGCAATTGTCAAGCTCCAAAACCTGCATTGGCAGTGATATCATGTATTCATCCTAATACTCGAGAATTCAGACACATTGTTAATATCAATATCTGGAACAAATAACATACCTCCAACATAGAACTGTGAGCTATTGCAGCCATTGACGCAGAAGTGATGCCCTCACAGCTATGAAGTCTTAGAATTGTCAACATTGGGAGTCGAACAGACTTAAAAGAGAAAAGTAACCGTGTCAGACAAAGCTAGAAACTCTTGTTCAAAATACAAACTTAAATATGCAAAAAGTAAGTATACAGCTTGAAGCACACCTCCAAAGATATGTTTGGGCAGTATGATGCATCAAGAAAACCAAGACTAGGACAATGTTGTGCTATTTCACGCAGTGTTTCATCGCTGACACAAGAACAATTACGCATGTCCAGCTTCACTAGTTGAGGGCATGAAGTTGCAGCAGCACGAATAGCAGCATCAGGAAGTTTGTGGCAAGAACCTATATCAAGTTCAAGCAGAAGAGGGCAATTAAGCACAACTTGTGCCATGTTACTGCGCTTCAATGACATGGTTTTAAGTTGCGGGCACCTGAAAAAAGAATAAACCATCACTTATTATCATATCAATAAAGTGACAGCTAAGCGTCGGTCAAAGTTTGAGGCATATTATTCACCTGACTTGTATTCGCATGACACGACATTTTGTTAATTCAAGATGACACAGTCTCTCGTGGACAATAGATATCTCTTGAATACTATTGCCAAGTGTGGAATCAGTGATATTCAATTCTCTCAACATAGTACAATCAGCTAGAGCAAGAAAAAAAGCATCCCCTATCTGTCCTCTTCCCAATGTTAAAACCTCAAGATTCCTGAAATGAATGAAACAAATCAGCAGGAGTCTAAGATGGCTTGATTCAATGCAAAGTCGCACACAATTACCTTAACAAAGAGATTGCCTTCATGACCAGCAAATAAATAGAAGGTCCTGATATGCTCAATGCTGTAGCATTCGGATAACGCCTACACATGTCCTCAACTGTAATTACACGTTGAACTTTTGAATAAGCACATTTGCTTGTTAGGGTTTACAGTTTTACAAAAGCAGAAGTTCTACTAATAACAATCCACGATTTCCAATACCCAAAACTTAAATGTTAAAAGGTTTGCTGAAAAACATAAAACTAAAAAATTTATAAATAATACAGCATATACTCAAGCTCACATTGTTCTTCAGATATGTCCCGATTTTCAAAATTCAAACTCTTCCAAAAATCTTCATGTGTACTGGCAGCCCGCCACTGCTTACAAACTCTGGCAGCTCTGCAGAGATTGTTCTGATCCAGAAATGAGAAGACCTAAATTTCACAAATAAAGAAAGTGAGTCTTTCGTTATCAAACCCAAATATCAAAACACACAAAAATGATTTAAGATAGGCATATATGATACCAATAGAAGAAAGAAAAAAAACGGTTCTTTCACCGTCTCTTACCATATGCAAGAGATCATCTGTAAGATCCATCCTAACAATCTCTTGGTCTTCAAGTTCTGAATTGTCGTCATCATTCCCTCCACCGTCTTCCACACCGTTACCATCCTCACCATTACACACCAACGCAAAATCGCCATAACAAGTATTATTGCTAGGCTGAATAGAACCGTCAAAATCTGCATAATCCATAGAGTAGTTCACTTTGCTCGTAGACGCCAGATCATCAAAGTTACACTCACTGCAAAAAACACAATCAATCATCACAATCAGACTCATCAAACGTCATCATCTTCATAGTTTACAGAACAAGTTTTTCTTAATCAATCGTCACAATCAAACTCAGAAAAGTTAGCCACTTTTCACTTCATTTCTCAACAAAACAACATTTTCTCACAACAATGCACATACAAAATTCACAACAACATCAATCAAGCCTTATCCCACTAAGTGGTGTTGGCTACATTGATCAAACAATGTCATAAATCAAAATGCTCTATCATAATTCACACAAAAAATGAATTTTTGTTATATATAAAAAATAAATAAAAAATTAAATAAATAAATTGAGTACAAAAAAAAAAAACATAAATCATCACAACTGGTAAAGTTGTTGTCATTTGACTGGAAAGTCACGGGTTCAAGTCCTAGAAACAGCCTCTTGTGTAAAAAACAGGGTAAGGTTGCGTACAATACACCAAATGGTGGGACCCCTTCCGGGGCCCTGCGTATGCGGGAGCTTTAGTACACCGGGTTGCCCTTTTGCCCATCACAATCAAACATCATCATCATATCTTTCAAAAATAAAAAAACATCATCATCATAGTTCACAAAACAAGTTTTACTTAATCAATCGTCACAATCAAACTCAGTAAAATTAACCACTTATCACTTCATTTCTCAACAAAACAAGCTTTTCTCATACCAATGCACATACACAATTCATAACAACAACAACAATCAAGACTTATCCCCCTAAGTGGTGTTGGCTACATGGAACAAATGACATCCTAAATAATAATGCTCTACCATAGTTCGCACAAAAAAATGAATTTTTGTTAATAAAAAAAAAATCACTAAAAAAAACATAAATAATCACAATCAAACATCATCATGATCGTTATCGTCATAGTTCACTATACAAGTTTTACTTAATCCATCGCCACAATCAAACTCGGTAAAATTAGCCACTTATCAGTTTATTTCTCAACAAAACAACCTTATCTCATAACAATGCACCAACCAAGCCTTATACCACTAAGTGGTGTCAGCGACATGGATCAAACAGCCTCGAAATACTCTATCATAG
>Ga0209282_1002508_pt1 | contig 10645 bp, 8 predicted proteins | sample Mtrugardesep15_FD_187529 | JGI IMG/M metagenome (GOLD analysis project Ga0209282, IMG submission 187529) | Root nodule microbial communities of legume samples collected from California, USA - M. trunc garden sep15 (SPAdes) (version 2) | ecosystem: Host-associated > Plants > Roots > Nodule...
CACCTAAGACACACGTGAGAAAGTCAACTCACTTCAACAGCTAGTCCTGGTTATCTGCACGTTACCCACGTAGAGGCAACATTCAAACAGAAGGGGTGAGATTCACATCCAATAATAATAAGCATATAATTCATTGACAACTCGACGACAACGACAATGCACCAACGACGACACAACACTTGACATATGCAACGACAACGACTTCAATATGCATGTGGTACCAATCAGGGCATAATCCCTCAACGTGTTAGAGTAATAACTCTCAGGGCATAAGCCCTCAACGTGTTAGAGTAATAACTCTCAGAAACAACTGAAAACGGTACAAGAATTCAACATGGGCAGTCTGACACACCAGAACTCGCGAGGCGAGGACATCTACTCGCGGTGGCGAGCTCACAAGAAAAGCAACTCGCGAGGCGAGCAAGGCTACTCTCTTAAGGCAGGCAAAACTGGGTAGCTACGGCTTTATGACCATTTTTAACCAAAAATCCCAATTTTAACTGCCCAATGCCCAAAAGTGATTTTGTAATTAGTTTAATAATTTTTAAACATCAAAAGGCATTCAAAATCATATAAAACTTGACCCAAAAACATCTTTTCCCCAAAAATCAGTATTTTCTACTGAACAGCTCGCTAGGCGAGGAAAAGCACTCGCTGTGGTGAGTTGGGACTAATTGCCGGGCGGGTAAACATTGCTCGCTAGGCGAGCTACTACATCAGCTCGCGAGGCGACGATAATCGCTCGCTGGGGCGAGCGATGAGAGAAGGGTCTGCGAACAGACCTCTGTTCTCACCATAACACTCAAAATTCAACCTTCTAAACCCCAAAACTGTTAGGAATCAATACCTACGTGTAATCTACGACCTAGACATTACGTCCTTACATTAATTCTTGCAATTACACACTTTCTACATCATTTTTATGAAATTAAACCTAATTCCCAAAATCCCAAACTCTCTACCTGCAACATGTTAAATTCAATTTCAGAATGATAAACCCATTATTAGAGAAAGCTAGTCCCACCCTTATCTTAGATGATGAAATCGCAGACCTAGCTCTTCTTCTTTTTCTTCTCACTTTTTCTCCCTTTTCTCCCAAAAATTGTTTTACGTAAAAACTATTTTGACCTAGTTTCTCCTATTTATTTCCTCAACCCTCTTTATCTTATTTCCACTTATTCTAGTAAACTTTTCTAAGTTCTCAAAACAGCCCCTCATCTCAATATTATTTTTTTTTCAAATCTTATTCTATTAAATAATCAAATAAAATCACTTAATAAAATAACAACACACCACATAATCATTTAAATCACATAAATCATATAAATAGACTCTAAACCTAATAAAATAATCAAATAAATAAATAGGGCGTTACAGGAGAGAGAAAGAGTTCTCGACAACTCAATAGAATTTTTTTGTGTGTGGAATGTGTAACACCCTAAACCCCGAATGCAATAAATCATGCAAATAATTCAATTATTCGAAAGAGTTTAGATGCTACATCTTCATTTTCTCAAAACATGCATAATTTTGGTTTTCATATAACTTGCAATGAAAAATCATCATACATAAATATCTCATCAACACGTAATAATCCTCAAGTACATGAATAATAGATTTTAACCATGTCTAAGGTCTTAAATACATAACAATAAACTCAAAATGATTCCGATCAACAAATAAAAACATAAAGGAAACAAAAGTCCTGGCAGTCCTAAATCAGAGCCTAACTAGACTCCAAGGTAGCTCCAAGCTAATCCTCAAGCATTCACAAGCAATGAGAAATCAATCATGCACGTTGTCTACACCATTTATACAAATGGGTAGGCGGTCAACCAAACAACTACTGGGGGTTAGATTATATTCCACATAACAATATATAATCAACTAATAACATAACAACATATTCATTTTCCAAGTCAAGTATATAAACTCTTAATCAAATCCTCCAACAATGAATCTTCATAGTCAAGCAACATATACAAATCCACATTTTCACATAGTCACAAGATTCACCAAATTTCACCAATGCCCATAATCACCAAATCACATAGTCAAGTCAGACATGTTTCACAATTCTCAAGTGCATGCAATGTTTTAGACACTTCTACATGCAGGTGGTACCAAATTTTGAATTCGGAGATAATTTTAACGAGTAATCCACCAACGTAATAAATACCACCAATTACGTTCTTCACCAAACTAATGTAATAAACACCACCAATTACGATCTTCACCAAAGGCTCAATTTGACTATGAATGCATGGACTTTCAAGTAAAGACTCGACAATGCGCAAATCACCAACTCTATATTATACAATTTACACCACCATATAATATATTCACCAACATTTATCATTGCATTATCAAGCATTTACATCCACCCAATCAACAAGTCATAATCAACAAAAGAGTCATCATTAACATTTATCACCACAAGGAAAAAACAACATTCCACAAAGCACAATTCACATAATAGACAACAATCAACCACATCATGATAACCAACATACTATACACCCATCAAACATTTATTCATTCTTATTTCATCATATTATCATGAATACAAAGCCATTTGCAAGTTATCAAATCATATTCAATCATTTTACCAAAGTTCGTGTATTTCTACAAAATCACCTTTTTTCAATTATCTCGACAAAAGTAAGCTAGCATGATCTTACACCTCGACATATCGTTCCCATATATCAATTAATACTATAACAATTCAATCATAACACCCTTGTTTCACAAAGTCCGTTTAATTCTCAAAATTCGTCTCGTTTTCATCGTGATTCAAAATCAATTCTTTTTCAAAGAAAAGACATGTCAAATCACTCCTAGAAGTTCAATTACACTTCAAATAACTAAGTTTAGGTGTCTGGGACTCATAGGGATGCATTAGGAACCCAAAAATTGTGAAAAATTGACTTTCCGAGATCCTGCAGTGTTGGCATGATCGTGCCTGCATTACGCACAGTCATGCAGACCAGCTGCGAATTTTTAGCCATTTCGCGCATAAAATCCCGATTTTTGAACCGTTTTCGATCCCATTTTCACCAACGCGTCGCAATCACTTAAACCACTCAAGTTCTTATAGAAACAATGTCATCCATCACAAAAACAACTTAATCTGATTCACCAAAACGACTTATTTCTCAAAAGTGCTTAAAACGACTTTTAGCGTAAAAATCCAATTTTTCCCCAAACGATTTCACACCCAAAACCTTTTGATCAAAACAAAAATTCTAATCAACCTAACTCATCATAACAACTTCATTAATCCATTCAGAAACATCAAAATCAAACTTATCCTCTTTTAACCCATTTTCACAAAAATCACCAAAACACAACAACTTAATCAAGCATCATTTTTACCACAACCGAATCATGAATTCTCAACACAACATTTACCCACCAAAATTCATAGCATATAAATCATGAGTTCAACGTTAATCAACTACAACATCATCATTTTCACCAATTTAAGCTAAAATTTCAAAGTAAACAACTTAGCATATATTCATAATGAAAATTAATCATCAAAAACAAGTTTTCAACAATTTCACATACCCAAATTCATTACTTACATCCAAGAACGAAAATAAACACAAATAATCATCAATTATCACAATTCAATCAAAACAATTATGACCCATAAACTAAAAACAAGATTATGTATTATTAGGTAGAACAAAATCTCTACTCCCTTTGTTATTCCTAGCTTTTGCTTCCCTCTTCTAACCACTTGTTCTTCCTTGTTCTTCTATCTCCTTCTCCCTTTCTCTCTCTCTCTCTCTCTCTCTCTCTCTCTCTCTCTCTCTCTATATATATATATATATATATATATATATATATATATATATATTCTCTAGCCACTTTTGTGCGTAAATCTTTAATGAATAATTGAACCCTAATTTTTCCTCATAAGTTATTTATATATACTCCTATTCAATGGGCTAGGTTACTTCAATACCATAAGATTATTCCCTAGAAAGGTTTTGCATGGCTACCAGCAGTTATGGAGGCACACAGGTTCCCATTTCTAACCTATCGTCGAGTCTAGCCCTAACTTTAGGATGAGGAGATATATGAATACTAGTAGACACATGGATACCAACAGTTAATGGAGGCACACAGGTTCCCATTTCTAACCTATCGTCGAGTCTAGCCCTAACTTTAGGATGAGGAGATATATGAATACTAGTAGACACATGGATACCAACAGTTAATGGAGGCACACAGGTTCCCATTTCTAGTTGTGTCATTGAAGCATCAGTTGTCGAAGCAGTTGGAGGAGCGGTTACTCCCATTTATGCCGTAACTAGCATTGCCATGGTTGCCCCCATGGCAGTTGACACATTGGCACCCACTGTAGGGGTAGATGCCTGTGTAGATTGTGTTTGTGAAGAAGACTGTGATGATTTTGATGATGCAAAAGTGCCACTATTGGTGGGTCGAGCCATTTCTTTCAAAGCCTTACCACTTCTTAAATCCATGCATTGACAAATATCCTTCCAAAAAATGGTTTACCAAAAGCAATTATAATTTTTCCCAAAATATTTTCACAAGTACACTTATAAATTTTTTGAAAAGTTATGGAAGTTTCTTCGATTTTTATTTTAAATTACACAAACAGGGTCCCACTAGGTGAGCCAACTTGTTTACCGGTGTTTTTGATAAACTACATGGCTAGTTTTGATTATTACAATCAGGATCAATCTAGAAATCCTAGGACATGTTGTGCAATCTTTTTCCAGAAAATGCATGAGTGTTCATCATATTCATAGGTTGCTTTATGAATACAATAGTTTTTTGTATGAAAGCAAACGTCTTTCGACGAAAAAGATGTAAAGAGAAATGCAAGTAAAAAAGACCTAAAAGTTCAAACGCAGAAACTTAAAGAAATGTAAATTGCATTGCATTTAAATGTAAAAGTGGTATAACAAATCAGCTTACATACATTTTGTATGACTATTTTCTCTAGACGCCGGTACTTTGAGTGCTAGAATTCTATAAATGATTTGTAACCCGTTTTTCTTATGAAAAACTATTATTTATACATAGTGAAATTAACCGCCAAAACTAAATTGCCACGAGTTGCACTTCCTCGACTAAAACTGTATGTCCCCCACGTCTTAACAAGAAATTGTTGTTTTTGAATTTGAATTTGAATTTTTTTCTTTCGATAAGAATTTTCTGGCTTCGACCAGTCTTCTCTTTGAATCATCTCTTGTCGAACTTCAAAGCTCTTGAACTATTCCAAATGTTAAGTCCCAGACCATGTTGAAATATCTATGTTAAAGATAACATCTTAATTCTTGAATGAACAAAAGTCAACTCTCATTGATTACATTAATCGAGCCTGTCGAAATTACAGGCTAACAAATGCGTCACTGATTTAATGTGTCACGACGGTCAAACTCACACTAGGCTCTTTAGATAACTCGTGTAGGACCCACTAGAGTAGTGTACTACGTTTTGTTATAGAGAGCGGAGTAAGAACAGGCTGAATCTAATTTAAATCTCAACACAATCAAAAGCATAAACTGAATGAAAACTTTATAAATAAATTCCAATAAATAAGAAGGGTTTCACCGTGGAACCCTAATCAAGAGGCTTAGTTGCTCATAGCAATACACATTAGAACAAAACAATAGAAAAACATACACAAGAAAGAATACAAGGAGGAGAAGTTCCGCCTTGAATCTCTGATGCGTGACCCTTGCTCTGAACCATCAACGTTTCTCAATGGATAAAATAGTGGACAAGGGTCTCTATTTATAACAGTAGGTTACTTTGGGATTAAGAGAAGAAAACTGGGCTTTATCCACCGATCCAGCTTGGAAAACAAGCAAAAAGTGATTTTTACCCGGTATCAGTCACAGGGGCGCACAGCTTAGGCGCAAGGGCGATTTCTTGCGTTTTAATCTCATTTTCGACCGCTCTTTTGTCTGAAAACTTCTTGGAACTTGAAATGAATTTTCTTCACTTTGTATTGTCTTCAACAACCTTTGAAGAACCTTGATCTTCAATTCTTCATCCTTGATCCTTCATTTGATGTCTTGATTTGTTGATTTACATGATTCCTCACTACAAAAACACTCAAAACACCTATGAAGTTGCATGATATAGGATAAAACTGCATTACGACTCGAGTGAAAACAATACAATATGTTCTTCAAACGACTGACAACTCCTCTAACTCTCATCTTATTTATCTTCAAATGCAAAGAAAAAGTACTTAAAACATAGCCAAAATGTCATATGATGCTCTGTCATCGATATGTTCATTTAATATCCCTTATGAAAGTCATAACTAGACGCTAGATCAAGATAAATATTTGTTTGATAATTGAATCCCTTAATTCTTCAACGGTGGTATCTTACATAAACTAGTGTAACGTCCTGTGTCAAGCACAAGATTCATTTTATTTAAAATTCCTTAACGTGGTTTACACAGAGGATTTTTAGATATTATTTGATTTTTTTTAGTTTGATTTCATTCTAGAATTTTGACATTATATGATACTTTATTCTTGTATTTAAAATTGAAACAATGAATCATCGTTTATTGGGATCAAAAAAGTTAAACTTTAAAAAGATATAACTATTTTTGTGAGAGTCACCGCCTTCCTTCTCCTCCACCCACCTTCTTTGCTCATCCTACCAAATCCAAAATTTCCCTTCACAATGTAACCACATGCATCAAGGAGGTGGTGGTGTGATTCTTTGACCACCTCATAGAACCCCTTTTTTGGGATCGGTTCCATAAAATCTGTCGGCCTCTGCCATGGATTGTTACTCCCAAATATGGTTTCTGGACAGAGACAGTCTGGTGTGGCTGTCTTGTGTTTTCCGGATCATGTTTTTTCCTCCTTGATTTAATGAAACCTCCATGAATCTTCTATGTTTTGCGGTGGTTGGGTTAGTGAGCATTGTGGTTGTGTTTCAACGACAGTGGTTGGGCTTTCCGCTGCCATTGTCGTCAGGTTTTGTGTTATCCTACAAATCGTGGTTGAATTTTCCCTTCATGATTTAATTCTGATTATGAGTTCAACATTGCTTCGAAGTTGCGTTTTTTTAGATCTGGTCTCACCAGAAAGGGGGGCATTGTCGTCGTTGTCAACTTTGAACTGTATGGCTAGAAATGGTCTTTGAAGTTTGTGGTTGTCGTGTTAGATGCAGTTGGTTGGTGGCATGTGGATCTGTTTTCATGTTGGCAATCAGTTCCTTTATCGCCTTCAATATTGGGATTCAAGACTCATCAGTTCACACATCACATTTATTTTACAATTTAGTTTCGTGCCTATAACGCGGGTTCACTGGATTGTGCAACGTGATGTGTAAGTATAATTCTAAATTCAGATTTGTTTCTTTACCCATTGGATTGTTGTCATACCCTCATTTTGGACCTAAAAATACTCACTCAATTTTCCCTGCTATTTTCTAATGCTTTCAAATCCACCGTGTTTTCTACTGTGCTCCAACTGCATACATTACTGTTTCAGTCTTTTAAATTTTTGCATAAAATTGTACAAAAGGGTATTTTGGTCATTTCCCACAAAGGAACCCATTTTCAGTCCCTACAATTTGTCCCTGAGTCTTTTCAACTTGTTTGCATAAATCATTAATCAAATTTTGTACGAAAATCATCTTAATTTGCGTCTGAGTCAGTTTGAGTCGTTTTCGCCCCCAGGGGCATTTTAGTCTTTTCACATCATATGAATTTTGGGCAGAGAGGTATTTTAAAATACCTCATTTTTGGTAGTTTGTTCGTTTTAGTCCGTTTTGTCAATTTTAATTGTTCCACTTTACGTTGCATTTCAAATTACATTTTTTTACCAATTTTATTTTTTTTTGCATTTTAGTCCAAAACCTTTATGAAATTGCATTTTAGTCCAATATTTTACAAAATTGCATTTTTAGTCCAGTTTTAAGGCAGTCAGTTTTTTCTTTTTCTTTCTTTTTCAGAAGCAGTCCAGACTTTTTAAAATTCCAAAACAGTCCCAATTCTTTTAATTTTCAAATAAATCCAATTTTTGTTTAATTGCAAATCAGTCCCAAGTTTCATAAAATTGCAGGTCAGTCCTCAGGATGCCACGCAAGCTAAGTCAGGGCCACATGTCACCACCTCATTGGTCAAAAGGCCACTTGGCAGCCTATAAAGGGCCAGTTACTGTGCAAAATGCCAGCAGATCCATTCATCACGAGACACATCATCACAAACAGAAAATTTTCTCTCTCTGATTCAGTTGGGATCAAAACAGAAAATTCACCAAGAACATTCAAACCCTAACCGTTTCCAGAACCCAAATTCAACAAAATCAATGGAGTTTTTGGTGTAGCTCTCAGAGATTCAATCGAATCTTCATCATTGAGCTATAAAGTCTGCAATTCAAGGTGCGAATTCCTCACCGGAAGCGAGAAACTCCAGCACCGATCACAGAGGGAGATTGAGAAGAAGAAAGAAAGAAGAATTCCAAGGATTCCGAACCGGTTCAAAGGAAGAAAGAAAGACCACGGCTTATTTCCGGATTTCAATCTCAAAATCAACAACAGAATCAAGATTGAAGGATTCCGAAGGCTCAAGATCGAATCTCCGAACCAAAACCAGGTGAAAAATCAAAAAACTTACCACTTTTGTACGCATGAACATCAGTGAAACTAAATCAACATAGATCTGTACGGATTCAAAGGGTCCGGTTCGAAAAAAGATTGAAACCCTAATTTTTTAAAACCGTGAAGGATTGCTGGGTTTACAACGTGAATAAACCATTGTGAACCTAGGAATCCGTAAGAAATTCATCAAAAACAAAGATTTGAACCAAAAAAGAACCAAAGAACCGATTGAAATCCGTGAAAGAAAATCCAAGATCTGCGTTGATTCAGTGAATGCATGTAAATTCCAGCCATGGATTTGTGACTAGAACAACTAGATGGAACTTTTGAGCCATAAATTACATGTTTCTGGGTTGGATTTTGAAAGTTAGGGTTTAGGGTTCATAGTAGCGCCGGCGTGAGAAGAGAGAAGAGGGAAGAGAAGAGAGAGAAAGAATGAAAGAAATGAGGGGAACCGGTTCATAATCCTTTTATATAAGCCCTAAACCGGGTCGGTTCAAACCCGACCCATTCTCCCGTGTTTGTGGCCGTTTGATCTAGGTTTAATGGATCCGGATCAATCCAACGCCCCAGAGGCGTTCTGGAGATCCGGATCCATCTGTGTGTTGGGTTTGGGCCTTTTACCCGCGGGTTTGGTCTTTCTTTCAGTTTTCTTGAATTTTCTTGCTATTTGCACCGCAATACTTGCTAATTGGACCTGTTGCATGCCAAACTTCATTAAAAAATTCCAAGATTTTTACTGTATGGTTTTTACTATTTTCTTGATGGGTTGTGATATTTTACACGTGAAAATTGGATAAAAAATATGCGTTTGCTCTTTTTGTGCTAATTTGTGTCCGTTTCGTTGTTTTCTCGGCGTTTCGCATGCGATGTTCGTGCCAATTTTGTGTCGTGTGTCTCTGGTACTTAATGCGCGTTTTGTGTGATATTTTTCAATTTTGTTAAGCTGGATTCTTGATACTAGTTATGCGATATTTTACTATTTTGCTAAATTTGCTTCTTGATTACAATTTTGTGATAATTCCATTTTTTGTTAAATTTGATTCTTGATACTAATTTTGAGATATTTTGCAACTATGTTAAATTTGATTCTTGATACTAATTTTGTGATATTTTACAATCTTGTTAAATTTGATTCTTGATACTAATTGTGTGATACTTTGCAATCTTGTTTAGTTAGAGTTTTGATGTCAATTTTGTGATACTTTGCAATTTTTGTTTAGTGTGATTTTATGCCAATTTTTGTGATTAGTTACTATTTTGTTTAGGATTAATGTTTCATTATCATTTCATCTTGTTTTACTAACCATTTTACTCTATGTTTCATGCATACTAAGCATCTCATCTCATTCCCATTTCTCCCTTTGACCCTTTCATGGAACGTTCAACTAATTCTCATGCAATGTTTAGGTAGTTTACTTTCCTTTAATTTCATGCAAGACTATAGAATGTAAAATAGGACCCGATGTAAAGGACTATGGACTATAATGATGTACACCGACACATGCACCGACACACGCACACACGTTGTATGTCTATCGTTTAGGTGTATGTTTAGGATGCGCGATGCTTAGAGAAACTTAACCCTTTTTGAAAAACAAATGACTTCCATCACTTCAAATATTTTCCAAATAAACCTTGGAGTCAAAACTCCAAAGGATTTTCCCTTTATTTTCTTAATCAAATCAAAATGCAATTAATTTCCAACTTTAACCTTTTTTTGTAAATAAATTGGACTAACCTCACTTGTTTTCAATTCTAATGCCTACACGGCCTCTTTCCCTTCTTCAAAACCTTCTTTTGTAAACTTAAAAAACAAACAAAACTCACAAAAACATTTTGGAAGAGAACTACATGGAATTTTGATCCCTTAAAAGGGTATGTAGGCAAGAGACTCACATCTCTCCAAGTCCAATAAAATAAAATCCCATCTTCTCCCTCTCATTCTTAAAACCAATCTCTTTTACAAGTAGCAATAAAAGTAAAGCATAAACGTAAAGCGTAGTAAAACGGTTCCTATAGGATA
>Ga0209282_1002510_pt1 | contig 10644 bp, 5 predicted proteins | sample Mtrugardesep15_FD_187529 | JGI IMG/M metagenome (GOLD analysis project Ga0209282, IMG submission 187529) | Root nodule microbial communities of legume samples collected from California, USA - M. trunc garden sep15 (SPAdes) (version 2) | ecosystem: Host-associated > Plants > Roots > Nodule...
ATGCTCATAATTTTTATTTAATATCTATAAACATTCTACCATATTAACAATTGAATTAATTTTTATATAATTATCGCAATGTCACGTGACCCGTGCAAAAGCACGGGTCTATTACTAGTTATACCCTTAAAACTTTTAAAGATTTGTTACCTAAGGGTCCGTTTGGTTTGAGAATTAGGAGGGAAGGGATTTTAATGAAGGGGGGGAGAAATATTTTAATTAAAAATGTGTTTGGTTTGCAAGGGAAGGGGAGGAATTTTAAAATTATTTTACCGTTTTACCTTTAAACTTAATTAAATAAGGATAATAGAGTAATGAAACAATAACAATATGATGTAGACGATGGAATAATAGATTAGTAATAGGGTTATTATAAGTAGTAATAAAAATTGTTACAAGAAAAAGTTGTTAATAATATGGAATAAAAGTTGTTACAAGGATAATATAACTTAATAATAATAAGAATTGTTACAAGATAATATAACTTAATACTCCCTCTATTCATTTTTAAGTGTCTTTTTAGGATGAATTTTTTGTTCCTATTTAACTATCTTTTTGGTATTTTAAATGTACGATTTGTCAATTATATCATTTTTCAATTACTTTAATATTTTTCAATAAAACTAATTAATGCTATATATTTGGAAAACTAAAGTTCATTTTTTTTAAACAAAATTTGTTTGTTTTTTTAAACAGTTTTTTTAAACAAAGTTTGTTTCTTGTTATCTTGAAATTTAAACAAAATTTTGTTTTAAACAATAGTTTCATTCACGAAGAGTTAAAATTCTATAAATAAGATGAGTAACAAACAATTGTTAAAAATTTCAAGTGTGACTCTAGCATTGGTTGAAGTCATGGTTGAAGCCTTAACTTTAATTAAAGGAGTTGGGAGAAAGTTAATTTTTTCTTGACTTTTGATTAATGTGAAGTTGGAATAATTTTTATATTGACTTAAAATAATTAAAAAATGTGCACATATTTAGAAAATTGACAATTGTTTGTTCTGAGAGAGCGCGCGCAAAGAAAATATAGGAATTTGTTGGAGAAAAAAGATAATAACTGACAATTTATTGGAAAAATAAAGTGTGTGCAAAAACATAAGAATTTATTGGTGGATTAAAATGAGGGTATAATAGGAAGAAAATGTGCAAAAATATATATCGCTATTTTGGTGTTAATTTTCTAAAAAAACACTTAAAAAGGAACGGAGGGAGTAATAATAATAATAAAAGTTGTTTCAAGAATAATATAACCTAATAATTATAAATGTTGTTATAAGGATAATATTGACATTTTAAATTGATCTAAGGATAATTTTGACATTGCAATAAAATTTGTTTTTTCTCCTTTCCCCTCATCTTCCTTCCAAAACTCTTGAACAAAACGGATCCTAAGTTCAATGTCTAGACATGTCTCTAGCGGTGTTTGGAACTGCGTTTTCAAACCATTTTTTGTCCAATAGGCATTTTTACCGTAAAAATACAGAGAAACAGTGATATTTATTTTAAGTAATACTCCCTCTATTCTAAATTATAAGTCATTTTTGTCATCTCACACAAATTAAGGAAGGTTATTTTTTTGAAAGGAAGAAAAGTTATTTAATTTATGGGTTATGCTAACTAGCGCTCCCGCGTAGTTAAGAAAATCAAAATTATTTATTTTGTCATTGAAAACTACAACTTTTTGACTTTCATAAAGTGGAGCATTTCATTTCGTCACTATGCCCTTCCCTTTGCTACAAGTACAAACATTTCGTTGTTGAGTTTTGAACATTATTTAAATGGTTTAAAATAAAAGGCTTAAATATATTTTGTCCTCCATCTTTTACTAAAAATTTGTTTCGATCCTTTATCTTTTTTCTAAATCATTTAAGTCTTTTTATCTTCACTAAGCGAAAAGACGGACACATTTCTGCATTGAGTTTTGAACATTATTTAAATGGTCTAAAATAAAAGGCTTAAATATATTTTGTCCTCCATCTTTTACTAAAAATTTGTTTCGATCCTTTATCATTTTTCTAAATCATTTAAGTCTTTTTATCTTCACTAATACTCCCTCCGTCCCAAATTATAAGCAAAAAAATAAAAATCACACTTATTAAGAAAACTTAAACATAAGAATTTGAAGTATAGTTTTTTGTGTTTTCTTTGAAAAAAGTTTCATAGAAAGATGTAAAAACAATTTTCATTGGCTATTGGTTATGGAAAAAATGAAAGAGAGAGAAAATTTTACGAGAATAAACAAAAGTTTTTCTTGGAAAAGAGATTTTTTAAAAAAACAAGACTAAATAGGATAAAAATTTGTCTTTTTTGCTTATATTTTGGGACAAAAAAAATGTGTTTTTTTTGCTTATATTATGGGACGGAGGGAGTAAGTCCTTTTTATCTTCACTAAGCGAAAAGACGGACACATTTCAACATTTTTTATTGCGTTATTATTTGAAATTTATGACGGGTGTTTTTAAGAAATTTTGATTTTGACTTTGACTAAAAGTATAAATTTAAATGTTTGTTACTTTCAAATTATAACAAACTAAACCAAGGATGTTTATCTATTTCAATGACACAAATAATATAACAAAAAATATAATATAAATTCTTATCTTTTTAATGACATCAACAACGATATTTATTATAGAAAAAATTGTTTAAGGATATAATATAAATTAAAAGGTGATACTTTAGTTCTTATTTTCTTCATCGATTTTAACCTCTTAATTTTAAAAACAATTAGGCCCTACATCCATTGCACCTGCGACTAACAAAGTTAACACTAATTCTAGGGTTACTCACCAGTTTCGCCCAAATTCATTGCTTTTGCAGTGGTTGAATCTTCAACACCGTTCATCAAAATCGTCTTAGCTTATCTGATACAAAGTCACTCACCTGGTATACCCCAACGATCTTCACCAAGGTGAGCATGTTCACCTTTAAGTGATCAACAATGTTAATTTACTTGACTTTCTCGTACAACTGTTTTTGTTTTTCACCCTATATTATTGATAGGAAGTTTTCATCATAATATTTTTTTAAATTTTTTGAACGATGACTAATACTAATTTCCACCAATGATTTTCTGATAGAACTTTAATTAACTTTTGCATATTTTTTGTTTTATTTTCTTTATACATGCAAGAGACGCAAAGCCACGATGAACATTTATTGATTTTTGCTTCTTTCATAAAATTAGTTACGTAAAATATTTTTATATAGAAAATTAAATGTATTTTATAAAAAAAATTAATCGTTTAAATGAATAAAAAATATATTATTGAATAATTACAGACTGGCAGAAAATTGGCTTTGGATAAAAAAAGGGTAATATTGTAAAGTCAAGTATTCTCGTACCATGTACAACAACAAAACATGCGTAAAATAGTTGTTATTGAACCGGCAACGTAGGAAACAGAAGAAGAAACACAACGACATAAGATCATTGTCTCTGCAATTTCAATTTTGATTCTCTGATTCCCTTTTTGCGGGATCAGAGGATCATCATCATCGTCATCACCTTTTTTTTTTTTTTGAAGCCTTAAGAGTAAAGAAAAAATGGAAGGGTGGCTTTATCTCATTCGTTCTAATCGGTTTACTCAACATTACTCACGTAAACGATATTTCATTCTCAAAGAAAATATTCTCAGAAATTTCAAGATCAAACCCACTTCACAGATGGAGGTAAATTTTCATGTTTTTGTTTATATTTTCATGTTTTGATTCTTGATGAACGTAACAAAGAAAGTATATATGAATGGTATTATTTTTAGGTTTTACCATATTTAATATGTTGCATGCATAACAATTTTAAGAATGTTTCCGATTTATTTATTTATTATTCACTTGGTTTTGGCAATGATTTTGCCATCTAGGGTTGTGATTTAGTTATTATATTTTTTCTAAATTTTCAAGTTGCTTAATAGATTGTTATGGTTGTTTGGTAGAAGATTTTGTTCCTTAATTGAACAACTATTGCTAGGAAAGCAAACATGCATTGGTTTCATATTAAATTTTGTATTGTTTCAATAAGAGGAAAATTTAAATGTAATTCTCATTATTGCAAATGATCAAGTTGTTGATTGTGATATAAATGAATGAAAGTATTGTAATTTTCAGGAGCCAATGAGAAGTGCAATGATAGACTCGAATATTCGGGTTACTGACAATGGAAGGGAGAGTATCAACAAAAAAGTAAGAAACTTTAGGTTATTGATATTATGATTAAATTTATTTTCAACGGCATTTGTTTCTTTGAGTAGTTAATTGAATTTAGAAATTTGTTTGCAATTCACAGGTGTTGTTTATTTTCACTGTATATAATACTTCAAATCAAAGGGATAAGCTTAAGGTTTGTCAAAACTCAATTCAAACAGATTTTTTAGTGGAAATTTCTTTTCATTAGATTGATTCATGGTTTTATAAATTCCATATATTTATAGTTGGGAGCACGTAGTTCAGAAGAAGCTGCAAAGTGGATGCGTTCTTTTCAGGAAGCTGCAGTGAAGGTTCTAAACTCTCTCTGCCTTAAATGAGTAGAAGGATTGTCCCATGAAATTAACAAACGAATTCTCTTTGTGTATTTTTCAGGAGTATCCAAATCCAGCTAAGAATTATGTGGCTTTTTCCAAGAAAAGGCGTTCAAGTTTGAGGTATATCAACTACTTTCCAATATTTAATCCTTCCATTTTCTCCTTTTCATCTTCTAATGCTTCGGAATTAATGAACACAATCACACCCCTTTTTGAAGGAGTTGCGAATAATTTAGTGCTCTCAATAGCTGATATAGAGGTGCTATTGTGTTGTATTGTAGCAGAGTTTTAATAAACTGCTAATGTTTTGTGACGCACAATTTAGTATAAAGTATTGCCAAATAGTGGCTATAACATTTCTACACACCGCTGTAGCATTGCAGCGTAGCGAAATTTGAAAAAAGAATACTATTTTCCACGATGTACGATTGACAACACTGGAATTGTGATATACCTACTTTTTTCTGTATTACTTTAGATTGATCATGATAGAACACTATGATGTCTTTGATAGTTGACGGCAACTTAGTTCAATAAGGCTTGATCGTTGTATTTTAAAGTGATCATCCTAAACTTCTTGAATTCGTGATTATGATATTCTTATTAACTGTATTATACTACAAACTATCGCTGCTTAATGTGTAAAGTGTTGTTGAAACAGATATGGAGGGTCAAAAAGCACAGATTGGAAATACTCCAAATTGAGTTTTGAATCATCTGTATACTCTGAAGCTATGACCTCTGATGTTATTGCACCTTCCCAATGGAAGATTTTTGGCTGTCAAAATGGTGAAGCTTTTGCTCCTAGCTAGACTCTTATAGTACACACAAATAAAAGCTAGTGGCTTAATGCATATAATGTGATAGTTGATTGATTTCTTGTGCAGGACTAAGGATGTTCAAAGAAGCCAAATGTTCGGATTCACGTGGAAGGGTAAGCTGTTACTAATTTGGTAATATTTTGTTTCTGTACTAGGATGATCTTGTTTTAAGAGAGAAGATTGTTGTTGTGTATTATTCATTCAGCATTGGGGTGAGCAATCGGCAATAATGGCAGTTGGTGTTGTCGATGGAACTTCAGAGGCTATTTTCAATACTCTTATGTCTCTTGATCGCTCAAGATCCGAGTAAGTTTTCCATACTCTTATGTCTCTTGATACCACACTAGATACTATAGGACATGGCCTAATATATTAGAAACTTCTGTCTAATTGACCTGTTTTTGACTTTCTACAGAAGATATTCAAGTTCTTATTTGTCGTACAACTGATATAGTAAATTGTGTATGTAGCGAAATAACATTTTTTGCTGCAGATGGTTCTGGTCTAATAATTTGTTCATAAATTAATGTGAGACTACCTAAACAAATACAAAATAGAATACTAATTTAAAACCGCATATTAAAATGAAGGCTAACATGATTCACTTGCTATTTGGGAATGTATTCTTCCTTGAGAATATGTCATTTTATTAATTTTGCATGCAGATGGGACTTTTGTATACATCGAGGCATTGTGGTTGATCACATTGATGGTCATACAGATATCATTCACCTCCAGTTGTACAATGATTGGCTGCCATGGTACGTAGTACTAATCCACATATTATATATTCACATAATGATTAACATGTTTTAATAGTAGTGACATTTATCAATGTTACCTCATCAAATATGTGTAGGGGTATGAAGCCAAGAGATTTACTGTTACAAAGATACTGGAGAAGAGAGGATGATGGCACATACGGTACATACTGCTATGTAGCTATATTTATAATATTATGAAGATGTGCTTCATTCATCACTTAACTTTTCCTTTTTTTGCTTTGGTTCTGCAACAAACAGTGTTATTATATCATTCTGTGTATCATTCCAAGTGCCCGCCCAAGAAAGGCATCGTCCGAGCTTGCCTTAAAAGTAATGTATGCTTTAAATTTTACATTTTTCTTGATTGTTTTACCTTCATTTAACTTAAATGCTATCAACTCTGAAATATTGCAGCATATTATAGGAGATGCATATATGAGTTATTATAATATCATATCGTCTTAGTACTATATTAGCTTATTTTCAATTTCCTTTTCTCACTACTCCTACCTAGATGCATATCGGCATAATAAATTTTGTTTGGTTGAATTAGATATATACTGAAAATAATATATAGCGGCACCTTTTTTGTTAATTCGCATCTTATTCAATTGAATACATGATGTAGAATGAAAACAAAACAAATCCTCAAGATTTTGTTAAAAACCGCCTTCAAATATTTAGATATCTGCAACACAAGAGGTTGTCAAAACCCTACCCCCATATCCTAATCAAATGAAAACTTACCCAAAATCGATATTTGTTTCCTAAAATTTGGAAAAATGCCGAAAATAACACAAATATTTTGAGCACATTATTCTATTTTATTGTATATTTACTGTGTAACACTTGGCAGGTGGAGGATTTGTGGTGACTCCTGTTAACAAAGGAACTCAGTCAGTTGTGAGACATATGCTTACTATTGACTGGAAGTTATGGAAACTATATTTGGTACCTTCATCTACTAGATCCATAACCATTCGTATGCTCGAGCGAGTTGCAGGTATCTACCTATCTGTTCTAAGAAAAGTCTTCTCTCTGTTGACACGTGACACAATTTCACACTTATCTTTTACGGCATTCTGTGTTAACACAGTGGAATGTTACTATTAGTAGTAACTTATAGTAAAATCCCCGTGCAACTAAATGTACAGAACGTTCTTACACGCAATCTTTACTATTACTTACTTTTCGATGAAGTTACTTCTATGTAGTTTACTCGCATAGTTTTATACATATATGAATGTGATACTATGTACGAGTTTTTCCAATGTTCCTTTCTTTTTTTGTAGCATTAAGAGAGTTGTATAGAACAAAAGTAGGAAACTACTCAGAACCTATTACAATGACAAAGGATATTGTATTGCCTGTTACTGTTACTGTAAAGAAGGATGTTAAGATTGAAGTTGCAGATGAGAGTAAGAGAAACATTGAGGAACTTGTTGAAGTGAAAGATGAAGTGGACGACAAAGAAATTCCCGGTCGCATCAGTTTAATGGGATTGACTGATTCTGATGAGTTCTTTGATGTTCCTGAATCAACAGAATATGATCACTATAATAATCAATGGCACTCCGACTTTCCTCCAGAACATTTCAAACCATCACCAGCTGCTGGTTTTGTGAAAAAGTTACAAGAACTTACTGGTTAGTTTTAATTGAAGTTTCTGAATTAGAATACTTTGGGATGTAATTTGAGGCTAAGGTCACTTTTTAAATGATTTTACGAGAAAGTGGTTTAATGTTTAAACATATGTTGCAGTTCATAAAAAGGGTTACATGGACTTGCAAGAGGTAGCTAAGGAGGAAAGTGCATCATGCTCTTATGGAAACACTCTTCAAAAAGATCCAAATTGTACTTTACCTTGCACCTGGGCTCCTTCTGATCCATCTTTATTTTTGGTTCGAGGAGAAACTTATTTACAAGACCATCGAAAGGTATTTTACCAATTTTAAACTTATATGAGTGAAGCAAATAATCTCAATTAATAATTAATGTTACACATAACAAATTCTGTGTATGAGAATATATAGCATTGATTTTCTTATCAATGATCGATATTACGTGCTTTCCTTTTCACTCTAAAGTGGATTACTCGCTTCAGGAAAGCCAAATCCATCATAGAATTAAATGCGCTCACACATGACAGTTCAAAATTTTCTTTTTTAGGTCAAGGCAAGCGACACCTTGATGCAATTAGTAGGTGCAGATTGGCTCCGATGTAACACACGAGAAGATGATTTGAGTAGTCGTCCTGGTTCCATAGTTCAGGTATTTTCTTTTTCCTTTCATTTTCTACTCGAGTTAGAGAGTACTTATCATTGTCAGAATATCACTGCTTGTAATTTCTTATCATGTGTTATGGATTTGTATTTATTCAGAAATATGCAGCACAAGGTGGTCCAGAATTCTTTTTTGTTATCCACATACAAGTGAGTATGACCTTATATCTTGATTATTTATTATTAATCACCTTTAAGTATTGGACTGTCAATTTACTTATACTATTGTCATGAATCAGATGCCAGGAAGTCCTATGTATAGCATTGCATTCTATTACATGCTGAAAACTCCTTTAGAAGACAATCCATTATTGCACAGCTTTGTTGAAGGAGATGATACTTATAGAAACTCAAGATTTAAGCTGATACCATATATTTCTAAGGTTAACATTCTAAGATTTCAGCTGCATTTCTTAAGTTCATTACAAGTATAAATTTGGAACAAAATTGTAGGATAGAGTTTAATTTTGGCAAAATCAAAATCAATCATCTGTGACTATAGTAATTACGCTTAAGTCAAACGATTTTAATGATTAGACAATTACAGTTAATTAGCAGTGTGAAAAAAATCTTTACACATATAGTGTATATATGAATTAAATCCTTGCAGGATATATCAAGATGATTTTGTATCTAATGGTTTGCATTCCCTTGTGATTTGCTTCTCTTAGGGATCATGGATAGTGAAGCAAAGTGTTGGAAAGAAAGCATGTTTGGTTGGCCAAGCACTAGAAATACGTTACATTCGTGGCAAGAACTATCTAGAGGTTAGTCACATTGCAAACTATTTCTAATCCTTAGCAATAGTTGTTGCTGCTGTATCAGTTTTAATGATATGCTGACATTTAAATTGTGTCGATCATATTATTAGCTTGACATCGACGTTGGATCTTCGACGGTTGCAAGAGGAGTGGCAAGCCTAGTTCTTGGATACCTGAACAATTTGGTGGTAGAAATGGCCTTTTTGATACAGGTAAAAATAGTTAATCAATATGGTTATGATTTGTTGATAATGTAGAACTTTTGTAGTGACAGTGTATTAAAGTTAAACTCTTTTGTATTACACCAAAACAATGTGCAGGGTAACACACAAGATGAGCTCCCTGAAGTCCTCATCGGAACATGTCGACTAAATCATATGGATGCATCCAAAGCAATTGCAGTGAATCCTTAACTTCTAACTTGAAATTTATTCATGTCTTTGAGGAGCAGAAGCTGAAATTTTCTCCTATAGTATTAACACACTAGCAAAAGAAGGAAAAACAAATTTAAGGATGAGAAGTGGTACATTGTTACCCTGCATGCTTCAAGTTTTGTCCATCCAGTACAGTGAAACTGATATTGGTGGTAGGAGTTTTTCCTGTGCATTTTTGCTAAGGCTAATCACAATGCAAAAAAGTTGTTCTTTCATTTTATCTCTTATATGATTTGTTGCACAATAACTTATTTTTTGATTCATGACATGCAAGCATATAATATGCAAGACAGAAATAGAGGAAGCTACATGAGCCTAATTTAAATTAGAGTAACCTTCAGATTCTCCCTTCCCATTGCTCTAAGCAAATAATTTAGCTCCTCCTATGTATATTTGGTTTATTAGATTATTTTTCTTTACAGAGCATACTAATTAAACTTTTTGAGTAATTACCTTTTTCATTTTTTATTTAAAGTGTTGAGAAGTTGCGAGCTTGTGATTGGTTGTTGTGGAATTTTTTTTTGAATTGTCATTGATAAAGTAGAATTTTTAAAAACTTTTAGTTGTCAATCACATAGTATTTTATCACATACAAAAGTTTAGACGAGTTGGGTTTCGAGAGTTCAACATAGTCAAGATAGATCTCAACGTTCAGCAAACACCAATAGATATACTATATTCTCACACCGACAACGGCCTTGTGGGTGCTTGCCGACATTTTGAATTGTCATTTCACATTCCATTTTAGAATTAAAAAACTTTCTATCAAAATAAATGATTTTTCAAAATTTGAAAAAGTATATATGTAAAAAAAATTGAGCTGAGTTTTGGGTTTGGACAAACGTTAGTTAGCAACCGGGCCTAGCTTTTGATGATCAACCTTACATTAAAGTAATTGCTCTACACGCCCCTGCATTGCTCAATTTGCAGAAGTAAAAAAAAACTATTCCAGTAGATCCTCATGGTAAAAAAATTCTACCGAAAGATAAATTCTGGTGGTTGAGAGGGATTAAGAGCAACACAGGGAGTGAGCAGTAGGCCTACATTAAAGACAAGTCAC
>Ga0209282_1002511_pt1 | contig 10643 bp, 2 predicted proteins | sample Mtrugardesep15_FD_187529 | JGI IMG/M metagenome (GOLD analysis project Ga0209282, IMG submission 187529) | Root nodule microbial communities of legume samples collected from California, USA - M. trunc garden sep15 (SPAdes) (version 2) | ecosystem: Host-associated > Plants > Roots > Nodule...
ATCCCTCAAAAAAAAAAAGAACTAATTCATTGTAATTTGGTCTCTCAAACCTTAGGCCGTTGGATCAGTCTTTGGTGCCATTGTTGGAGGCACAAATTTGGATGAAAGGAAGCGATGTGCAGAGGAGGTAGCCAAGCGAAATGTAGCAGGTTTCTATTTCTTTAGTTGTTTTTCTGCAAACCATCTGCACATATTATTAAATATTTATGATCATCCATCCGAGTAAGCCATTTTTCTGTCAAGTTATTTACTATAGCGTTCATAACTAGGAACTTCAGACAGACTCGTATAGTTTGTCTGTGCAATTCTCTACGGTGTATATTAGGTGAGTTATCCTATGCGCTACTTAAGTTAGTGGTGCATGGATGGACCAAAGGGAAAAATACTGTAGGAAACCAATCCTGCGTAAGATATTATATAAAAATGAATCCTAACATATCATATAGGATGAGAAATGCTAGCAACACACCTTCTAACACACACTTTTCAACACACTCTCTTTGATTGGTTAAAACTCACATGGGAACCACCAAATTTATATGGGACCCACGTAATTTGGTGGGACCCATGTGAATTTTAACCAATCAAAGAGAGTGTGTTGGAAAGTGTGTGTTAGAAGGTGTGTTGCTAGCATTCCTCCATGTAGGATACTCTAAACTAGGCTAAGTTATAATAAAGATAATAACAGATATTTACCAATTTTTCTAACAATTTTGATGTAAATTTATACTGATGAAGTCAACACTGCAATGTCTTTATATGATTTTCCAGCGGGTAATCATGTGTTTAATTGTTTTTCTTTTTGTATATCTATTTCGATTATTTCTTCCAAGCGAGCAGAATACAACCTTGCTGACAAACTCGTATTTCATCCATATGATTCAAAATAACTACTATTTGTTTCACCTATGTGTAGACAAATTTTGGAGGCACATGGCTTTAATTCTTGCTTAGGGTAGAGATAAAAATTAGAGAAATTCATACTACAAGACCCAATTTAAGTATCTAGGTTCATCATACAGATTGTCGGGGAAATAAAGTGTGATGAAACCATAGAATTTCAAGCAAGGTGGGGAGGAACGTTCTAAGTGTAATTTGTGATAGAAGAAAGTCACTCAAGTGAGGGAAAGTTTTACTTCATAACTATAGGACATGCAATGCTATATAAGATTGAATGTTGTGTATAGAAACAACAAAAGTGAACTCAATATTGCAAAAAGGAGATTAGATGGATGACTAGACACATAAAACAAGATAGGATTATGAATGGGATCGTAAAACAAAAACACAGAGTTGCACTTATTTTGGAAAGAGAAATGCTGAACAGTACGACATATTTGTCGACGAAAATTCATGAATTAGTTGAAACTGTATTTTTTTCATTCTTTAAACATTTTCGACTTCGCTGCAGCATGAATTCAATCATGATTTGTGCACCTCTATACCAATCTTGTCGCTAGCTAACATACTTTCTTCAATTAATTTATCAAAACATTTATAAAACACAATGAAATTGCTTTCTTAAATTTTTTCTTCATAACATTGCTGACCCCACCGTTTAGTTAGTGGCATGATGCATTAGACACGAGCACTATTAAGAATATATATTAGTCATGATTAAGAATATTTTTTCATTAGGGTGTTCTATTTTTTGTGAGTATTTGTTTATATTAATCCACCTTTTTTCTGAGAAAGTATAATAAGGGGAAGCTTTTTTTTTTTAGGGATAATAAGGGGAAGCCTAGCGGCTAGCGTTTTGCATTTCGTGAAAATTCGTTTGAGATTGCTTCATACCATTAAGCAGCTCTCTTTTGGAAAATATGGTAGTGTCTCACCATAAGTGATTTGGGCTTTGTGAAAAGAGCCCATTAGAAGCATCAATAACGAGGGTTTGATTAGATGGAGGAGGATCCAATAGTTAGAGTTAGAGGAAGATCAATGAAAACTATCGGTAATTCATTGAGAAGGATTTGGATTTAAGTGGAATATCATTAGACATGATTTATTTCAAGAATATGTGGTGTTGATTAATCCTTGTAGCCGATCTCACCTAGTGGAAATAGGCTTTAGTTGTTGATCTTGCTGTGTTGTTTTCTCCTTACGTTAGGTGATACATTTGTTACCCCTACAGATGCCTATATTTGTGTAGATATATTGATAACTAAACTGCGGTAATTCATGTAGGTTATTGGATTGGAGGATTTGGTCTTGGTGAGGCCATTGATGAGCGACCTGCTCTTCTACGTGCTATTGTCGTAAGTGCAATTTGCAGTTCTTGTTCACTTCATTAAGACATTATTCAAATTGGATTTCATTTAATGTGTGATAGATGCTGAAATCATAATACAACTAAAAACAAACCTCTCCTTTTTAGTTCTGCTCAGCAACAGAATGACAGATATAAAAAGTAAACCCTATAACTGCAACAGTTAGTTATAAAAACTTTTAATGAACGTTCACCTAGAAGTTTATGCTTTTGGGAGAGTTGGTCCTCAACATATGTTATAACTTTTGATGTAACAAAGTTACCTTATTCTCAGGATGTTTTGCCAGATCAAAAGCCACGCATGATCTGTGGTCTTGGACTCCCAGGTACACAACTATTCAACTCATGTTCAGTGGCCTACTTTTCTTAACGAATATGTTTATTCTTTTTTTGTCATATGTTATCTTCTTCTCATGTACCTCTTTCTCTCTATTCCTAATCTTTTTATTCTTTTGAGCTAGAGAAAATTAGTTCATTGACCTCAATTATTTTATTTACTTTTGCTGATGATTGATTGATTATGAATTTCTCACATGCACGAACCACCTAATGAAAGTAACAAGAGTTACACATACATGATTAAGAACATATAGTCATTAAGATGGTTAAATCATATATATGATTTTATAGACCAGGAATTTAGTTAGTAAAAATAAACAATCATTATCTTTTGTCAACTCTTTCACGCTAATAATCTATTCCACAAGGAATAGACCAGGAATTTAGGTCAAGAGACATGTATGGTTTTTATATTATGAACTCATGACCCTTTGGTCATAGAGGCTCGGACATCATATCTTGCATTATCTATGCCAAAGCTTAGCCTAATTGGCAAAGATAAATGAATGCTTTCAAACACTATTTAACACACTTTTGATCTTGAAATGGATTATTTCTAGATTAAGTTTTAGTATAATACAAATTTGCTGCACATAAAAACTTATTATATAACTTTGCAGAGGAGATCTTGCAGGGGATTGCTGCCGGAATTGATCTTTTTGATTCATCGTAAGTAGAGCTAAATTCAATTTTCATTTGTTCGATATATACCCCTATTCACCTTGGTGCATTGTGTCACGGAAAATTTAGATTGCTTTTTGTGATAACTCAGATACATCTATACACTCACACTTGGAGGATTTGCGCTAACCTTTTCACTCGACAAGAATGGGAATCAAGATAATTTTAAGCTTAGCCAGACAGGAAGTGACTCAACAAAAATCAATTTGCGGGCAACAGAATATAGGTAACGTTGTAATTTTAACCGCTTTTTGCACTTTCTTGAATTCAGTTGTATGAATAGTAGGTTGAAATGCAGGGTTGGTGGCTGATTTTATTAAACTTGTGACAGAAAATGGTCATTTAAGCTTAAGGGTGATTTTTAAAACATGGCTATAAACATTAGTGACTTCAGAACGATATGCAGAAAATATATCTTCCGACTCACAGAGCTAGACGGATGTGTGAATACCAAAATTTTAGGATTGTGTGGTTATAAACCTAAGTATTATGGTTTTACTAGAGTATTACAGAAAACAAGTTTTTCGTATTTTCACCATCTCTTTCGCAAAATGCTGTCAAAAGAAAATGTGATTAAAGCAATGTGTCATCTTGTTGTAATTATAAATTTATTACTGAAAATAAATGAACCGAAGATGAAAACTGACAACAAATCTAGTGACAAACACCTTGTTTACTAATTCCTCTGGTTGTGTTTTTATGCAGGATGGACATGTCCCCCATTGTAGGAGGCTGCACCTGCCATACATGCAAGAATTATACGAAGGCATACATCAATCACCTATACAATGTTCATGAAATGCTGGCACAAACTCTTCTTGAAATGTAAGAATATTTTTGCTTCAAATCTTCAATGCTACTCTTGATTGTCATATATAGCAGTTACACAATTAATTATGACCATAATTCATAAAAGATCTAAATTGATAATCAACGTGAGACCAAATAATCACCAAGACGGAATGAAGAAGAAAATCATAACAAATGAAATAGGAGACCGGAAAAGGAAAACCTGATAAAAGAACTTAGAAAAGGGAGATGAAGATTGGAGTTGATACAACAGAGGAGTGTCCAACAATTATCAAATGTGTGTGTCAAACACTTGTGTGAGGTATCTAACAGACTAACACATGTCGGTGTTCAATATGTGTCTGATGCATGGACAGGCCTAAAACCCAGGAGTGTCGATGCTTCATAAGATGCTTAGTCTGTTAGGTTGAGATAGTTAACAGAAATAAATGAGGCACATACTGCTTAAAAATAATATTGAAGGTTTAGAAATAGAACGGTTTTTTTTTGTGAGGATTAGTAGTGTTGAGGAGAGATCTAGGTTTCTCAAATACCCTGAAAAAGTGCATTCTCTTTTTTGTAATAGCTAAAGGAATTGTAATTTCTTTGCTAGGCTATTCGATTCTGACTAAATTCAATCATAAACAAACAACCAGTGAATTGTTGTTCACTCTATTTCCCCCCCTCTACTATTTTCTAGTAAAGCCATTTACAAATGGTTGTGATTTGTGAAGGCTACAGTCAGTAACAAACATAATCGTATTATTATTTTTAACACGTAAGCATTTATTTTGATTTGCTTAATTTTGCAGCCATAATACGCACCACTATTTGAGGTTCTTTCGTGTGATAAGAGAAGCAATCCGAGATGGGAGGTTTGAGGAATATCGACTAACATTCACTAACAGCAGGCGCGAGCATTATGAAAGAGTTGCAGTCTGTTAAGGAGCACGGTGGATAGAGTAAAAATAGTCTATACTCAGATTTAGGGGTGAAGATAGGTTAGATTACTCGACAAAGGTCTATGATCTAGTCTATACTAGGTTCACGCCATTTATTTTTTATTTTTTTAAAATTGACTAAGTCAATTTTTTTAAAGGGAGTTGCTATTTGCACACGACCATTTTTGTTATTTTGTTTGTCTCATAATACACTTTTTTGGAGTTGTACTTTCTAACTGTATCAACATCTATCTCAAAATTAATTTTTGGAACAAAAATGTTTGAAATATTAAGATATTATTGGATTGTTATGAGAATTAACTTTTCGAATGCACTTTTACTTTCAAAAGTTTGTTTCTACAGAGTAAATATTTTGCTTAAAAATATGTTTCCCCCTCATTTTGTGACATTTTTCCAGCGATACATCTTTTGACATGCATTCATATTTGACAAGGACGTGCTCCCCTTTTATGAACATTGAAGAGAGAAATCTGCAGCATAACCTCTTATACATAGGCTTTAGTGTGATTGGTTACTGCATCATTACCGTGATTAAAAGAGAAAAAATTATGCCAAAACTCTTTCCTTCTTTAATATTTAACCATGCACCACCTTACCAATTTGAATATTAATAAAATCTAGGGAGTTTCTTACTTCAATAATCATTAGTCCCATAAATTGAGAAATGACTATTTAACATAAAAAAAAAAAAATCAAATAAGATGTTCTATTAGTTGTGTGTGTAATTTCTAAATGTAAGTGATAAAAATACAGAAGATAAAACATGTAATTTCACGGTGTATCTATTTTGATATTCAAATAACTTAACTATATAAATATAAAAAAAAAAAATTTAAAAAAAGGTATTACTGCCTTTGTCCTTAAGAATAAAATTCCTATTCAAAATACCCAAGAGCGCTTAAATGAGATGGAACGGGTCTCTTTTAGCTTAACCAAGGTCCTGCGTTCGAATCCAGCCTTGGGCATGCAGCAGTGTTAAAACTCTTAGGGAGAGTCTGCCGTCCATTTGGGTCCCACAATGCTCGAGGGATTAGTCTTCGTAGTTGCGCGCGGAGGATACCCGGTTTACACCAAAAAATAAGTCATTTCAAAATTAATAGATGTGTTAATTATCTTCCTACAAAAATATCTCTAATTAATAATTTACTACCTTTTAGTGTTGAAAAAATTTAATTCAAAAACAATTTTAGAAAATCAATGTTGATAAATTTAATATTTTTTTAAAACAAAAATTACAGTGCAAGATTGCTTATTAAATTATCATAATCAATTTTATTTAACAATTATTTTTCAATAGATAATAAAGTCAAATCATCATGTAGTTTTTGTCTAGACATTGTCGATCTTAGATAAAAATTTATTAATATTAATTGTGATTAAAAATATTAATACTTTTAAGAAAATCGCAAAGTTAAAAAAAGTCAATGCTATCTCAATACTAATGTTGCTAGTCTTTCTCCTCTTCTCGCACACACGTTATCCTCTTCTCGCACGCACGCAAGCGCGCATACAAGTTAAAATTATATCAAATTTGACGCTAAAGCAAGGGTAATTTATGTATCCTTCCAATGTTAATTTTTAATGATTGAGTTCAATGACATAGGATAATGGCCTAGGAAAATTATATGATCACAATGACATAGGATAATTTATGTATCCTTCCCATGTTAATTTTTAATGATTGAGTTCAAACAAATAATATTGATTATTAAGGCTTCCACTAATTTCACTTGTGGTTCAATTCAATTCCTTACAAAAATAATACGGTAAATAATTTTTAAAATGCTCTTTAAATATTACCTGAAAATGAACTTGAGAGGAGTTGCATGGGCCGCTAAATGTGACATGGTTCAGCAAAAATGTTTTACTTGCTGGAATCAAAAGTGTTGCAAACCTATCTCTATTGCAAACATCAGTCCAAGCTTTTAGAAAAGCCTGTGAAGTTGAAAATTAGAAACCCCGCAAAAAAGAATAAATATATGGAAAATATACTATATACGAAGAAGAAAATGATGGTTTTCCTTACTTGAGTATCATCTGTGTGGCCATCACCGACAGCACCATAAACCACTACATTAACAATGGTGGTTTGACTATTACATGAACAACATGAAAATAATATGAAGATCAGTGTTGCAATGGAGGTAGATATGTATTTCATCCTTTGTTATTTTATTCCTTGTTCAACAAGAAAACAAAATGCTTATCAGAAATGATATTTATCTTCCATGCATGGATCCTAGTTGAGAAAACTAATAATAATCAGTAGTTTATTTTTTGAACAAGCATAATAATCAGTAGTTACCTTGGCTTTGTTGTTGTCTCAGTTTTGAAACTGAAACCAATGTTTTCATGCAAAGCTCATAAAATGCATATCACAAACAAGTAGCTCATAAAAATATGTTATTATTCCAAACAAGAATAAAAATATGGAAAATATACTAATATAGCAAGAAGAAAATTTTGAACCGAAAAATAAATTCCTTACTCGAGAATCTTTTGTGCGGCCATCTCCAACAACATCATAAACCACTACATTGACAATGGTGGTTTTTAATTAACAATTATTTTTCAATGGATAAAAATGTCAAATCATATAGTCTTTGTTGAGACATTTTTCTCCATGTAATTGTTCAAGCGAATTTTTTCGGTAGGTAACCCATTATAATAGCGTTGACTATAGTATATTGATTTCACATTAAAATTGCTTTGATGTTGTCATTTATATGACAATAGTAAGTTTTCATGCTATAAGTAATTTTCATACTCAATCATTTTATACCACTCAACTTAACCATTCTTATCAAATACCTTATTTGAAAACAAACTTTTTAACAAGTTTGAATTTTCTTTGATTCATGCAATGGTTGTAAGCGAACTTTTTAACAAGTTTGAACTTTCTTTGATTTCACAAGATTCGTGCAATGGTTGATAGCAAACTTTTTAAAAAGTTCAAACTTTCTTTAAAAGAAGAGTTTGTCTATATTATGTATAATTTTCGAGTCCGTATCAATTAAATACTAGATGTCATGACAACATCGCATTTATACTGTCTCGACTTTACTGATAAGACTAAGACCGTACCAGTTTATCATGGAATTGTGTCTTATTATTCCTATTTTTTACCCATCATTTAGTTTTCTTTCAAATAGTTACAAATCTGAAGTTATGGTCGGTGAGTTTCTATTGAGTTTATTAAATTTTATAAAACATAATAATATGATCTAAAATATTTTTGATATCCTAAGTTTGTATTATTTTTCAAGATATAATCGGAATGCTAGATAAAGTTGAGGTTGAAGATGAATATATTTTTGATGGTGTTATGACATGTTATTTCTATAGATCTAGAAAATAATGTTTTTTTAAGAAAGATAATTAGATATTCTATATTTTATATTGTTATTGTCAATGAGAGTAATATGTCGATATGAGCGTTCGACTAAAAACTTTCAAAACTAATTATAAAACATAAAAATGGACTGATTGTTTTCCCTTGGAGTTTTTCATAACCTACGAAGGACTGATTCTCCTTCTTTTACTTTATTTTGACAAGATATTCTTTTGTACCTTTTTTTAGCAAACTTTCTTTTGTATTTAACCTACAAATAATTTGATTAATAACATTTTTAATGTTAAGGCTCAAATTACTTTTTGACAAGTTATTTCGGATTCTAACTCATAGTTGACATAAAATAGGTAGTAAAGTGTATTTACAAACAAATACCATAGGTAATTGTAGACAAAAACACAAAACCATAATAACATTGTTTTTTACAGGATCAGAACATTTGTTATTTATAACAAGTTATTTGACTTCTATTCAAGTGTAAATAATGATTTATTTGACTAATCTTTTAAAAAAAAATTATTTGACTCGAGTGTAAAATCTCTTCTCTTAAACATAAACATAAAAACACGGGACATATAAAGGAAAATGAACATTTGTTGATATATATAGAAATAATGGAAATATATTTTTCATTGATGCATAAAAACACGAGACATATATTTATCAGTAATTAACAAAATATATAACACATATTTGTCACTGGGGCATAAAAAACAAAGGCAGCTTTAGAAAAGCACGGGATAAATAAATTTCACCAATAAATAAAATATTTGAAGATTGAAAATCAGTAGCCTATCACCCGCATTGCACGGGTTAACACACTAGTTCAAAACAACTTTAATATGTGTTAGTCTGTTTAATAATCAATTATAAACGATGAAATTCAGTAATACATGAGACAAATATTTGTTGACATAAATATTAAAAAAAGAAAAACCAGGTGAAGTAAATAGGCAATCACACACTGTCGATTGTCGAGTGATCGGTAACTGTCTTCAAGTCACTCTTCCGTTACGCTGTCCGCCCGCCCACTCGCAGCCAACCCACAGTCTGTAGCTCTATCTATAAGCCTCGCCCTCTATGTTGTTGCTTCACATTCTTTCGATTTTACATTCTTACTTTGCTATTTATAATTAACAATTGTTTCATATATTCATATGCTCACACGTTACACCAGATAATAATTTAAGAAAATGATATTAATTGAATGCAACTGTGTGTGTATTTTTGCTACATATTTGAAATTTTACTGTTTTTATAAAACGAAAACAATGTATTGGATAATAAAGAAAAGATAAAAAGTTATTTTATTGCAATGAATTAGTCTTTTTTTTTTTCAAATTGTTCATAACTTGCAAGATGGACGGATGTGAGGGGAAATATAATGGAAGACTTTTGTTATAGATAGAATCAAGGTTTTAAATAACGGTCGTGGTCGCGATCGGGGTCGCGTTAAGGTTGTCGCGATTTCGGCTGTAACGGACGCTGCAATACAAATAATTGTCTTTGTGGTGTGAATTGATCAAAATGTTTCACAAGACTTATTAAAACTATTTATATTATCATATAATGTATAATAACTTTGATTGATACTTTTTCCCATAATTATAACACTCATTTATAAACATTATAATGTTTGAAAATTGGTAAGCAATGTTTTGTTATAAATGATTTGATGGTCTAAGAAATGCATGATAAAATCAATTCCAAAAATATATGACTTTTAACCTTAGTTGTTTGCATCAATTTTTATGATATTTAATTCTTAGCCTAAAATGCAACTATTCTTTCATTATTGGTTCATGCTCCTTTCATGGAGATATAATATTCATAAATTATTTTATAAATCAGATTTGATGATTAAAATTATTGAATTATGCTTTAAGTTTTAAGAAGACATGTTTAAGATTGCATTTAATTTGAATTAGTGTGTTCTAAATTCAATAAGGAGTTAATGTTGTATAAAGTGAAATTTCTGAATAATATTCCCTAAATTTACATTCATTCTTACTCATTAACATATTCATTTCTTGATTCTTAAGTGATATATTTTGAAAATGGTTTTTGCAAATATATTAATATGGATTATGAAAATTTCATTCTCCAAACATGTTTTTAAATGAATCATAATTTAGGATTTATCTTTGAAAGATTTTCAAAAGAAACACATCATTTGTTCTTGAACTTTTTATGATGTTGAGAATGTTCTCATCACAAAGATCAATTAAAATTTGCATGTATAAACCTAATGAAT
>Ga0209282_1002514_pt1 | contig 10639 bp, 5 predicted proteins | sample Mtrugardesep15_FD_187529 | JGI IMG/M metagenome (GOLD analysis project Ga0209282, IMG submission 187529) | Root nodule microbial communities of legume samples collected from California, USA - M. trunc garden sep15 (SPAdes) (version 2) | ecosystem: Host-associated > Plants > Roots > Nodule...
ATCAAATATTTTCTTCTCTTATGTACTTCGGTTGGTTTTTCTTTGTGAGAAGTGAGATACTTTATGTGATAACAAAATTAATGACATTAAAATGAGTTATCAAGAGAAAATCTATCCAGACTAATTTTTCAACAGAATTTGGTTAAATATTATTATTTTTTAAGGGAAATATTTGGTTAATTATGTTGCATAGACTAATGTATATTTTCATGACATCAAAATTACTTGTTAAGTAAAAGACCAAATAGTGTCGTGTCACCAACTGATTTCTACATAAGCATCTCATTGGTGTATCATATCAAAATTCAGCTTCGAAATATATGGGTGGAAAAAATCAGACATTTTAAGTATAGTACATATATAAAGACATTGTTATATATAAGGTCTTGCTAGTTTGTGTTCTATGACATATATTAAGGATCTCAAAAAATAAAAATTTTGCATTAAAAATACAATATTTTAACTCTTAAAAAGTTAAATGCACCATTTTTAAGGTGAATATTTTTATATTGAGCTCATTAATATGTACCCTTTGTTACACATGTTAGCATTTATCTATAATATTTTTTTAAGGCATTTGCCTATAAGATAAACATGGCTTTTGATTAGAAAACATAAAGATGTCATAACTATTTTCGAAAACTCTTCAAAATAGCTCGTAAGTATGTTCTAAATGTTGTTGCTTACTCTGTGAAAGGTGCATCAATTTGACAACATTTCACACAAAGGGCTTAGTGAGTAATATAAGACGTTTTCTAAAACAACAAAGTTACGATCCTTAAGTATTTAAAGGACATGGATTGCTTAACTATTCATGATTTTTATGTATAGAAGCTAAAACATCAATTAGACTAAAGAGAAAGAATTTTGATTGCTTAGCTATTCATAATATGTATGCTAAAATGCCAACGAGACTAAAAGAATAAATTTTGATTGTTTAACTATCTATGATCTTTATAGATAGAAGTTAAAATACCAATTTAGGTAAAAATTGGAAAAGAAGAACATCACCAAATTTTTGGTGTTCTTGAGAAACTACGACAAATGCTTGATAGGATCCACCGTTGAAAAATAAATCTTAATAAGTAGGTGTATCTTGCTTCATCTATATACCTCTTCATATCTGGACCTCTTCATCTTGGATGGAATTCACAAAGGCTTGAAACATATATTATGTAATAATTGAAAAAATAAATAAAAATCAAACGTGCTAATAATTTGAAGCATGGATGGATGGGTAAATTAATCAGACTCTCTCAATCTATTGCCAAAAGCTGTGATTCGTTGCTTCTTGTGACGATTCGTCACAACTGTCTTGATATTGCACTGCTTTTTGCTAATATGCAACATGTGAATGTTTCCTTCTATACACATTCTTCTATAAATGGAGCAAGGCAGTGTATTTTTTAACTGAAGCTTCTGAGTTTGATGCCAACTAGGTTGTGCATGAGGTGAATCTTAAGCAACGAGCCATGGTTGTAGAAATACATTGGAAGATGAAAGAGAAAGGGAAATCCTACTCAATCTTGATAGAAAAACGTAAGAATCCAATAGAAATTAAATTAAGGTTATTACTTTTCTCATCCTATGAGGATCTCACGCGCTCTATTTGGATTCTAGAATCTGAAATATTTCAACATGTTTTTGAAGGTTTTATGGGGTTTTTACGTAGTTTGGATTCTAAAATTCAAACTGCATAGAGGGCAAAAGAAGCTCATAGGTGGAAAAGAAATAGTCTTAAATCAATGAGGTTTCAAATTTCTTCCGAAATTTTTGAGAAAGAAAGTTGTGTTATTCTCTCTAATACCATATAATTCTTGATAGAAGTCGTAAATAAGAGAAAAGTATAGAAAAATATATCGATTAATGAGATAATTGTTGATGGATACAAGACTAATTAGTAACTATAGCATCTAATAATGTGGGAAATACTATCATGTCAATATTTTTATTTATTTCGATCCAATCAATGCAATCTCAGTACCAAAGAGAATGGGCAAAGTTATGGTGCATAAGTCATTTCCTTATGCACCATGCATAAACACTTCACAACCATTAAATTTCCTTCACACTCTCACAATCTGATCGCACACATGCCTCTGAAGCCTTGCTCGCTCGCTCCGACCTGATTTTCACCTTTGTTCGCCACTCCGACGTGATTTATCCGGCGAGGTTGCACGGATTTCTCCAACGACATTCCTTTCCTCCTCCAAAACTGCTGGAAACCATTAAGTACATCTAATGGTTTTGGAGTACAACTCACAAAAGCCATTTCTTTCCTCCTCCTCCTCCAATTGTGTCTGTCCAAAACTGAATGATGGGAATGGCTCTAGGTCCTTAGTTTTTTTCACCTGCTGGAAACCATTAAATACATCTAATGGTTTTGAAGTACAACTCACAGAAACCATTTCTAGATTTATGCAGGATGCATAAGATATAACCGCACCCCAAGAGAATGAGTTGTTGATTTGGTATCTTAGTTATATCAGAAAACAAGTACTTAAATTTTCCAATAAAGGTTCTGATTTTTTTTTTGAACTAGAGATTGAAGTAGTGAAATGTATATTTAAGTAATAAAAATATCCCTAAAAAAATGTATATGCCTAAATAAAATTGAAAGGAGATATTTTAGAAATCATTTCACTATAAATTGAATAGAAAATTAAGAGCATTTTGCAAGAGAAAAACTTCAATAAAATTGCATAAAAAATAAGAGCTATCTGAATAAGCATAATATGATCAATATCTGCACTTTGGTACGGTCATGAATTTCTGCTGCCAATTAAATTATAATCTCAAGAGTCGCTTATGTTAATAATTCATACCTGTGGCTATAAGCCTATAACAATGTACCCACTGAATTATAAACATTCATTTTGGTAACATTGCTAGTGAGTGTTGACACTGCTTCACACTCACGTTATATATTCTCTACTATACAACAGTCTTGTGTTCCAACCATAAATCTAACTTCCACATATCCAAATTTTGGAAAAATTGAATTTTAAGCATGCAATCTACTGACAAGAGAAAGGGACACATTTGTTTGGCAGTATATCTAATTGATCAGTCACACAGGTGTAAATGGTCACCCTCTCGAAGCTAAACTACATTTGAATAGCAGAAATAAAAACAGGAGAGCTTCTTTTGGAGGCCCAAATAAAGGTGTCTTAGCCTGGCAGAGAATGTGTAAATCCCCACAACTGTACATCAAAGAAACATGGTGAAGAAGTCATAAATCATCATATTGTATCAAAATTAATTTTATAAATGTAAGAACAATAGGTGCAGTGGCGGATCTTCCTTGAGACCTGCAGGTGCCATGGTATCCCCCAAGGTTTTTATATATATCAAATTAGCCGTAATGTATCCCAATCTTTTGCTTGTCTTAGTGGAAAAACGCTTGGGAAATGTATCACTGGTCGCGGGTTCAACACCCCCTGATGTCTTTTTTTTTCATATTTCTACTAAATTTTTGATAAATTATAAAATAAAAAATAAAATAAAAAACGTCCTTGCAGGGACTCGAACCTGCACCACTACACTGCAATTAAGCAAAGTTTACCACTATTCCAATTAATAACTTCAGCAATTTCCTAGCACAGTTTAATATATATTTCAAAAATGTTTGGCATCCCCAAAAGAAAAACTCAAGATCCGCCACTAAATAGGTGGTAGGAAGAAGCAATGGTTGAAATCAATGCATGGCATATTAAGAACTGTAGACAACAACTTCATTAAGCGCTTATAGCATAAGCTATTTCTATAACAAAAAATAAAATAAAGGTAAATTGTTTTCATATAAACTATATGTTGTTTTCATAAGCTATCTTGGAGAGCTTATGGAAATAAGTTGAAAATAGTTAAAGACATGTCATAAGTTGTTCCTATAAGCTCTCTTAAACAGTCTCGCAAGTGTTAATGCTAGTAAATAATCTCAATAAGTCAATCCAAACAGACCCTTAGTAGGGGAAGGAAGCTACTCCCTCCGTTTCAAAATACATGTCACAGTCAACCACTGCACATATGCCAATACACAACTTTGACCATTAATATCTTTAATTTTATATAATAAAAAATTATAAAAATTTAATATTTTGAAAATATTCGTTGCGACAAATCAAACAACATCTTACGTGCTAATATTTGTATTTATATAGTAGTTAAAAAATATGGTCAAAGTAAGCTACGTGAATAGTGCATATTGTAAAATTGCGACATGTATTTTGAAACGAAGGGAGTACTTGCTAACTTGTTGTAATCTACAAAACAAAAGTCAGCAGTAAGAAATCTACCTCAATATTCTTCAATTCAAACTCTGGACTATGAGCTAGACATTGGTTTCCAAATGTATCACAAGGTCCACTAGTTCCATTTAACCTATTCAACAAGGAAGATAAAATCAAGAAAATAGTCCACAAGTGGTACTTCAACTATGAGTAACAAAATGGAATGAAAGAAACTAAGCAATAGTAGAGCAGTACTTACAAATCTCCATCTAAGCATAATGCAAAATTACCGCCGCCACCAAGTCCAAGTAAGTCACTCAAACACATGTAGTAGTACCGGTTGGCCCCTAAACAAAAATTAAAACATGTATAATAGTCATCCACTCATTCTAGCTGATATGGACTTGTCAACTTATTCAGATAGACAGTGCATCAATTTCCAAATGTTCCTTAGTTACAACATTTACAAAAATAAATGCATTAACATGATAAGAACCTCTTACCAGTAGGTCGAAACAGCCTTGGCTCACCGTATATAGTTGTAAAGACAAAAGTTTGGTTTGTCCCCTACGACCAAAGTAGAGAAAATGAAGTCATACTTCAAGATGAGGAAGTGCCTTATTAATGAAGCATTGTCAATGATGAAAGAGAATTTACATACTTGATATTTTCTCTTTGGTGTAGGTTTCAAGGGACAGTCTAGCAGCCCACCAAACACAGCACCTTGCATATCTCCAACAATCTATCAGTTTTACAAAAAAAAGATAATAAATCCTTCTCAACGAAAGAATGATACATTGATCTACAATCAGTAAATATCAGTTTGGAAACCATAAAAAGAGACATGCATATGAAGCACTGACAATTGTTTTTGTTAATAAGCACACCACCGACACGTGTCAGACACCAGACACACCTTGAATCAGAAGTGTAGGTGTTGCATAGAATTTTTAGCACAGAAAGGTAGACATACCAGCAAACCAGGACCAGAAATTTCAGCACTCTTGCGAATAAGTGTACGAAGTGATATTCCATGTTTCAACGTACTGCCCTTAATATAAAGAAAAAATGTTGAATCAATATTTAAATACAATAATGTAATATACTCTTCAATGCACTAACTGAAAAAACTAGAGAACAAAGTTACCTATAAAGTAAGACCCATTGACGTCCTTTTACTATATTAGGGAGGCATGATTCAAAAAATTCATACAACTCGGGAGATATAAAAGTAGAGTCATCTGAAAGATTGAGCCGAGTCTTCTTTGAAGCATTTGGAGTTTGCTGACCATTAGCTTCTTCGAAAACATCGGAACTACTACTACTCCTTATAGAGGTGTGGTCTTCATTGATATTTTCATCTTTCGTCAAATCAATGCCATTACTTGTTGGATTGCAATCGACATATGCATCTGGTGGAACATCCTGATACTCAAAATCCTCATAATTATATCCAGAAGATGATGATTGAGTAGCTTTTTTATCATATTGATGCTTGTCTGTGTTTGATCCTGACGGGATAATGTAAGATAAATATGAAGACAAAGCTTTACCCTCTTTAGGATGGTGGCTAGCCTGAACAAATGAAATAACATATCAAAGTCAAGGCAGGAGACAGTAATGAGGAAAATAAATATATTGAAGCATGGTGATGTCCCTAATTTAAAAAGAATTAAACAAAGGAATAAGGAAATCAGACTCCACATATATATTTTGAACAGCGGAAACACATTGACAATAGTAGAGAAGCAAACTAAACCTATCTGGACTATAATTCCATTTTAATGCAAAATTTATAGTATTAACCCTAAAATCCTACATAAAGCAAAACCAGTATCAGTATAACAAAAAATATCCCTCGAGTAAGTGGAATTTGAAACCATATTCAAATAACATATTTGGCAAACTCATGTAATGTAAACAAAATTGTTCAACGCATCATTTTATTTACATATATACTAAAAATTACACATGAGTGGAAGGCAAGCGAGCAACAAGCTGCGCCACTAAGCCTTTTTGGATGGCAAAATTAATCCTCGTAAACACAACATTCATGGACCTAAGATACATAATATTGCTATGCATGACCTTTTGAACTCTATGTAGAAGGGCAACAACATTTGGCGCTAGGAATCCAAAGTATGGTTTGCTTACAGATCATATTTCCTAGGAATTAACGCGTAAAAGAACAATAAAGAACGAGCTTAATACTAATAAAGAACTCCTCCAGGTGTTTAGTCAAGAAAAATATGCAATTTGTCTAATCAAGCATTGTTCACATAGACAACAATGACAAGGACTACAAGTTTAGCTATAATAGTAGAATTCAAGTGAATAATGTAGAGCCTAATAGTCACAATGTAGTTTCATTCTCATCCATATGTATCACTCGTCGCAACATACATAAAATAAAACACAATTCATATGTGAACAATGCCTGAATAACATTACTATCTACCTTTAAACCTTATGAACAAATGAAATAACACAATTTTTTTTTATTTCATTCACAAAGTTCTATTTTTTATGGTAAATTTGATAAAACAAATCAGACCCACGATCAAAACTATTGAAACCAATGAACGAACCCCAGATTCAGAATTCTGCACGGATCAGATCTAACATAAACAGTGCCCAACAAGTTTTGTTTTTGAATTGTTGGAAATAACTAAAAATACACAGATGAAGATCATAGCAATGGAACATTTGAATTGAAAAATTACCTGAGAGGAGGGGGAGCTAGGAGAATTAGTGGGAAAAAGATCAGAAAGCTTCTGCGTGACTTTATCTTTGAAAGCATGCATTATGAAGAGGTGATTGATGAACTATGATGAATTCATGAATGAATGAGAAGGTTTTGAGAATTGGGAAATTGAAATTGAAGAGATCGGTGGAGAAAGTGTGCGAAGGACAACAAAACGATAACAACGTAAATCAAGGACAAAGATTTCTTTGCGTGTCATACTCTCAAATATTAAAAACAAAAAGTTTAATTTTTAAAAAAATAAATCGTCTCATATTTAAATTGTAAATAACTTGATTAACAAAAACAATACATTTTTGTCAAAATAAAAATAAAAATGGTTCGGGTTCGAAACTCAAACACTTTATTTATTCGTTTCAAAAGATGAATTATAGCAACTAAATTATTTGACTAAAAAATAAAAAATTGTAAATAACATCAACAATAATCATTCTTATACCTTAAGAGTAAGTTTACATGAGAATAACTAACTAAATTTGTGTTGAGTTTCATTAACCACTCATTTTTATATTATTAAAAATTAGGCTCTTAATAAAAAGAAACATAAAAAAAAACTCAAAGAATCATAGTTTATTTAGTGCAAAATTGATGTTAAGTATATTGTCATTGTTGCTTCAAAAGAAAAAAAGAAAAAAAAAAGTGTGTATTGGTCCTTGCTATCTATATACAATGACAAACTGGTACTATTATTGGGGAAAGATAGTCACAAACCAGTACTAGCATGAATGATTAAACTTAAAACAATAGAAAGAAATACTAATTATTTATGGGATTTAAGTTGTGTTGTCAATATAAACAAATGACAAAAAACTCAAAATACATAGTAGTTTTATATAAAAAAATTGAGGCCCCCAAAACTATGAGGTCCGACTCCATAGCCGACCCTGCATTTGCTAAGGAGAGTTACTCTTCTCACAATTGAAATTGCTAAAAAGGGTACCCGACTGTAGTTAACTATAGTTCGGCTTTTTCAACGGTAGTTAACTACCGTTAAACACTTTTTAAAGCGGTTTAGTCACTTTTTAAATGTGGCCAGAGTAACTTTTTTTGCTAAGGGTCGGACTTGATGACAATATAGAATTTAACCCAAAATAATTGAACTCTAACACGAGATATTTGAATCCAACTTGCATTTAATCCTTCTTTTTGATAGCTTTCTTCACACATCTACTCTCACTCCACACACATTAGGATAAAAAATTTCCCATAACACAACATTTGACATTTTTTTATTTTTCTATTTTTTTAATTTTTTTTTAAATTGCCAAGTCAACTAATCATCATCATAAGTCATAACATAATACAAAACTTAGACACACATGAGCATAAGAACATATTTCTCTTTTTCATATCAGATAAAAAAAATCAAAATACTTGGACACAAATATGAATATCATAACATAATGCAATTCAGAACTGGATACCCCCACACTCATCCACTACCAATCACAACAAAAATGATTTCGAGAATATTTGGACACAAAAATATGAACATCGTAACATAGCTTAGAACTAAGCACCCCCACACTCATCCACTACCAATCACAACAACAAAATGAAAGCAAATCTCCTTCATCCCCTAAGATTGGGACATGTAAAACAAAAATAGATAAAATTAAAGGCTTGTAATGAGATATATAAAGAATGTTAAAAAAAATATATAAAAAAAAAAAAAGAAACTCAAAGGGGCATAACAAAGGGATGATTAATTTAGAGTAGGCTTGTTTGGCTGGTAGCTTATGAGAAAACAAACAATTGCCTAGATCATTTGAGTACATGTATATGAACAAATGCTTCTCAAGAGTCAAGTCAAGTTCTAGAGTAACCACCAATATGAGTGAAATCACACAAGAAAAGAGGATGGCAAAATTGTGTTACATCCATTATAAGGCTAAAAAACTCACCATGGTAATAATCTATCATAATCAATGCGCAAACTAGTATCAAGTCCATATCAAAGTAAGAAAGCAAAGATGTTTCATATTATGGCACACACCTCTAGGCTTAGAATAATGAAAATATATAAAAATGTTAAAGAAAATAAAATTAAAATCTAAAAACTAAACTGTCTCCCCCTCACACTTAAATAAAATATTTTCCTCAATGTAAGCAACAAGCATACACGAAAAGAGTTAAGAAAGAACACGTCTAATGAGACAAGGTGGCATTGCAGCTTCTATGTCTGGTGTTTTTGGTGGAGGCATGACCGTATTACAAACTCATGACTACATGAATTAGAAAAAAGTAAATAGTAAGTAGATTTCGACATAAATAAAAAATCTAACGGCTTGGGAGGAATAACTTTTACATATGGTAAACCTGCAATAACAAAAGTATGAAAATCAAGAGATCCACATGTAATTTGTGAGGCACATAAATTGGGTGGAAGAGATGGACAAAAAATGAAAGACAACTCCATGTTGTGTGGTTTAACAAGAGAATCTACCAACTTTTTTTTTTCTATGGTTGCTCACGTCTAAAATTCACCTTTTTAGTTTTTTTTATTTTTAAAACTTGGTATCTGATCCAAGGACCGACTAACACTTGTTGGGGTCCGTTCTAAGTCAGAGCAAAATTCTGTATGGACTTGCCCACCAAAATTGGCACTATGAAGAATCGAACTTGAGACCTTGAGAGGAGCACACTCTAAGATCTCAACCCAACCACTTTACCTTTTTAGTTTTAAATTCAACCACTATTGATTTTGCTCGAATTTTGGGCACAATGGTTGGCAACATCAAAATGTCCTCACCTAAAATGGCTACATTAATCTTATGACAAGTATCATAAGCACCGTATTCATAAGATATGATATGATTTCACACAAGTTAATCTCTCTCCTTAAATATCTAAAAAAATGGTTACATTAAATCAAATCAGGCTTGAAATATAAACTCATTTTGATGAAACCACCAAGATATGATTTTACACAACCTAAATACCTCTCTCCCTCTCTCTCAATGTATTTCGATAAACAATGAAGAGTAAGTTTGACCAATCTATCATAATCGAACATGAGTCATTTGTGTGTTTCGTTGTGAGTTTTCATGTACTTTTTTTTTTTAGCAAAGTTTTCATGTACTCTATTGTATTAAACTATTAATATTAATGAATGAATAATTCATGGAATTATGCTACATGCGATAATGATTTATTTTTTATTTATAATATAATTCCATTGTACTACGTGCAATTGTATTGCCAGCCCAGCATGTAGTGGAATATGAACATATGCGATGTTGGATCTTGGCTCTTTTCATTCATAATTGGTGTAACGAGTCAGACAACGCGGCGCTTGGGTGTTTGGGATATACTATAAACTCTCAATTATAGAGGAAACTTATGAGAGGTGCCTTGGATATAGAGAAAACTTATCAAAATTACATTATTTACGATGTGGCATGATACTATGATATAACTAAATTAATACTCCCTCCGTCACTTAATATAATCATCTATTGCTTTTTCACATTTCTTAAGAAATGTTGTTGGTGTAGTTAATATGTCTGTTTTATAGTATAATTTTACAAAATTACCCTCATTAAAGAGATAAAGTGAAAAGTCAATTTATTGTACTTTTAGAATTAGTAGTAGTATTAAATAAGGGTATCTATGGAAAAAAATAATTAATGTGTGTTGTAATTTG
>Ga0209282_1002516_pt1 | contig 10635 bp, 9 predicted proteins | sample Mtrugardesep15_FD_187529 | JGI IMG/M metagenome (GOLD analysis project Ga0209282, IMG submission 187529) | Root nodule microbial communities of legume samples collected from California, USA - M. trunc garden sep15 (SPAdes) (version 2) | ecosystem: Host-associated > Plants > Roots > Nodule...
ATACGTCCCACTCATCTTATATAAGAGTATTCGATGTGAAAACCTATACAACTGATTTTGCAGAATACATGTTGTGTTCTCTTAATCTTTTGACTTTTCAAAGGGACTTGCAAATCACTACATTCAATATAAGACAGTTCAATACCAACATCTTCCACAAACTAACATAAATTAAACTTAAATTCCAACAAAATAAAGACACTACATAATAATATCGATCCACGGGAACATGTTGTGCTGCCAAAAAATCGAGAACATGCTCCTCAACTCATCGTCATTCTTTAATTCTAGCCGACTGAATGTTATTCTTCCCTCGTCCAACGTTGGACGTTCATACCAAATGTATTCCATCCTCCTTGTGTCTCCGGGGTTGAGTCCTTGGTTGATTTCATCCAGCTGATCCTTGAGACCTTTTAACGTGATACTAATGTACCAAACCTTGAACATTTGAAGATTTCCACCGTTGAAGCGTACACAAACATTGAACTGATTGGTCATTGTTTCAAATCTACACCATAAAAAATTAAACAATCAATGAAAAACTCATTCAAACATTTTATCAAACACTTGGAGTGCAAAATATACATAAACCCTAAAACTCTTAACTACAACATAAACATGCCAACATCTTAACAAAATTAAACAACTTACATCTACTCTAAATGAATCATAATATGTAACTCAACTCAAAAACTTAAATTATAAAAAAAAACAACAAAAAATATATCAACCTAAATCTAAAATGATAGAGAAAGAAAAACAATTATAACAACTAAAATGAATGTTAATAGGACTATGATTACTTACTTGTGAATTTGTTGAATAAATTTGGATGAGATTTGAGAGTAATAATGGATGAGAGAGCTTCTTCCTAGAGTAATAATGGATGAGAGAGCTTCTGTCTTGATTTGTAACATGATCGCATCGGTAGTTAATTGCCGTCGGGACATTTGAGTCTTTTTTGTTGGGTCATTTGAGGAGCTCGGGGGAACGTCCACATCGAGGCTAGAACAATCGTACAAGTGAGAGAGACACCATACTCTTACCCAAAACCTTAAAGCAATGGGTTTATGGGTCCTCATACTTATAAGGTGTTTAACCTTTACTTTTCTATCCGACTCACACTTGCACACAACACTCCCCCTCAAATGTGAATCCATCAATTCATTATGCTCCCCTTTCAAGCAGAAGCTCTTACTTGCTTGTATCGTCGTTGTTGGTTTCTTTGCAAACGGACCAACACTGCTTGTACCGTCGTTGCCTGCGCAAACTGACTGACTGCCTCGGTCGTACCCTTCGTCGAACCGGGGCTCTAATACCATTGTTGGGTCACTGGAGGAGCTAGGGGGAATGTCCACACCAAGGCTAGAACAATCGTACAAGCGAGAGAGACACCACACTCTTGCCCAAAATCTACATCAAATTTCAACCCATTTACATGTGTTGATCCATCAAATCAAACCCAACTAGGTTGAACTGACCCGTTTGACAATTCTGTATATAAACCTCTCTATTATAATAGTTCCAGGAAATATATAAATATTAACTTTTTTTTTTAAATGCCTAGAAAATATCACTCTCCTTAAGTATATTTAGCAAACGTAAAACATACGCACAAAATGGATAAAAAATGTCATCTCTATTAAAACAAAACACACCATATATTAATTATATTGCATGCTGATTCTAAAGTAGTAATTTGCTTTTTCTGTCCCCATCCTTTAGAAATCACTTCTCACATCACCATGCCAATGTTTTCCCAAGTGTTCTTTCTTTTCTCTTTATCTCTATCACTCTGTCTAGATGAGATGTATCTCCTCTCTTATTACTTTTGTGGAAAATTGAAAAGAAATTCATTCTTTTTTCGTTTGCTATCAAATGTCAAATACATGATGGTACATCATAACATATGTGGGAGCTACCATAACCTGGAGTACCTGTGCTAACTCATGAGCGATCTCATTAACTTGCTTTTTATTGAACTCGACATGAGAATTCTAAAAACTATTTTCAAACAACTGTCTATATGCAGATATAATACAACCAAATACATTATTATCTTCTATGTCTGACATAAACTAGTCTACAACTCGCTTAGAATTTAGAGTAAAGTTTACTTTATCAAATTGAAAGTCAGTTATCATTCCATCGCCGTGTGAAGACCAACCACTTCTCCGACATCAACATCACAAAAAGGAGAGAAGCAGTCAGTCTTAGCGAGAACAAAGTCACCTGGATCATCGCGAAGACATATACCAATACCCTTTGTGGAAAATACTTGTAAGTCACAAGCATTTAAAAACACTATTTAGACACATTTACATAAAAATACACATCTTTAATTAAGTTAATATATTTATTATTTAATTATTGTTTCTTTTTATCTTTTTCAAATATTTGTGTGTGCTTAAATGGTATGACTAAATAGTTGCGACCACGTAACACTTTCTCTAATTTTGTTCTTATCCTTTCACGTAATTCACATCAGTTAACTAGTGAGAGCATTATTACTTTGCAAAAAAAGAAAGAAAAAAAACTAGTGAGATATATTATATTTTAGGGATAGCATATTTTACTTTCTCTCATTTTTTTTGGCCGAAAGCATATATATATTTTTTATTATTAAAATGCGCAAAACAAATGAAAATAAGTATACAAACCCCATATCCAACAAATGCTACCTTCTTTTCAATCATCTCACTTTCATGAAAACAGCAAATAATAAAGACATGATGATCATAATGATTGGGTTACAAAATGTTAAATGGTGCCGTGCCCTCAATTAACTGATTTTTGCTGTGGTACCCATCATATATATAGTGCAAAATATACAATTGCGAAAATATTTGATCTACTTTTGCTCCATTAATTAACAAATATAACTTTGAACAAAAAGCTATAATGGACTGCTCATCTTGCGTTAATGATTAAAAAACTAAATTCATTAAAAATTTAGAGGTGCAATTAACCGTGTAACAAGGTAGAATGGGAATACTTTGTCAAAAAAGGTAGAATGGGAATACATAAACTATACAAGCACATGTATCTCACATTCTTTTTAGAAACACGTCTCTCACACTCATAGCTATTTCACAGGTAAAGTAAAGGAAATTCTAATAAATGCTTAAGGTACTTGTTTAAAAGTTTAAACTAAAAAACTTATTTTAGAAATTATGTATTCAAGACAATGAAACAACAAAAGGTAACTTCTTTTATATAAAATTTATCAATTATTTTTTATTTTTGAATCATTAAAAAGTGTTCTACTTGTTAGCATAACCCTAAAGTAAAAAGCATGAAATTAGAACACTGATTTGAGATATTTACTTGTCAGAGACATGATTAACTATATGAAGTTAAAATACCAATTAGAACAGATTTAAGATATTTACTTGTCAAAGATATGAAGTTAAAATACTGGGAATTGTTTATGTGTAGTACAACTCCCGAAAATGTAGAAGTGTACTATAGTTTTCCTTTGTTTGATCTCACACCTTTGAGATATTAGTTCTCAATAGGATAAAACGAAAAGAAAGTGATTGAACATCGTGACTACGGACAAATCTAACCACACTTTTCATTAACCTTACACACAAACCTTTTATAAAAATTTTGACAATTTTACCCACCATTCAAACTTCTCGATCATCCAATGTTTTGACAATTTTACCTCTTTTCGAAGGTTTCAGATTATAAAATCTAAAATGGTTATTTCTCCATTTTGAAGCCCAATATTTATATATGTCACCCATTATTACCCATATTTTTTTTTCAACTGACTGTGACTAGATTCAGCTATGTTTGTCGTTGTATTTCTAATATTCATGACCCGATCGATCCAATACCTTAAAACTTTCTCCTTCACTAGTCCCAAAATGGTAGTTTCTACATATTTCAAATTTTTTGGAAAGTTTGCGCATACAATTTTGATTGATCCAATGCTGGGAAGTGTTTATGAGCAGTATATCCCCCGGAAATATAGAAGTGTACAATAGTTGTCCTTTCTTTAATCTCACACTTTTGGGATATCAGTTCTCAATAGGATAAAACGAAAAGAAAGTGATTGAATATCGTGACAACGAACAGATCTAACCACACTGTTTATTAACCTTACATACCCACCTTTCATCATAAATTTGGCAATTTTACCCACCATTTGAACTTCTCGATTACCCTATGTTTTGACAAGTTTTATCTCTTTTCGAATGCTTCAGATTATAAAATTTGAAATGATTATTTCTCCAATTAGAAGCCCAATTTTCACATATGTCACCCATATTATTACCCATATGTTTTTTTTTTCCAATTGACTATGACTAGATTCATCTGTGTTTGTCGTTGTATTTCCAATATTCATGATACGATCGATCCAATACCTTACAACTTTCTCCTTCACTAGTCCCAAAATGGTAGTTTCCACATATTTCAAATATTTTGGAAAGTTTTCGCATACAATTTTGAAAAATTGACAATTATAAACATAACTTGCTTTGTATCAGACTACATTATAGATTCCCATGCGTCCATGATTGTCTTGAATACATCTTTAAATTTCATCTCTTTCCCATATTTAGATTTAAGATCCTTAACCTTGTAACATGTCTTACATTTTGATCCGACAATTTTAGAGACGTGATAATGACACCACAAAGCAGTAGACTTGGGAGTTGGGAAATCTTTCTCAACAACATTCATGAAATTATTGTTGTATTTGCAGTGAGTACAATACTCAAAACTAGGGTTTAGTTTGTCTTGGTCAAGCATTGAGAATGATCTCCAGGTGGGTATATATAGCCTTGTTTGGGCTTGTATTTCTGTGACTTGGGCCCTAAATAACTTAGGGCTTAAGTCAAGACTTTTTGTTATAGCGCATTTCTAGATGCTTCTATAAAAAAAATTTGCATTGTCGATCTTCACGACCTTCTTAATATCAGTTTCTGGTCAAAGCCCCTTTTTGATCAGGTAGTTCTTCATCTTTTTGTCTTTTCTCCGTACTTGTATGGCTTCCTTGTTGAACATTTCGATGTATTCTCGAAGAGGTTTGTTCTTTCCTTTCACTACGACCTCGAGGGAAGCAACCATTTTTGGTTGGGTCTTCGACGTTTTGAAGTGTGCAGTGAACTCGTGGCAAAGTTCATCCTAGGAGTCGATGGATTCTCCTCGCCTAAAAGTTGTCACAAACATCTTACACTCGACAAATCCTCAAAAGTTCCTATAGTCGATGACAACCTCGATAGCTCTTTTGGATATGTCGTTCCATCATAGGTATCCCTCTTGGGGAATTTTTCCAATCTAGTTGCGATTCGAGCTTCCCTTATTCTTCGAGTGATGTGGTTGTATGTTGTACGATCATTAAAGTAAGATGAAGATCACGAGCATCTATCATGCCTTTCTGAGTATGGCGACTTTGAAGACCTTCTATTGTTCCCAACGAGTGCCTAGGGGATCTGCACCTCTTTAGGGGTGGGATCCCTCCTCTTCTTCTACATTGGGGAGGAAGGAGGGCGAGAAACGTGCTTGAGAGTTGGTGAACTAACTCCGGTATCACGAGAACGAACGTCCTTCATTTCCTTGATGTGCCTATTCTGATCCTTATTCGTTTGTGCCTGGAGATGCAGATGTGTTTCTCACCTTCTCGTTGGATTGCGGCAGACCATACAAAGAAGCCTCAAAGAGAGGAATTGTCAGCTTTAAAATTTGGTTGTTGGGCTCCTTCTTTGGGCTGTCAATGGAGGGGGAGTCAAAGTCTGACCGTCACATTGAGGGTGATGGATTTCGCTCCAGATTTGAGATGTAGAACTGTTAGCCATTCTAATGAGTGTTTTGAGATTTTTGTATAATTTGTTCTTTAGGAAAAAACAAAGGGATGGCTATCTTCACGCATACGACACCATTAATCGTACCTGACCAGATGAATGGTGTCTGGTGTAGTGGTTTTGAATGCTTGTGAGTTCTTGGAATAGCGGAGGGGTGTGCATCTGCAGACACCCCATCGCTCATGTTAGTAGCGAGCAAAGAATGAGGGTTAATGTTGAAATTAATTGTACCTTTGGGGACAGATTGAAGTCCCCTTATATAGTGAGGAGGTGTAGGAGCCGTTGTGAATGACACACTTGTGCTTGACAGTTACAGATTCTCAGGGATCGTGGCCGTCAAGTGAGGCTTTTTCGGGCATGTGGGTGACATGCTAATTCAGTTTTGAATTGGTCGCTCGTATTGCTGCGAGCACACCCCTCACAAGGAGGGGGTGTGAGGAGTAGATGGCCCAATTTTGTATTAGGCCTATATTGAAAATGGGCTCAACCTTTTGCTCGATCCAGAACAATAAAGGTGATGTATTTTAAAGTAAGGGATTGAATTTCTGCATAAAAGAAGTAATTGCTCACTAAATTATTGATAGTAACATGGAAAATCAAGTAATCTCCACACAATGGAAGGGAAAAACTAAAATTTTACCATAATTTGTTTTGGCTCAAAGATATGAAGAGAAAAAGGTTTATCAACTCGATTTGCGCCAAAATGATTAAAATATCCATTATAGACGATGGGATAAGAGAATTAGCTATACAAAATATGGGAAATGTGAGACAAAATGATTAAAACATATACATCGACATGTATGACAACTCTTTGTACTTAAGATTAATTGTATTGTGATTTTGTCAAAACAAATTAATTGTATATTGAAACATAGGATACATAAATCTGATAATAACAAAATTGAATGTCAATATATTCATTTAGAAAACCATTGGAGATTGAAACAATATTCATTTAATTTCGATTTGAACAACAAAACAAAAGATTTTGTTATGTTCAAACGTAGATATAAAAATGACAAATAAAGAGAACAAAAGTATTTAAGTTCACATGAATGTTTACATTAATCTCATTATGAGAAGACATTTTGTAAATATGATGAGCACACCATTAATTCCACAAATATGATGATTTGTGAATTATTTTCCCGGTAGTTGAAGGAAGCACATTAGACAGATCTAAAGAGATAAAAAAGACATCAAATCGACGTAGTACATGGATAACTAAATAAAAAACTTGTACAAAAAGTAATGTTAAATGTCCATGGTTGCACATTCAACTTGTACCTTATGATGCTCATCCAACAAATGGATAGTGAAGGGCAAACTCTTTATACAAAGAGGAATGTATAGCAACGAAACTTTGAGGGACGTGTAAATAGAAGGCTGAAGAAGAATGAAATTAAATTCATGAATTCTATAGGTTTTAATGTAAATAGATGTTAAAAAATACTTATTGAGCACATGAATTGGAGAATTGGTTGTATAGAGTTGGAGAAACTGGATGATTTTGGAGATGATTTACTAACAGTTAACTACTTCTTTTTCCTCCAAGATATAAGAGAATTGCCAAGAAAGAAGCATTGGTCAAATACAGATCTTCTAGTATCTTTGCATCCAGCCCAATCAGCATCTAAATATCATTGTATATGAAGAGTTGAGTTTCTAGGAAAGAATATTCCACATCATGGTGATCCTTTAAGATATCTAAGCACTCTCATAGCAGCATTATGATGAGTTTGAGTCGGATTGCTGAGAAATTGACTTAATTGTTGGGTTATGAAAGTAATATTCGGTCTGGTGGTGTTTAGATAGAGTAATCTACCAATTAATCTTTTGTAAGCTGGTATGTCTCGATAAGATACAAAATTATCATGGTGCAATTTGATGCTGGGATCAGAAGGAGTAGTAATTGGATTATAATTGATAAGGCTTGAGTCATCAAGCAAAAAATATTTGAGACCCAAAAATTATTTGAGAATGCCCAGATCCTTGATTTTGAATGCATAATCAAGAGCAGTTTTGATGGATTGAAACTCAAGCAATGAGTTACCAACAAGGATAACATCATCAACATAAACTAGAAGAAGTGTAAATGATGAAGTAGTGTGCTTGGTGAACAATGAATGATCAGAAGTAGTTTGCTTATAGCCATGAGATAGTAAAAGAGAGGTTAACTTCTCATACAATTTCCTACTAGCTTGCTTGAGGCCATATAAAGATTTTGATAATTTGTAGACTTGATTAGGGTGAGATTGGGGAACACCATGGGGTATAAGCATATACACATCTTCCTGAAGATCTCCATGCAAAGAATGCATTGTTGACATCAAGTTGGTGAAGATGCCGGTTATGAATAGATGCCAAAGCAATGATGATTCTAACAGTTGTGAGATTGGCAACATGTGAGTATGTCTCAAAATAATCCAAACCATCAATTTGATTGTAGCCTTTTGCTACCAATCTTGCCTTATATATTTCCATTGAACCATCAACATGATGTTTCACCTTATAGATCCATCTGCACCATATAGGTTTAACATTTGGAGGGAGATGCACTATCTTCCAAGTACTAGTTTTAGCCAAGGCATTAAACTCATCTTGCATTGCTTGCTTCCATCAATCATACATTTTTGCCTCGGTAAAGGATTTTGGCTTAGGGTGGTGTGTAACAGTCCGATTTTTCGTTGTTTAATTTTTAATTATTTTATGTATGTTTATTTGTGCTTGTATTTGATTATTTATCCTTGGGTGTATTTTTCTTGGGTTTAGTGTTAGAAGGGTATTTTAGTCTTTTTGGTGAGCAAGGGTAAATTAGTAATTTTTGGTTGAGGGTTTAATTGTAGCGTTTTTGAGTGAGGACCAATTGTTTATTAATGTGTTAGTTGTTGTGGCAATTAGAATTAGGTCTATTGGTTACTAGTTATTTTACCGTTAGTAAGTTAGAAAATAGAGAGTGAAATAATTAGAGTTGAGCCCATTTAACATTTAGCGGGTTAAGCCCAATGGAGTGTGACTTTATAACCCAACTTTTTGAGAGAACTAGGGTTAGAATATTTTCATTTCACAACAAGAGAGGCTAGAGAAAGGAGGAGGCTAGAGAAAGGGTTTGGAAAGGAGAAACTTGAAGAGGGTGAAGATTTTGGAGCAAAAGTGAAGCTTAGGCTTGGATTGTTGAAGTTAGAGGTAAGGGGGCTAGTCTTCAAACATAATCTTTTTCTACCCATTTCTCATAAGTGCTTAAGTAAATAAGTGATTATGTGATTAAGTGATTATTTGGGTTTGAGTATGTAAATTCATGTTTAGATGTTGATGCTATGATTGTATATGTGAATTGAATGATTAATTGTTGTTGATGATAAATTTACATGCCAAAAGTTGTTTATGAGAGTATGTTTTGCTTTTATGAAAAATGGATGAATAATGAAGTTGTGGTTGTTGAATTATAAATGAATTCATGATTATTTGTTGTTGATGATGTCTTAGAACATGTTGTTGATGAATTAGTGTAATGAGTATGCCTATTAGTGAATTGATGATGAAAGTTGTTGTTGTTGAATATTTATGAAAGTTTGGTGAATTATTGAATTTTGATAAAATGATGTTTTAATCTTAAGTTTTGTGCATCATTGAGTACGTTGTCATGTATATGACCTGTAAACATTATTTGGGACGTGTTTTGAGTGTGGAAAGATCAAAATTGGAGTGTTTGGGAAGAAGGGTTTTGAAATTCGAAGTTTTTTTTTCCTGAATTGATGAGCGCTCGCTTAAGCGAGCCATTAGCGAGCTCCAAGCGAGCGTGCCCAGGTCACTTCTAGACACAGTTCACTTGAGCGAGCTGTAAGCGAAGCTCTAAGCGAACGAGAATGTTGCTTCTGGACAAAGTTCGCTTGAGCGAACTGTAAGCGAGCTCCAAGCGAACGAGCCCAGAATGCTACTGGGACCTGGTCGCTTAAGCGAACCAGACTTCGCTTAAGCGAGCAGCACCCTGTTCAGCCACTTTTGATTTTTCGTTTCGTGTACTTGGGGGCCAATCCGAACTTTCTAAATTGTTTCTTTTGACCTGTTTGATCACTACTTATGTATTTAATCCTATTGAAACATCATTTGTATCGAATTGGACTTAGCTTTATGAATCAGTGTTAATATTTGGAAAAATGTCCAAGAACGTCAATTTTCTGATAACTTGTTTTCTCAAATGAATGATGTAAGATTAAGAATGTATGATGTTTATGTGATTAACAAAATGATCTTGAATTATTTCATCGAGACCTAGATTGTTTTGCTTTGAAAGTGGACTATATTTGGAAAAGTGACATTTTGAGAGGAACTTTGTGATTTAAGAGAATTCATTGTAATTGGCCGGTGAAATGTTCATGTACGTACACCTACATTCATATGTGACTAGTGTACTTACATAGTGGAGGCAATCGAGTCGTTTGGCTTTGCTTTGGTCTATTGATCCCAATTATTAAAGTTGTGAATTATATTATACGAACTTAGTTGAAAATATTCATTGAGCCTGGTTACTTTGAAATTCTTTCATGAATAGTTTGATATGATTATATATGCTTATTTACATATATGTTGTTGGTGATTATATATGTTTATGTACATATATGTTGTTGGTGATTATATATGTCGATGTGCATATATGTTGTTGGTGAATTTCTCTTACATGCTATTGATGATGAATTGTTGGTGTAAGCATGTATTGGACTATGTTGGTGTGAATTTGTGGAATTCGTATGAAATATGTTTTGTTGTTGTCGAGTCCTAAGTTCACACACAGTTGTTGTTGGATTTCATCTCCATG
>Ga0209282_1002517_pt1 | contig 10628 bp, 6 predicted proteins | sample Mtrugardesep15_FD_187529 | JGI IMG/M metagenome (GOLD analysis project Ga0209282, IMG submission 187529) | Root nodule microbial communities of legume samples collected from California, USA - M. trunc garden sep15 (SPAdes) (version 2) | ecosystem: Host-associated > Plants > Roots > Nodule...
ATCATGTATCAAACTTTTTGGCTACCACTCTCAATTTCTGTATGGAAAAATAAAATAGAAATCCAAACAAAACACATGACCTTCCGACTCTCATTTGTAGCTTCTAGAAATTGACATAGGAACATGAGAAAGTTCACTTCAATTAAAACTCCCTATCAATTTAGCTTACCTTGCACAATTTTTTCCCGTGCAAAATATTCTTTATGAATAAAGATTGGTAATGTGTATATTCTTTTGTATCATTCGAGAAATTTTCAATTAATCAAATATATGATATGCGTGACACATTTTTTTCAGTTGCGTGACCACTATTTAGAAGCTTAAAAATGTGGTCACGCGACTAAAATGCACGCAACCACTATTTTTTCATCTAGTTAACCAAATAAATTCTGAAAAACTAGTGGTCACACAACTAAAAAAATGTGGTCACACCGACCATATATTTGGTTAACTAAAACTTTTCAGAATGGTACAAAGAGGTGTACACATTAAGGGTGTCTACCTATCAGTGTGGATGTGGCGTGACATTGTGAAGTGTAAAAAAATATTGATCCACACCAAATCAAAGAATATGCCTAGGCCTCACATCTCATTTTCTCAAGAAGAAATTGATGGGTTAAAGGTTGTGCTGATTCTAGATTGTAGATGTTGTTGACATCATAAACTTGTTCAACCTGAATCTAAGATCAGATTTTGAGACACATCAACTCTTATGCAACAATGATAAATGATAAAAAAAGGCAATGATTATTTCACTAACTTTCTTTTATGAATATAAAATATAAACAATTTTGTCTAGTACAAGGACAAAATGACATTATCTCTATAAGTTGTAGATTTAGCTCTTGTTCACTATAAACAAAATTCGGAACCAGATTGAATGCTTAGTGCCTACTAAGTTACAATTACATGTTTGAAATATTCCTATACAGCATTCCTGCAAACTGGTAAGAAGTAGTGATGATACATTTAAGTTTATGTTGCAAACTTCATTTCCTTGAAGTCTGCTCTATGATTATATTATTCACCACCAGAATCTTTGTGTTCCGATGGTGGACGTTTCAATCTCTCAAATATATCATCAAGAGATTCAAATGAAGAGGTTGAGTTAAGAGACGATGTATAAGTATTATTACTAAGTGGAAGGAATTTATTGGAGTCAATGTTAGATTTTAAATTTTTAAATCCATGCATCATTGATTCCCATTTTGAGGCTATCACAGAAGATGGTGCTGAGCTCGTGTCCGGAAGAGAATCATTTGTCAAAGAGGAAGAATCTCTTTCTAGGGTGAAATCTTTACTTGACCCCTCTTCATTCAAGTTTGTCCTTAAGGCTGAATACTTTCTGCCACCAACTTTTCTGCTCATGTCAGCTTCTTCATTTTTGGTCTCTACAATGATGGTTGTTTTATCTTCGCTTGCGACACTCTCATCCAGAGCCTGTGAAAGTATCATAAATCTAGTCTTGAGACTGTTTCTAAGATTTGATGAATGAAAATGATCAAAACACAGTGGTTTTGGATTTGTACCTTGGCCCTGTTGACAGACTCAACATCCATACTCATGCTGAAACTCCTAGCTAAAGGGAAAACAAGTTCGCCAACTTTGTGCCCTTGCTGAAGAAGAGAACGCTCTGAGGAGAAAAATCAAGGTAAAAAATTAAGTTGTTATCTTAACCAATCTGAGAAAATGATGATAATTTTTTATAAAACTAAGGATGTTTAGAATGCTACATTTACAAAACTAAGGATGTGTCCAAAAAATTGTATATAAAATATATAGTAAGTAAAAGGCTTGAGCTTACCTTTCTGCAAGATTATTACTCCGGATGGATCAAATCCATCCATATCTTCTGCATCATCACGAAACTTGAATATTTTCCAGTTCCCGCAATAGTTGATGACCCGGTTAAAGAAATTGCCTGCTATTAGTGAAGTGTATATAACCATGATAAGAGGGTAAATTTTGTTGAATCCTTTCCCAAAAAAGGGAACAGCATCATCAATGTTTCCCATTTTCTGCACAAAACATTTGTTTCGCACGCGAGAGTAAACATCAATCTTTGTGAAGAGGTAAGGAAGCGAAATCCACAATGCTTAGATGAGGTTAGTTCTAACTTATAAATAACTTGTCAATAACCTAGGCCACCAAACAACATGCAACGTGCCATAAACTTCGATCCTATCATTCTTATGGTTGTTTGATGGAAACACTTCTAAAAAATCGTACTGCTGTGCCTGTGACCTTATATTGATTATTTATTACTTCACCAGGTACTGAATTCAATTCACATAAACAGAAAAATAGCTTGCATCAACTATTGGTGGAGATAAATAATTTCATACTGGAATCAGTTAATTATACTTTTTCATTAATCTATATTTAAGTTTTTAGACGATAAGTTAGCCTTATATTGAATATTTAAGCCCTTATCTTTTATCTTGGTTGTAGACATGATTTTTTCGATGAGTATGAAACAAAGGTTCACATCTTGTAGTTATTATTATGCACATTAATTCATTTAATGACGAAAGTCATATAGACTAGCTAGGAACATCATTCATAAAGGACAACATCATAATTGTTGAACAATAAATAAAGCTGGAGACAGCAGTAAAATACTTTTTCAAAAACGGTTTTTCTATCCCCGCCAATATTGATGAGATTGAGAAAGTTGTATGATATAGGTGCAGCATATCTTGCCACCATCCTGCAAGAAGATGTGCAATGCATAGGGAAAATTTTTAGAATAACTATACTATATACGAATGACTTAAAATATATAATATGAAAACGGAAAAAAAACTTACGAGCATATCATAAGCAAGCTTACGGAGCTTGTTTGTCTTGGTGTCAGTGAGTAAAACATAAACATTCCCATTTTAAACAAGGAATAATATGTACAAACACACATATACATCAAAGGGACGAAAGCAGCTAACTGTGAAAAGAATCAAACAATGAGAAAAATGAAGACAATAATATTTTTTCAAAGACAGTGACTACATTGGAATACATAGGAACAGGTCTACAAGTATCACCTGCACAAGCACTTCTGTATGTCCTGCAGCATGTACTAGGATAGAGAAAAGAGACAAGTCAACTCCACTGGGTAGTATGGTAGCCTCAGCTAATAGAATAGAAAATGACATGAAGCCCAATATAACAGCCAATAACTTCTCAAGTTGTTTCCTTAATATACATCGCCATAGAAACTCTGTGATAAAGCAACATATTTGAGCCATATGAAATTGTTCTCTTTGGTACATAAAAAGTTTAGTGTGTACATAGTATAAGTTTTTTGTGAGCAAATATATTCTTGATTGCATTTGTGCCAATAATATTAGTTCAGCATAATTCAATTATGATCAAACTAGAAAACTCCTGAGTGACAACATCCTATTTTATTTTCTGTTGCGAAAAGATCATAAATTTAATAATATGTGGTGATTACCAATTGTATCCAAAACTGCACCTACTTTGCCTATTCGTTCAGGTCTCAAGCATGAAATATATTTCCTGCAAAATTGGAATGAAACATTTAAATAATGACATAACAGCACAATTACTTAATAAATGTAACACTTGAACACATACTTTCTCTTCCCAAGTCACTTTCAAGTTTCGAGTTTGTTAGATAGAGGATCCTTGAAACATAAACATCATGGTTTTAAGGAAAATATTTCTTTCATGATAACTGGAAAGCCTTTTGTCTCAGATATCTGCCTTTAGATCAAAGAATAGACTACTAGATTCATATTTTAATCTCGCATAATATGCTTACACTTCATTCTTTATGTGTTTACTTTTCACTGAACCAATTGTCCCGAAATTTATATTTCACTTTTCCCACAACCAATGAAATCTGGGACTAAAATCCATATAAAATTGCGATAATAACAATCAGGAATATTGGACCCTTCCCTCCCACACAAACAAAGATGTGAAAAGAAAAAAAAAATGAGTGGATAAACAATGAGAAAAAAGAAGTGTAGGTTAGGAGTAAACCATCTTGTAGAATCACAACGGTCATAGTTCTTTACGGTATCCTCCAGCTCGAGGGCTTCTAAGACAAATTTTGTATATTCACTGCAAATAGTAATAGTAACCTATGAATCATAGTAGTTAAGAAAATGTATTTAGTACTTGAAAAGATTTTGTATATACTAAATATATACTAAAAACAAGAGCGACTGTGTAAAGTATTATGGCATGTTTGTGGCACAATGGCATGTGAGAAGCTATAAAATTATTTCCAGGTAAAAGATGTGTATCTGTGTGATGAAACAGAGAGGTATCTTGTCAAAAAAATCAAAATAAAGAAAAAGGTAATTGATCAGTGTCTACCTTCTGTACCGATAATACTGCTCACGAGCTCTTCTAAGACGACGTCTTAGTGATGCCATTGATTTTTCATCTGTATCATAATCCATGTCACTTTCTCCTAGTCTCCCACCCTGTGGTTTGAAGGAAGGGTCTTCGTTCAACTAGAAAAAACCAATGTTACATAAACACCTAGCAAAAGAACATTTAGAATCTATATATACCTGAAAATATTACAAACTCGTAGACTTTACCATTTGAATCAACATTTTGTCAATAATATTCATGTAGGGTCTCAAAGAATCCCGCTTGGACATTTGCTTTGATGTTGCCTGTGTGATCTGACAATGGCACACCATCAAAAATCATATCTGCAAAGAATAAAGGATAAAAAGAAAGTATTTCTTTTTATCAATAAATAAGATGCAGTTTTATATGATCTACTATACATACACTAAATTTCAGAACAAAATCATTCATAAACGTATAGATGGGGTGAGATAGCCAGTAGAGTGTAGGAAAAAGTAAGTGTAAATCATACAGATGCAAGATACAGTACACTAACAATATGGTAATTTAAGTGGTAAATTGTTATGATAGAGTAGTAGTAAGACTAACTTACAACAATAGCATTTGAAAAATCTTGATGAGCATCATCTAATTTGACAGCCATTTTTGCAACTTTGTGGGAAAGAAATTTTTGCTGAATGGCCCAATCTGCATTTAACCAAATGCCTTTTGGAATTTCACTCATGCCAAATCCAAGTAGAAATGCACCAGTAACAAGTCCAAATGTGTTAGAACAAGCCATGGCGAAACCCCTAACACTACCACTCCTACAAATATCAAGCATAGAGTTAGATGGGGTGGGTTAACTTACAAAGATTAGAAAAATCTTGCACTGTATAGAATGGTTTTAAATTGCGGTCTGCAATCACAGTTGTGGCCGCAATATAACAGATTTTGAAGTCTCTACAACGGCATTGTAACAATAGTCTTTATTGCATGTCTGCATCAGTAGCATTTTGCCGCAATATAAAGGTTTGCAATGTAACCGCAATTTAAAACCATAGTATATAAGAAGTGTGGAATATCAATAAATGAACAAAAAGAAAAAAGCAAAAAGAAAGAAAAGCAAACCAAAATTTGTTCAGAGATATTAGTAATATCAATCCAAAAAGAGCCACGGAACCAAGACACAGTAAGAAAACAAGGTTTCCATGTAAGCTTGTCCTTAATCTTGCTTTCACTGTAAAGTCTCCAGCATCTTCATAACCCTGAATAAGGGGAACCACAGCCCTGTTTAGAGAAATAATTTAATACAAAACTATGAGTGGTTTTTTCTATTAACCTAGCTTCCATAAATATCCTAAAAGATCATGTCACACCTTCATATCAACTAGGTCAACTTATGAAGAAGAAAAAAAATGAAATACAGTGAATAATAGTAGCGGAAATATCTAGAAGACTTTATGGAAACATACATATAACATATATACCAAACATCACACATAGCTATTAAATTTTAGGGCAATATTCTAATTCTAGGGCAGTAAAAAAGGGAAGAACCTTACCATGTAAGTAAGAAGGTACTCCAATATGATAAACTCCATAAGAAGGAAATTGTTACATTTACAGCATCATTCAGCGTCTAATAATCAACGAAGGCAAATGTCTCAATCAAGATATAAAGTACAATCAAATAGAAAGCAATAAGGTCTCGAACTTTATGAATGACATATATACGAATGGAAAATACCGTCCATATGTCAGCAGGGACAAGAATGATGATGGAAATGGAGCAGAACCAAGTATAAGCAACGGTGAACAACACATATTTCGGCACATCAGGTCCAGAGAAATATCTCAATGTAAAAATCACCATGCCGATTGTCATTGGTAATGAAAACATATAGAACACCCTCATTTTGATTATTGTTTTTATAGGTTACACTTTCTTTTGTATTATTATTTTTACCTTATTAATTCTTATAATGTACGTATGTTCATATATGCAATGTAATGTAATTTGTGTACCCTTCTTTTCTCTTTCTCTGAAGAACATTACATTAGAGGACAGAGACACAGAAAAGGGAAACCAGAGAGACTCTGGTGATGTGTGAATGTCTGATAAACTGAGGTGAATTTTAAGAAAGGAGAACCGGTCAAAATGACCCTATTTTCACTCTTCACAACGACCTCAATTAGCACATGACATATAAATGTTCTACCAGGTGTTACCTCACCTCACAATATGTAACTAATATATACCGTTTTGTCTTTCAGAATCAATAGTATTTTTTTTTTTTAAAATCGCAAATCAATAGATGCATTATCAATGAATTTTTTTTTGGTTACACATTATCAATGAATTTAATAAAAAATTAAAGAACTTTTTTTATACAATTATTAGTCAAGTTTGATGAGGGCATTCTATATATTATTCAATTTGACAGGAGGACCATATTTTTTGAGAAAATCATGGTCAACACTTTCAGTTTAATTCAACCTATTTATCAGTTCCTAAAACGTCCAATAATAATTTCCAAATTTCCATTAGCTTAAACTGCAAGTAAGACAAATGAACATGATTTCCAATGTACTTCAAGGAGGAAAGACTTTTTTAAGGACACCATTTTGCACACCAAGCCCAAAAATATATCCTCATCGGTTATCTTGCTTTGTTGGTAGGAAAATAATCTGGATGAATTTGCTTGACTTGTATAGTAATAACAGGATTTAAAAATATTTCTTGAAAAAAAAAAAGGATTTGAAGTCTGTAACGACAATTGTTATTACAATATTTTGAGATACATATGTTTTGAGTCCATACAACAAAGTATTAAATCCAATTTCAATTCAAGTTTGTAATGTTTCTTAGGGCAATATAAAATTACAGCACAGATTTAGCAAGTGCTCAGATTTTTTAATTTTTTTTTACTTAAATAAATAAATTCCTATCAGCAAATGTTGCCATCTTATTGATCAACTATGCACTATCAGTTCAAAATTTAAATCAAGGCGCCTAGGTAGTTGAACCATCCCCTGACCTCTTCTGATGTGACTAGCCGTAAACTTGTTGATGCACGCATGCAGCAAACCGCTCTATATTTGTCACAATCTAACAGTTTCTTCAAACCTATACAGCCACAGGATGTGGATATGAATGACAAATGTTTCAAAATCTTGTTCAGAGAAAGTGTTCATGACCCCCAAAGATATAGCTCTTGCACCTGACAGGATTGCATCCTTGATCCTCTTGAACAAAATCCTCACTTCATATAATTTCCTTTTACCTAAATGCTATTCTCATTGGAGTAGTAGCTTTGTATTAACCATTCTAGCCAATACCAATCCAAAAGCCAGTGCAGCACCAAACAAAGCATGCAACCTCACACAAAAGTACTTGGCCATGAAAATCTTATCTTTGTCCTGCAACAACACAACCTAGTTTTAATATAAAAAAAAACTAAGAAATATATTAGAATAACAAAGACTTGACAACAGTTTTTCACTTGCCTTGTGATTGTCTTGGACAAATTTAACTACCAGGTTTCCGATCGGTAATGTCAATGCACAAAGGAACTAGTACAGCCGTATTCATAACCAAAAGATTAAATCATAAGTGCATGGTCCAAATAGCAACTATACTCGCAAAGAATGGAAGAAAACAGATACAAGATTCATATACTCACAATACAAGTGAGAGGAAGTGCCTTGCTTAGACCAAAAGCAACCAAAAGAACATAGAGCGACAAGACTGCTACTTTCACTACCTCTGCACCTCTTTCAGTGCCAAGTCTAACCTGAAAGAAAAATAAGAAATAAATATTTGTTATTAGATTCACATCAACAACATAGATAAAGAAAAATGTTCAATATAGCAAAGTGTATCTACCAGAGGCGATAATTTTCCAACTTCTTCGTCTCCATCCACCTGTGTTATGGACAAAATAAAAAGGTCACCTACTTGAAGGTACTCTTGTAATTGGAGTTCAGAAATAACGGTACCTGATGAAAATGACTGCAGAAAAGGATAAGAGATGTTGTGAAGCCAACGAGGATTGATGCTGAAAGAACTGTTCCACTCAAGGGGAAATGGTTCGTCACGCTACTGAAATCATTCAGAAACAAAAATCAGGCCATGAATAATAAATATTATAACTCTGTAGTTAGGTAACTGAGATAACCTTGCACTGCCTTGTACTAAATAAAAAGCAGTAGTGGCAAAAGGACCAAATGCTGCAAAACACAAAGGCTCTCCCAGTCCCTGATAGCTTAACCGAAATGGTGGACACTACAACAGCGATGAATCAAATTGATAGTTAGCTTATGACTGAAATGTTTTCCTGCAACAAGATTATGATATCAGCAGAAACTTTTACCTGATATATATAGCCATAAATAATTGCGCAAGTAAGAAATAACACTGAACGGATGTTTCTGGCCTCAATAGCAGCCCAAGTCAGCCCAACGAAGCCAAGAGCAAGACATAAGTAGGCAACAACAAAGATTCCTGTACGGCTTTCCATATTCAACATGAGGAAGAAGACAAGCCAGGTTATTTTTTTATCCAAAACATGTACAGAAGGAAAAGAAAATAGTCAAATAACAAATAAAAGTTTGAGAGAAACTAACCTTCCAACCAGGTTTACAACTGATTCGTTTTTGTTCTTGTCAACTCCAGTGTCAAAATCATAAACATCATTGCTGCCATAACCACGAAGAAACTCCAGGGTCAAAATCATAAAAATCATTTATTTATATTTTTTATTCACTCACTCAAACAGAATTGAAATTTACCTTAAGTTGAGCCAGGTAATAACAAGAATTGAAGAAGCCAATAGAACAAAATAGCATTTAGCTGAAAAGATTCCTGTCTGTAAATATGCTGCTGCACTACCTACCTATTTGTGGAATGATATAAAACAAAACTTGATTAAAATGACATGAATTTACGATGCAACATAAAAAATGATAGATTTGAGTTGCAGTGAGAACGATCATAGTTTTAAATTGTGGCCTGTAACCACAATTGAGGTTGCAACATAAGGATTTTAGAGGCATTTTGCAACCTCAATTGCGGCTGCATCAACATATTTGTTCATAAAATTCTACAATATCAAGGGCTATAATAAGCAACCACAACTACAATGGCAACTGCAAATCAAGACCAGCTTATCTCATACCGGAGCACAACAGGCTCAGTAGCCCGACACTTTTGATCATAGGAGTGCCCGACACGACAGGAGTGACTAGCTTATCTCATACATTCAATTAATTCATTTTCTCATATCATTACCAGTGTCATTCGTGTCCGGTGTCCGTTCATAGAAGACAGGAACCTATACTGAATTTAACAATATAGCAATTAAAATCTTAAAATATATATATAGTTGAGATGCTCACAGTGAGAGGGACCAAAGCAACAGAGTAAATAGGCAACTTGATAGCCCTCCAAATCAATGTTTGCATTGAAATATCCTCTTGAATTTCCTTTCCAACATCTTCAAAGCTGGAACTAGAAGAAGAGGATAATTCAGCTCCTCCAGCATAACGCACATGTAGGTAGTGATGATCCCTTCTTTGAACTTGAAAACTCCTATGTAAAACTCTTTCCACACTGGTATTACATTTTGAACTTTTGGAAACTAATTGGTACCTGAAAATTTACCAACATAACATGTTATATACTTATATGTATCTATATTTCCATAAAAACTATTAAGAGGGAACTTGCCTTTGGAAGGAGAAGAGGTGGTGCTTAAGGAAAGGAGGAGCATGTGTGAGGTTACAGCACGTGACAGCCATTTAATCTTCTTCTATAGTTATAAGTCACAACAACACAAACACAAGCTCTTTCATTTCATCACGTATTTTCCTATAGGAGATATAAGTGATTATAAGTTTGACCAATGAAGTGAAGCTTGAAGCAACATTCAAAGTAAGCAAGTTTTTTGAAGTTGTGAAGCTGGAGATATCATACCATATCCTCTTCCTACTATCCTTCCATGGACCACTAGGATAATGCCACCTAAGGTTACTACAGTAACAATGTCTCCTTCCCTCATAATAGTTGTAAAATCTTGATTGTACACATTTTAATAAAATTTAAATTTAGCAATAATTTGTAATAAGATTCATGAATTAAATTTTTTTGAATTGAATTCATGAATATTTAATTATTTATTTATAATTAGGTGTCTGAATTTAAGGACTTCATTATAAATTATTTAAAGGTTCAAAAAGCTATTTATATATTTATTTAAAATTTAAGAGAAAATTGATAGAAAATTATTTAGAAG
>Ga0209282_1002518_pt1 | contig 10627 bp, 11 predicted proteins | sample Mtrugardesep15_FD_187529 | JGI IMG/M metagenome (GOLD analysis project Ga0209282, IMG submission 187529) | Root nodule microbial communities of legume samples collected from California, USA - M. trunc garden sep15 (SPAdes) (version 2) | ecosystem: Host-associated > Plants > Roots > Nodule...
TCCCTCATAATCAAGGTTAAAAATTTGTTTCTCTTATTGTCCTTTTATTTTATCTTAAAAAAATGTGCACATTAATTTTGCCAATAACTAACATCATAAGTCACATTAAATCTTATTCTACACATACTAAATTTTTCACTTGTCTAGCTTCAGTTGAACAATATTATTATAACTAGTGTCCTAGCAGTTGAAATTGCATTTATCTGGCTTTGTGAGCAGGATGGCATGTTCTGAAGTTTTGCTTAGTATTTTATGTATTCAATAACCTCACAATGTAAGAGGGTGTCATGATTTGTGCTCCTTCCATTTGCCCATTTGTTTAACAGTGTCGATCTTGAAGCGGCCGATAACACCTTCAACAACTCCTGGCATGGTTGAGTATCAGAGTGCTGATCATGAACAGCTAATGAAAAGACTCCGGCCTGCTCCTTCTGTGGAGGAGGTAATATCAATAATCTTCTGTTTAGGATATCATTAGATTGGATTTCTTTATGTGAGTAAATTGTACGAATCATCACTAATGTTCATTTTTGTTATCTTAGGTTTCTTATCCTTCAGCTCGACAAGCCTCTTGGTCGCTGGATGATCTTCCACGAACAGTAGCTATGTCTTTGCATCAAGGGTCCTCTGTGACAAGCATGGATTTTCATCCTTCTCACCAAACCTTACTCCTTGGTATTTCCTATAATTTTTATACACATGTATAATGTTCATTACTAAAATCCTGACAAGTATTATATGAATGCATTTTCCCATTGAGCAGTTGGTTCAAATAATGGTGAAATTTCACTTTGGGAACTTGGGATGCGAGAAAGGTTGGTGTCAAAACCATTCAAGATATGGGACATATCAGCATGCTCATTACCATTTCAGGTTTGAATTTCATTTGTTAATGAGTTCTCATACTGTGCAATATTCGAAATCATTGGAGTCTTATAGTTGAGAATTTAATTTCACAGGCAGCTGTGGTCAAAGATACACCTTCTGTTAGTCGTGTCACATGGAGCCTTGATGGAAGTTTTGTGGGTATGTGATGTTTTTAAAATATGTTTTGTAGTTGTCAGACTCAATATCTAACTGGTTGCTTTGTTGTAGGTGTTGCATTTACTAAACATTTGATTCACGTATACGCCTACAATGGATCAAATGAGCTTGCCCAGCGTGTGGAGGTGAGAGTTATTCTTATAAGGCTAACTGAAGTTGTAATTGCAGTTTGATTTAAATTTCTTTCTTTGTGCAGATTGATGCCCATATTGGTGGTGTGAATGACTTGGCATTTGCTCATCCAAACAAACAACTTTGTATTGTCACTTGTGGAGATGATAAGTTGATAAAGGTGCACAAGATCTATTAATTGCCGTTTTGGATTATGCAAATAAGTTGTTATTTTTTCTGAAGAGGAAACTTTTAACAGGTGTGGGATTTAACGGGACGAAGACTATTTAACTTTGAAGGGCATGAGGCTCCAGTATATTCTATCTGTCCTCATCACAAGGAGAACATTCAGGTATGAGGCTCCGGAATGTTAATTTGCTTTCCCATCTTTCTAGCACCTTCTTTCATTCCACACTTCCAATTCTTTCATTGATAATTTGGTTCTAGGAAAATCAAGTATTCTGTGTTTACATGAGTTTTTTATGCATATTGTCTACACTTGTATTATTATTGTAACACCACTTTAATGTTACTAAATGTTGTTATTGAACTTCACAGTTCATATTTTCAACTGCCATTGATGGAAAAATAAAAGCCTGGCTATATGATAATATGGGTTCTAGGGTTGACTATGATGCCCCCGGTCACTGGTGTACTACAATGCTTTACAGTGCTGATGGAACTAGGTAATATATTTTATCGGGGATAATTATCAGATAATTGTGATGTATTAAATGGAAAACTGTATCGACGTGCCTTCCTTTTTTTGTCTTACCCTTTTTTTTTTAGATTATTCTCTTGTGGGACGAGTAAAGATGGAGAGTCATTCCTTGTTGAATGGAATGAAAGTGAAGGAGCCATTAAGAGAACATACAATGGGTTCAGAAAGAAATCTGCTGGTGTAGTGCAGTTTGACACAACCCAAAATCGGTTTTTGGCTGCTGGTGAAGACGGCCAAATAAAGTTTTGGGACATGGACAATGTTAATCCTCTAACAAGCACTGAAGCGGAGGGTGGACTACAGGTGGGCTTGACTGTTTTAAGTCTCTTCTGGAACATAACTTACACTTTACGAGACGTCCCTCACATGATTGTTTGAATTTATTCAGGGACTTCCACACTTGAGATTCAACAAGGAAGGAAATCTTCTTGCTGTTAGTACCGCAGATAATGGATTCAAAATTCTTGCTAATGCTGGTGGTCTTAGATCCCTAAGAACGGTTGAAACTCCAGCATTTGAAGCATTGAGGTCTCCTATTGAATCTGCAGCAAACAAGGTTTTGATATAGTTGTTTTTTTTTTCCTTGGTTCTTGATATTTGTATCAAAACATGAATTAATAGTCTGTCATGTGTGTTGTTTAGGTATCTGGCTCTTCTGCTGTTAATGTTAGTCCTGTGAGCTGTAAAGTGGAAAGGAGCTCCCCTGCGAGACCTTCTCAAATTCTTGTATGAACCTGTTCCTTTAAATTCAGTGATCATGACTATCGTATACTAGTGATAACTTCACAATTGCAAAGTCATGTTTAAGTACTACGAGTCTATGAGACATGTTTCACTTTTCCCCCTAATTGCACACAAGCATGTTGAACTTCTCGAACTTGCCTGATATTTTTATTCTTCTGGCATGCTTAATTCCACTATGCTATGCCATTTTTTTTACTATGGATGATCATCTTTCGGATATTTTATCATTTGATGCCTGCATTTCTTTGTGGATTATAGGGAACCAAGTATATTTCTTAATTCAATAGAAAAGAGGTATTTGGGCTCTCTCAAACTTCAGAGAGAACTTATCTGCCTAACAATCAGTACCAAACTGCATGATCTCCTCTCTCCTTCCCTTCTCCTAAATTCTCCTCTTTAACATAATCCCGTTTTCCCATGACACTACCAGTAACTCAATAACTCTCCTCTGGCCACACCTTCCTTTTAGAATATATTTTATAGTTTCCATATTGCTGGCTTCTTGAACAACACAGTTAACTTTTTTTACAACACATTGATTGGTTTTGTTATTTTCGATGTAGAATGGAGTTGATCCTGCGGGTAGAAATGCGGAAAAACCTAGGACAGTGGAAGATGTAATGGATAGAACTAAATCATGGCAGCTCTCCGAAATTGTGGATCCTGCCCACTGTCGGTTAGTTACCATGCCTGACAGCACAGATACTTCCAGCAAGGTTTGTTGACTGTTGATTATGTGACAATGAGCAAGCTATTTTCTATTATAAACTGTGTTCTGTGAACTTCTGTAACACTGGAGCATATATAGGTTGTTCGACTTTTATATACAAATTCTGGTGCTGGTCTTTTGGCACTTGGTTCAAATGGTGTTCAGAAGCTGTGGAAGTGGTCTCGGAATGATCAGAATCCTAGTGGGAAGGTAAAGTAAATATTTACTTGCATCTCTCTCTAGTCGTTTTTCTTTGGAGCTCTTTTTTTATTACCTTTTCCCCTCTCAATAGATAACAAAATTCTGACTTGTGTATTATTTTAGGCGACTGCTAGTGTTGTTCCGCAACATTGGCAACCCAACAGTGGTCTTTTTATGACCAATGATGTTTCTGGTGTCAACCTTGAAGAAGCAGTTCCTTGCATTGCACTCTCAAAGAATGATTCATATGTTATGTCAGCATGTGGTGGAAAGGTTTCTTTATTTAACATGATGACATTCAAGGTATGTGTCGAAGGACACTGCTGGGATATTCACATTTCATTCAGTTGCTAGCTTTACTGGTAACTTACAGTGTACTTTCTTATAGGTAATGACAACATTCATGTCACCACCTCCCGCCTCTACGTTTCTGGCTTTCCACCCTCAAGATAACAACATCATAGCCATTGGGATGGAGGATTCAACTATTCATATTTATAATGTTAGAGTGGATGAGGTGATTACTATCTTCAATTGCTTACTTCCTTCATTTTTGGATTTATTATTTTTTAATAATCTCATGTCTTTTCTGGGGATATCTTCTAGGTGAAATCAAAATTGAAGGGTCACCAAAAGCGAATTTCTGGTTTAGCTTTTTCAACCAATCTTGGCATCTTGGTTTCATCTGGTGCTGATGCTCATGTATGTCTTTTAGCTATTCTTTCATGTTACATTCAGAATGACATGGGAAACCTCTTATGCATATCATTTAGTGCCCAACAACACTAATAATTAATTTTGGAGATCTCTTTGTTAGTTATCTGTCATTGGATTTGCTTATATTTTCTGGACTAGGGTGATTTATGAAATTTAATAACCATACTTTATAGAAATGATTTTTAAAGGTGCCAATACTTGGTGTGTTGCTCGGTACCATTTTCTTTTAGTTTCCAAGCGTACAGTGTGCATTTTGAAAACCATTTATTCGACTGAAATAATTTCTGGGCAGCTTTGCGTGTGGAGCATTGATACATGGGAGAAAAGAAAATCAGTTCCTATACAACTACCTGTGGGGAAGGCTCCTGTTGGTGAAACTCGTGTACAGTTCCATTCAGACCAACTCCGATTATTGGTATCCCATGAGACTCAGTTGGCAATATATGATGCCTCGAAGATGGAACGCATTAGACAGGTAAAATTGTACTTTTATCTAGTTTTGCTGATGTGGCTACTGGTTGCTGATAAAACTAAAATTGATCTATCTTTGTACATCAATTGTTGCAGTGGGTTCCACAAGATGTTCTGTCTGCTCCTATATCATATGCAGCTTATTCTTGCAACAGTCAGTTAATTTTTGCTACATTTTGCGATGGCAACACTGGGGTTTTTGATGCTGACAGCTTGAGATTAAGATGTCGCATTGCACCATCAACATACTTCACAGCAACGACTTTAAGCGGGTAGGTTTCAGTGTAACAGACTGGATCCAATTTTTAGTTTTTATTCTATTGAATATTAAACACTTGATCAAGATATGTCGTGAAATTTTAGTTTTATTTCGTGATTCATGATTTGGCAATATTCGTGTGTTGGAACTTGACTCGTTCGAGGTGTTGTATATATTGCAGAAGCCAAGCTGTGTATCCTTTTGTTGTGGCAGCTCATCCACTTGAGCCCAACCAATTTGCCCTTGGATTGACTGATGGGTCAGTGAAAGTGATAGAGCCCAATGAATCAGAGGGAAAGTGGGGATCCAGTCCACCTATGGATAATGGAATGATGAATGGTAGGGCAGCATCATCTACAAGCAACCACACACCCGATCAGGGTACACAAAGATAAGAACATTCATTGGATCATACTATAGAATATTCTTTCCATCTGTAATTTTCGCAGCTTAGATTTTTAGTTTTTGATTCCTCCTTCCTGCTTGTTCGTCACCAAAGTCCGGTAAAGGCTAGCTTTGACATAAAAGTTTAGTTGTAAGCTCTTGTACATTTGTTCCAGTCACAACTCAATTACATTTGTTGTACTTTATTTAAGGGGCAGTGTTTCTGTTTCTCGATAACAATCTGAATTTGTGCATTCTCAAATTTCTTTATATCAAATTTTGGTCAAATTGTGATTATATATTGCAACCTAGGGAATGTTGGAAACAATCCCCTCACGTTCATACTGAGTGAGTATTGCTATTTAGCACGAAGTGAAGCAAGGAAGAATACCATGCACAGTTAGAAACCAGTTAATATTAGGGGTTATAATGATTGGTTGGGTGGTTGCGGGTGAGACATAAGGGTTGAAAATCAGAACGGGGAAAGTTTTATATCTCACTCTCAACTAATATTTAATAATTTACGAACATTTTCCTTTCAAATAAAAAAAGCACTAGATTTTTTTTTAATTAAAGTGGCACTAATGATCATTTAAGGGGATTTTAACTCCGAACCTCGTGGTTACAATGTAAAACACTTGCTATGTGACGGGAATAGGTTCTTTTGCCGTGGTGGTGACACTGAGCTCTAGTAAGTCTAACGGAGGACTTGAGGTTGAAGACTTAAGTGAGTTAAGAAGAACGTGGTGCATTCTTTGAAAGTTTTCTCTTTTGAGTGGTTTGGATTCATTCTTTGAAAGTGAAGCTCTCTTTGGAGTGGTTTGGATTCATTCTTTTAAAGGGAAGCTCTTTTGCTTCAGAAGGTACAAGTATCGCTTGAGACTGAGCACAGTCTCAGTTCAAACAACACAGGAACTTAGGATTAGTGATCTTGTTATGATGCTTAGGGAAACCAAAATATCTATTGTGTATCCTTCCTTGTGTATTTGGTTTTGGAGTTATCCACCACAGCAACTCAATGGTTTGAAGAACTTTCTTATGAAATCACGGAAGACGAATCAACGTTTGGTTGCTTATTACAATGGTTGTATATAATTTTGAAAAATAGGAACATCGTTCAATATTCTCAAAATAAGAAAGATCTAAGAACAATTAGAATGAATGTTTTATACTTTAAAATAGTTGAACTAGTTGCTTTCACAACGTCCAAAAAGGAGCCGCAACTGGAGATAAAATCACCAATATCAACTTTCATAAGAGAATGAGCAACAAAGTGCCTTTGATCATTACGAATACAACCACCAATATCCACCTTGTTGTGATCATGAGAGAACGAGGCATCAACATTGGATATGTATCTTCCTAATTGAGGTTTTGACAAAACTGATGATGGTTTCAAATGCTGTTGTACAGTAGCAGAAATTCTGGTTTCTTGGGCATTTTTCCACTCCGTAAGCAACCTAAACCAGTCACATACCACTGCTCTAGATTCCGAGTCGTTGTTCCAAATACTCCACATAGTGATTGCAAATATACAAATCTCCTCTGCACTAAAATTCTGCATAATGCAGAACATGATTTCTGATACGAACCTGCCTGGTAGAAGTTCCTGCTGCACTGCAGTCCACATCCCCAGCGTTTGCCAACATTGCGAGTTGTTCCTGCAGTTAAAAAACACCACGTTGTCCTCAATACCAACGTCGCATAGAGCGCAACTATTAGGACAATGATCACTCCGCGGTTTTGGAGTCGGACTCAAGTAGGTAAACAATTTCTACAAATACGTCATCTGAAATGATTAACTTTTGTCGCGCCAAATGAGATTCCAATTTCCATCTCTTGAAAAGGACTCGTATCCATAGTCTCGTCTATAAAAAAAAATCGGTACACACTCTTTTACCAAATAGTGGTCATATTTCCAAATGATTTTATCCTCTTGGATAGATTCAATAAGAGGTGTATGTTATATCTTCCCGGATGCTTCATTTTCATTACCAACTAGATCTTGAATCAGATTAAAGTCCCACACTTTTCTGTCAACTTGCACCAGGTCCGAAACAGTGGAGATTGTCAAGAGCTGGTACCATCGTATAATCAATTATGCTCCCATATTGCAATATTATGACCTGTGTCAATACACCATTTATGTCCTCCGCGAACAACAAATTTACATGTTTCGCCAAACATAGCTTGGATTATGACCAATGTTGCATTCAAGAAAGTCGCTTTTAGAAAAATATATAGCTTTGAAGAGTCTAGTGACCAAACTTCTTGAATTAGTCATAAAATTTCAAGCTTGTTTACCAAACATTGTGTAGTTAAAAACTCTCAAATTCTTAAAACCCAATAAAGGTCTATGGCCTACCTTGCCTCAAGTTAGATTTTTAGTTAAGCAGTCTAATACCCAGTAAAATTCATATTCAGTAAAATTCATATTTTAAGGTGAATATGTGGGGCGTCTAAAGTTGAAACCACACTTTGAGGATATAATATGCATCGTCTCTACCAACGACCGAGTTAAACTTATGGAACAACTAAATTGTTTTTTTAAATAAACAAAGTCAATGTTTTTTTAAAAATCTATTTAACTAAACAAAGTCGGATGATGGGTCATTAAAAAAGACCACCTAACAGGGCCCACTTAAATAAATAAAAATAGTATATTATTATATTCGTATATTTAAGCATGCTGCCCTACATCAATTTTTTTGTTTGTTTAGAAAACCATTTTACATAGGCCATTAATTATTTTATTTTTTGTATAAGTTCAATTAATTTATTCTTTAATTGACATAGTGATGCAGTAGAACAATGAAATTTGATTGGCTAACTCTGTAAAATAATTTTCAGTGAACCACCATTAAACTTGAATTTTTATGCCATTTTGTAGATCGTTAAGTGGATTACAGAGATTCTTTCAAAAAAAAAAAAAGTGGATTACAGATTGACAGGTGGTCTGTTTAACGTTGTTGATTATGCACCATGTCCACATTAACTTTGTGAGCCAAAACACTAAAGCTTTATTGCCTTAATATTCATTTTAGAAATTTCAGGAGTTTATCATTTAGTACTTTACTGTTATGATGGTGGCCATGAATATATAAAAGAAAGGTTATTATAGGATACCACTTCCGGAAAGGGGAGCAACTCAAAGAAGCAAGTGGCACCCCTTATATAGTGGGTCTAGTGTGTCATTTTGCTAAAAAAAACTAGTAATCATGATTGACAATATTTTATGTGTAACAATTCAACTAAGCAGTGTGATTACACAAAATAAATGTTCAATTACCAAATCGATATATACAACTTGATGGACAGCTGTCTTTGCAAGGTTCAATCAGTTTATGATTATACTAACTGGTACAAATTAAATAAATTACAGAACCAAATAAGCTGATGACTGTATCAACTGCGTGTGATGAAAATCGATTGTTATTATTTTGTCGTGCCACTACAGGGAATTTTATTATGTAAACAAATCTGGTGCGACTTTTAATTAAGAAAATTATTTTTGGACAACACGCGTATAGGCATCGAATGTTACTGTTTATATGCAGTAATTGATGGTCAACTTCAATGACATGCAAATATTTTTATTTGATATATGCAAATATTTGATTAATTCAATTTATTATTGTTGATGGTTTAACGACCGTTGATCAAGTGGTATTGCCTTGAGACCTGAGTGTGCACAGCCACATGTATTGGAATGTGAGTCTACACTCTTCAACCGCGGATCCAAACTGTCACTATATTACTTATTTTTTTACTAACCACTACATTACTTAACTAATCTTTGTTGCTAAAGTAATATAGTCACGCTCATAAAATCTTATTATAAAACCCAACATAGAAAGTTGTCATTGGGTATATTATATCCAGGCCCGACCTTGAAGAAGTGCAAGGTGCTATACCGGGCTGGGCCTCTAAATATTACGGGTTTCAAATAAAAAATTATGTCTAATATTCACTCCCCATTTAAATAAAAAAAATTGTTATTTCTTTTTCTTTCTTCAATACACGTTTGAGTTTTTTTTAGACTCTAGTTCTCCTTCATGTACATAAATCTGATACTATCAGACCAACCTAATTTGTAAAATCACTTAATCAGTCAATTTGAAAAGTTATTTCATTGAAAGAATCACAACAATCATTTTTTTTTCCGCATAAACCATTTGTTTTCCCTTCCCACAACGAATGAATGACAAATCCAAACGACACTGTTAGGTAAATTTCATCTCTCTTGTACTTAATTTTCTTTTTTTTATTTCATTTAATGTTTACAAGTTCTTATTCTGATTTTTTAATGAAGTTTAGCTACACAAAAAAATTACGCTTTTATTTTGCTAGGGACCTATTTTAAAAAGAGAGCCGAGCCTCCTATTTGATTATAAATAGGCCACATTCTTGGGTTTGTGCAATTAAACCTCATTGCCTAATCAAGTGACAAATTCCATGCATCCTTGTAATTGGAATAGTTTAAAGATGGTAATCCTTCTACTCTTTCTGCTAATCACTGGTCTTGGTCCAGTGATCAATGCATCTTCCCTAAGTGCTTGTTCAAATTGTGGTAACTTTGAAGTTCCATATCCACTCAGCACTAATGATGACTGTGGTGACAAAAGGTACAAAATTTACTGCAATAATGATAGCTTAGAGTTCTTGTCAGCAACAGGGACATACTATAAGATCCTTAAAATTGACCCAAGTGCTAACAAGCTTGTAATTAAACCACCCAATATATTTAAACACACTTGTTATTCTTCTGATCTCATTGGTGGAGGCTTAGTACTTGATGAAAGCTTACCCTTCAATATTTCTACACTCAACACTGTCATGCTTCTAAATTGCTCTGATAATATCCTTCAATCTCCTCTAAACTGTTCTTCAAACAGCATATGTAGACAGTTTGAGGAAAAAGTGGAGGAGGGAAATGGGTGTATGAGCACTCTTTGTTGTCATTACTTAAAAGATTCAGTCATGAATTCTCATAAGATCAGACTCAGGGTTGGGAGTTGTACTGCTTACACTTGTTTGGTGGATTTCAAGCCTGATGAACCTTTTAAAAAATGGAACTATGGGATTGAGTTGCAATGGCAGCCTCCTAATTAACTAAATTGCATGCATGTTCATTGTGTCGATGTTATATTTCGCAATGAAACAACTATGTTATGTCATGTCTTACTAAAAAATGAAATTCACCTCTAACTTCTACCGTGGAATCAGAGATGGATTTTATTTTGGTCTGTAATATCTATGGGTGATG
>Ga0209282_1002520_pt1 | contig 10625 bp, 6 predicted proteins | sample Mtrugardesep15_FD_187529 | JGI IMG/M metagenome (GOLD analysis project Ga0209282, IMG submission 187529) | Root nodule microbial communities of legume samples collected from California, USA - M. trunc garden sep15 (SPAdes) (version 2) | ecosystem: Host-associated > Plants > Roots > Nodule...
TAAAATCATCCGTGAACCAGCTCGCTTGTGGGACATAGCCGATTTGGGTATCATCATGAGGTCATGCATCATATTACATAATATGATTGTTGAGGATGAACGAGATACATATGCTCAACGTTGGACCAATTTTGAGCAACCTGGGGGAAGTGGATCTAGTACACTACAACCATACTCGAACGAGGTGTTACCAGCTTCTGCAAATCATGTGCGGGCTAGATCCGAGTTGCGTGATCCAAATGTTCATCACGAATTGCAAGCAGATCTAGTGAAGCACATATGAACAAAGTTTGGAATGTTTCGTGATTGAAGATGATTTGTATCGTACTAAATAAATTACCTGTGTGTTGTATTTTTAGTTTGTTGTCTTTCATTTTAAGTTATTTGTGTGCCGCGTGCTTAGTTTGTTGTATTGCATTTTAAGTTATTTGTCTGCCGCGTGCTTAGTTTGTAATTTTGTTTTTCCAAAAAACTAAAAAATAAATTGTTAATTGTATTAGTTAAATTTAATTATAATCGATAATTGTAATTTTATGTAATTATAAAAACAAAAATATATAATTAAATAAGAATAAAAAATAAAAAGTGGTGGGGTAGAGTGTTGAATGAAATACCGTTGGAGAGGGTAAAAGTTGAATGAGTGTTGAATAAGAGAGAGAAAATGATGTGGAGTGTTGAGAATTGAAATATTGGGTGTTGAATGGTGTTGAAACGAAACCATTGGGGATGGTCTAACAAATCTAATCATGTGGAGACAGAATGCTACAATAAGAAGTAATCTCTTAGAGCAATCCAATGAATTTTGTGATCTTCTACACCCCTTCCCTAAATAAAATTTAGGGTTAAATAACTTTTACACCCAGTCATATGGACGTCTTTTGGTATACCCCCTATCAAAAAGAAACTTGGAGATTCCCCTTGTAAAATGAAGATTCTTTGATTTTCAACCCTCGGTGCATATGAAGTGACGAGCTGACTGTGTAACAGTGGATGATATGTCACTGACACGTCAGATTTAGTATTATTTTTTATTTAATTTTTTTTATTAATACAAATAATATTGTAAAAAACCTAAAATACCCTTGATGCTTAATTAAAAATCTCAATTTATTCTCCCTTCTCATCTTCTCCGACGACATTCTTCTTCTTCCCAACAACATTCATCTTCTTTTCATCAAACCCAATCCCTAAGTTTTTACCTCATCATCTTCTTCCCCCAATCTCATCTTCTATTTCAAGACAACAACAAAGAACACAAACCCATAAACACAAACCATATCAACACAAATCTCTCTATTTTCATCTCAAATCCAGAAACACAAACCACAACAACAACAAACACAAACCCATAAACACAAATCCTATTTTCCTCTCAAATCACAACAACAACAACCCACAACAACAACAACACGCAAAAACAACAACCCAATAAAAACAACACGCAAAAACAACAACTCCAACTCTTCTATTCGTCAAAAACCCTTATCACAAATTTGAAGAATCAAAACTCCACTCTCTTCAATTTCTTTTGTCTCTGTTTGTCTTCTAAGAACAGGAAAATTACTTAAACTTTTGGGTTTAGATTTTAATTTATGGGGTTAGAAGAGAAGGGGGGGAGAAGATTAAATAAGAGAGAGAGGGAGGAGTTAAAAAAATCTGGAAGTGTTTTTTGTTTTTTTTAATTGTAAATAAAAAATAAAAAAGGACATATAAGTGAGATTTAATAAAAAAATTAAAAAATAAAACAATTATATAGTCAGCGTGCCACGTAATCAAAAAAAGTTGACTTAGCACGCCACATATGCTTAAGTGTACAGTCAGATACACTGAGGGTTAAAAATCAAAGAATCTTCATTTTACAAGGGGGAATCTCCAAGTTTTTTTTATAGGGGGGTATACCAAAAGACGCCTATATGGCAGGGGGTAAAAGTCATTTAACCCTAAAATTTAAATTTAAGAATATAAATTTTACATGTGGGACCTTTGAAGAAGGAAAAAAAATATCTGATTGACTTTATGAGAATAAGTTGACCACCCATGGATTTTTTTTTTAACTTTTCCAAGTTAATAATTTATTGGCCAAAATATGGTTTTAGTCCCTGCAAATATGTCTTGTTTTGGTTTTAAACCCTGTAATTTTTATTTTTTTGTAGTTTTTGATCTCTGCAAGTTAAAAAACAAAATATTTTGCAGGGACCTTTTTAAAAAACAAAATATTTTACAGGGACTTATTTCTACAAAATGGATTCAGTCATCATGTGTCACATATGCAAATCACCACAAAAGTGAGGCCAAGGACTATTTTAAAAAACAAAATATTTTGCACGGACCAAAAACTACAAAAAAAAAATTACATGAACTAAAACCAAAACGAGACATATTTGCAGGGACTAAAATAACTTAGCTATTCAAAGAAAACTAAAATAGCTTTTAGCGTTATGATATTTCCTCAACTTTTCTCTTCCATTATTAACGTATCATCAATAAATTGAAGATGGGATACCCTGTAAAAATACTAACCTCCACGAATAATTTAACATCACATTTAACGATTCCACATCAAATAAGGAATAAGAAAGGTGATAGTGGATCCCCTTTACGGAGACCCATTCCAAACCTTAATTCTGCTACAATGTTTCCATTTATCGAAATTGACGAAGTAGCTATACTTACACACTCCACCATCTACCGTCGTCATTTTGGCGGAAAACCCGTCTTTATCATAACTGTATGTAAAGAATCTCACTCAACAAAGTCATACACCTTTTCAAAGTTCACTTTTCTTATCATCATCAACCACCCTTATTTTCAATAACAATACCATCCATGATTTGCCGACCCTTAACTAAAGTTGACTGAGCTTCAGAAATCGCAATGTTAATAACGAAATTCAATTTATTAGCCATTGCTTTAGCCAATATTTTTCTTACAACCAACCAACGATATTGGCCGAAAATCAGACAACTTCATAGGACAACTCACCTTAGGTATCATTGCAATAAACACACAATTATAACCTTTCACCAACCGACCATTATAGTGAAATTCAGAGACAAAATACATAATACCCGCTTTGAGATCTTTGAAAAAGAAAGCATCTAAGATGACTGTTAGGTTTTTATATTGTGTTCGCTGCATTTTGTTAAAACAAGAAGTTCTAGAAAAATGTTGGACCAGATGTCAAGACATGTGAGTACGACATACTATACCAGGTGAAATACTTTGTTTCGCAATCTTTTAAGATTTGATTTTTGCATGAGATCACTACATATTGGATTGAAGATATGATTCACGTGACTTGTGCTCCAAGAGGCGTGTGTTTCTAGAAGCTGCAGAGGCCGGTTTAGCCATTGTCGTGTTTCATAAGTTGGATGTCAAAATATTTTAGGAAATAATATATTTACTCCTACAATATTGTGAAGACTGAATATACGTTTTGATCTGTTGATTGTTTAGCATGTGAAGAGAAATCCCAAACTGTTGAATGACTATATAAGGAAGACTCAAACCCTAATTTTATTCATGAAATCAATATTATTAAATTGAGTCTTTTAGGGTTTCGTTGTTAAGCCTTGTGCTTTTATTTTGTATATCTCTCTGTGTGATGTCACTGATTATCAAAGCACAGAGATGGTTTGTTTTAGTTGAGTTGTATTTAGATCAAAGCCATCATATTGAGAAAAGAGTCTTATTAGGGTTTTGAGTCCTTGTTATTTGTGAGCCTCTCTTTGTATCACATTGATGCATTGAGTTGGACTGATTAGTTAAGTTGTATTTGTAAACCACTCTAGAGCTTTTAAGCAAGAGTAGTTTTTGTTTATTGTAGTGTTTCTCCTATTTGATTGTTATCATTGTTGAAATCTCATGAGTTGTGATTGAGTGAAGAAAGTGAGAAGGGATCTCATATCTAGGGGGAGTCCTAGGTAGAAATTCACGGGTAGTGATTAAGTGAGAAGGCGGTGAACCAGATGTTGTTCACATAAGACTTCAAATTAATACTATTATAATGAACTTCCTTTCTTAGCACGGATGCCTCCATATATAGGCGATGTTGCACCGAACTGAGTTACTAAATCTCTTGTTATCTTCCTTCCCTGCACTTTACTTTATTATTGTTTATTGCGCTGCACTGTTATATCTAGTGTCTGGGACATTCTGTTAAGACATTCCTGAGGTCCCGACATTACGTAGGACATCATCTAGCGAGTGAAAGAATTTCAATGACAATGACCACAATTCCTCCCTAGATTTCTCTTCTAAACCTGTCATTCTTCCTTTGATTTATATTTAATTCATAATTCATGTTGTTAACAATATTCTAATTTTTTTTTAAGGAATTCTTAAAATATTCTAAATATGATTGCAAAAAAAAAAAATTCAAAATTTCAAACGATACACATGAGTTGGCTTAAAACATGGATCAAAAGTGATGATGAAAAACTTTTGGGAATCAGAAGATGAAGAAATATTTTAGGAGGATTAAAACAAAAGATAATATTTAACGGGGACAAAAAACTTATTTATGATAATGGCGAGCACCAATACTTGACAAGGACACTTAAAATCATCTCTCTCGTACAATTTTCTTAATACGTGTGAAATGAACAAAAGACTCAGATATTATGAAAGATATAGAGTACCATGAATTCAATTCTTAATTACATTAAAACAAGGGTCTTGTTAACCGGTGCAATCAGGGCACTGGTTAAGAAACTAAAAATATAAAGAAAATATATATTTTGCATTGAAAAGTGCAACTTTTTAACTTTTAAAACATATAATACACAATTTTCAAGAAATCATTTTCTTTTATAGCTCTTTAACCAGTGTCCCAGGGCACCGGTTAACATTTCATTTAAAACAAAAACGGAAATGCTAAAGAGTGCTTTTAAGACATTAGTTTAATGGACAAAAATTGAATATTGTATTAAAAAATGATGAAAAGTTTGACATTTTAAAAGAAGATTTATAAATGAAAATTACTCATTGTTAAAATGCGGTTTAATACGAAAAATAAAAGGTAATATAGAAATATAAATAATAAAAATTAAAAAAACAACCAAACTAGGACCTGCTTTGGATCAAACCCAAACCAACGAAAACCACTTGATCAAAACAACGTCCGATTCATTTCATCGCCGGAGACTTCTTCTTCCTCCTCCTACACCGGCGAACACCGCACACGGCGGCGAAAAACCTTCAACAACCATCAAGATCGAAATTCACCGATGAACCGCCTCCAACCACTGCCACCACCTTCTCACCTCTCCCACTCCGCACTCTCCTTTCTCGACCACAACTTCCACACCGCAACCGTCCTCACCGAGTCTCCCAATTTCGTTGCCGAGCTTCAAACTCAGTGCTCTGAGTTAGATCACGCACTTGATGACTTGACTCGGAGACTCGGTGCGGGTCTTGCGAAGTACGCTTCGTTTTCCGGCGAAATTCATAGTCTCTTCGATGGTGTCAAATTAAAATTGAGTAACCTATTCCATACTTGCTCCTTCGGCATTGTGCAAGGTTTGAATCAAGCTTCAATTTGAAGATTTTTTTGATTTTAGGGTTTTTTTGTGTGTTTTTTAATTTTGTGAAATTGTTTTTTTTTATTCGGTGATTGAAGATGGAGGAAGTGGTGAACGTGATGGGAAAGGTTTTAGAGAGGAACTTGCGACTTTGGCAAAGGAAGTTGCTAGGTTGGAGACTGTTCGTGTTTATGCAGGTTAGTTTTTTTTCTTTTTCTTTTTGTGATTGAATTGTTTTTGAATTGTGCAAATCACATAACATTTTAGAGAAGAAAAAAATGAAAGGTGTTTTCTATTCATGTTTTGAGTGATTGTTATTTATGAAGCATTTGATAGGACGATGAGGATGTTGCTTTTGATGAGTGGTGCGACTAGACAGGATAAGATTAGGAATGGCACCATTGGAGAGAGAGTTGGGGTAGCAGCTATGGTAGAAAAGATGGTAAAAAATAGGCTTATGTTGTTTGGGCATGTAGAGAGAAGACCATTGATGTTGTAGTGCGAAGAGTAGATTAGATGGAGGAGAGTCAAATTAGAAGAGGTAGAGGAAGACATAGAAAAACTATGAGAGAAACTATTCAGAAAGATTTATAGGTTAATGAGTTTGATCCAAATATGGTTTCAAATAGAACATTATGACGTAGTTTGATCTATGTAGACGACCTCACTTAGTTGGATAAGGCTTGATTGTTGTTGTTATTTATGAAGCATAGAGGACATCGGACACGACATTGACACAACGTCACAAGCAATAATTTGATAACATTGAAGTATATGAATGTAAGCACATGTGCCAACACATATGTTGCTGCCGTGTCCATGTTGGACTCTTACATGAAACACCTTCAATCTGAAGTGTTGGTGCTTCATGGATTGTTATGATATGTTTTGTTTTCATTATTAAGAAATGCTAAGATTTTTCTATTTCAATGACGGTTAGTGTCTTTGATATGATTTCTTTCGCAATGCCCTTTTTATATCAATGTTGTTACTTCTATTTTCTTATGGAGATGGCACACAAGCTTGATATTCATTGTAAATTTCAACAATAAATATTTTGGGAAGAATATGAGATGATGTTATGATTTTCTTTTCCATTATAAAGAAATGCCAAGTTTTTTCAATGATAGTTATAATCTTAGGTATGATTTCTTTGGTATTGCCCTTTTTATGTCAAGTGTAGTTGCTTATATTTTCTTACAGATATAGAGATGGAACAAAATTTAAACATATTCATAGTAAATTTGGAACAATATTTAGGGAAGAATGAGAAATGATGTCTTTCTTGAAATTTGTGTTTCAGTTCTTTTTATGATGAGTTTGTTGGATTATTAAGAAAAGTATTGCTTTTTTAGTAATTGTTACCATACTGCATTTGGTTTGATTTCTTAGGTATTTACCTTTTAGCTTCTTAAAAGTCCTTTGTGTGTCTTCCAGAGACAGCACTGCAACTTGATACATTGGTTGGTGATATTGAAGATGCTGTATCATATACCATGAGTAATAAAAACATAAGGAAGCATTCTTCTGACGAGAATTCAGGAGTGAGCACTCTTTCATAATATGAATCTGATGATATTGGGAATTCTAACCTACTATATCCCTTAATGTATCTTCAAATGTTGCAGGATATGCGTCTGTTTGCTATTAAAAAACTTAAAGTGACAGAAGAAACATTGACTTCAATTACAAATATACACCCTCAATGGAGGAATCTTGTATCAGCAGTTGACCATAGAGTAGATCGAGCTCTAGCCATTTTAAGACCCCAGGCGATCGCTGACCATCGGGCACTTCTATCTTCGCTTGGATGGCCACCACCTCTTTCTGCTTTAACATCCTCGCACTCAGATGCAAGGATTGCAAATCCTCTACAAAGCATGCATGCCGATCATAAGCTCAGGTACTCAGAAAATTTTCTTGCTTTGTGCAACCTACAGGAGTTGCAAAGGAAAAGGAAATCTAGACAACTTGTGGGCCATGATAGGGAAATTGCCCTACGACAGCCACTTTGGGCGATTGAAGAGCTTGTGAATCCCCTGTCATTGGCTTCCGAAAAGCATTTCTCAAAATGGGTTGATAAACCAGAATTTATTTTTACACTTGTGTATAAGATCACAAGGGATTATGTTGACTCTGTGGATGAAATGTTACAGCCATTGGTTGATGAAGCTAAGGTAGTTGGATATAGTTGCCGAGAAGAATGGATCTCAGCAATGGTAACCTCCTTATCGACATACTTGGCAAAGGAAATTTTCCCTAGTTATATTACTCAACTAGAAGAGGAGAGTGTTACAGGTATTCAGTCATCTTCTAGAATATCATGGCTGCACCTCATTGACTTGATGATAGCTTTTGACAAAAAGATTATGTCGTTGGTAGAAAATTCTGGGATTTTGCTATCTTTAGATGATGATATCTTGCAGCGAATTTCTTCTCTATCTGTATTTTGTGATCGTCCAGATTGGCTTGATTTGTGGGCAGAAATAGAGCTAGGTGATACCCTAGATAAGTTGAAACCAGACATTGAAAACGAGAATAATTGGACAAAGAAAATTGAAAGTGTAGCTCTTTCATCAAATATTGATGATCACAAGTCTCCTCTAGTTTCCAGTGCCTTTGTTCGCTATCTAGCGTCTGTTGTTGAACGTTGTCGGTCATTGCCTAATGTTACTTTGCGGTCAAAATTTCTCAGATTAGTAGGTGTGCCTATTATAAGAAAATTTTCTGATTCCATACTAGTCCGTTGCCAAGAAGCTGAAGGGTTGACTGCTCTAACTGATAATGATGCTTTAATTAAAGTTGCAATTTCCATCAATGCCGCTCATTACTTTGAATCTGTTTTAAATGAATGGTCTGAAGATGTCTTTTTCCTTGAGATGGGGGTGGACGAGGAAGACAAAGTGGAATTTCCGAGTGATACAAACAGGGATAGTGAAGGGTCGCCAGAGAGTTCCAATAGAGTTATCTTTGACGATGAAATCAAAAAGTTGGAAGAGTTTAGAACAGAGTGGGTTGAAAAGATAGCTGTAGTTATTTTGAGAGGATTTGATGCTCGTTGTCGAGAATATTTGAAGAACAAAAAGCAATGGCAAAAGAGTGAAGAAGGTTGGACAGTGTCTAAGACTCTAATAGAGGCCTTGGATTATCTGCAAGGTAAAATGGCAGTGGTAGAAGAAAGTTTGAATAGCAGGGATTTTGTCGGGGTTTGGAGAAGTTTGTCCGCAGGAATAGATCGGTTAATTTTTAATGGTATTCTCCTAAGCAATGCAAAATTTCATAATGGTGGCGTTGAAAGATTTGGTAGTGACTTGGATGTTTTATTTGGGGTATTTGGGGCATGGTGTTTGAGACCAGAAGGTTTTTTCCCTAATACAAATGAAGGTCTTAAGTTGTTGAAGATGGATGAGAAGAGAGTGCAAGAATGTATGACAGGGGGAAAGAGATGGTTGAAGGAGAATGGGATCAGAAATTTAAGTGTATCTGAAGCAGAAAAGATTTTGAAGAATAGAGTATTCGCGAGTTGAAGCTTTTAGTTTACTGTTTTTTACACATGCAGAGTAGAGATTGCACAAGGACGTGTGAAAATGTAGAGGGAGAATACTTTTGATCAGCTGCACTAATTCAATTTTGCAAATTTGCAATAAAATATATTCTTCATTGAGAATATGTCTGGTCATTGCCTTATAAATCAAATCTGAGACAAGATTGATATACTATATCTTGTTACCAATTATACATTTATACTGTAAATTTGCCATGAGGATTGTGTAAAACTATTCTCCCCATTCATGTAATTTATCATTCTTTTGAACTGGAATTTGAATTTTGAGATCAAACTGGGAATTGTGATAGTCCAGCTTAAGCATTGGCATATGCCGAAAGAATGACTATTATCAGTCCTTGTTCTTTGAAACATATCTGGTAATATGCTCCATGATTGCTAAACATTCCAAAGATCTCAGTAAGTAACACAATCAATCTGATGCTTTTGTGCACATTATAAATCGAGAGATACATTTTGCCCTGCCCTCACTAATAAAAAAACCTGTATATCCAAACTGTACTTTCAGGCTATACAAAATTAGTGTTTTTTTTCTTTCTTTTAGAATGAGTGCATTTGAATTCATGTTGGAGGATAAGAAAGTTTCCCCCTTATAAATGAGTATTATATTTTTGAGTTTGCATTTCACACCCTGTTTTTAGAGGTTTTATAAAATATATTTTAAGTTTTAACACCAAGCTAATCATGAAATATCACAGGCCAGAGCTGACCATATTTTTGAGAATCATATACTAACCATGATTTGTTCTAAAAATTTAAATGTTATTAATGTTGAACTCTGATGAATGACATAATTGTATCAGCCCTCAGCACAGTATATCCAACGGAGTTTGAACGGGTATGAGAAGAGAGAAAAAATTTAGAAGAAAAAGAGAATGGAAAATTAGATGATGTACACACACAACCTGGTGATAGTGTGATATAGGATAAGAAAATGAGATGATGTACACACACAACCTTGGTTTTTTATGTTACAGTATGTTTGCACAGTTAATCATCACTTTTAACATTTGCTAGTGCAATTGGAATCACATGGTTATTATGATCTTTGTCCAATGTTGTAAGAATATGCCCCCGTCCCACAATAACTGCAGAAAATATTCATCAAACCCCATAAACAATCTACATTTAAGTTATTTACAAATATGAAAAGTACAACATCTGATAACTTGGTAATAAGGGTCTTTTCACATAATCAATTATTCTAATCTCCTTCATTTGCAAAGTTGCCTTTAATTGTCTTTCAGAATGGGTGGCGTTTAGCCTGGGAGAGTAAAGTTTTTTCCCATCATGGAAAAGTGGGACCATTAATGATAGGTGGTGGTTTCAACCTGTTAGTTGAAAATAAATAAAAAATCTTATTACTTATTTGTTTTATGTTTTTTTACTATTTCATCTCCTTGCTGGAATAAAAAACTGATTCACACGCTTGTCTCTTTACTCCTGTACTCTTCCCCCATCAACACAAAGAATTCCACTATTGTCTATCATCCATCATGAATGCTGCAGGAAAACTACCCATCTCATCATTCTTCTCA
>Ga0209282_1002523_pt1 | contig 10618 bp, 4 predicted proteins | sample Mtrugardesep15_FD_187529 | JGI IMG/M metagenome (GOLD analysis project Ga0209282, IMG submission 187529) | Root nodule microbial communities of legume samples collected from California, USA - M. trunc garden sep15 (SPAdes) (version 2) | ecosystem: Host-associated > Plants > Roots > Nodule...
AAATGGCAAAAAAAATTAAAAAAAAACTTGGTCCATTTTCATTTGTTTTGGTCCAAAATATGGCATTTTTGTAAAACATATAACTTTTATAGTTTTAAAATATATATATATATATTATTATCATTTCAAAAAATTATTCTGGTAAACATAAAAAGTATATGTACCGGTACATTGTTTAAAAATCGACACCAAAGGTAGTTTAAATACAACCCTCGCACTCATCAACCCAATGAGCGTCTTTTATAAAGAACAAAACCTTAAAGATTTATTCAACAATCTAAAATAGACAATATTTAAGAACACAGTGTGGCATACTTGATGGTGGATCAAAACAAAAATAATTTGAACCACCTAAATCTAATCTGTTTTAATTTGGACTGTACGTGACTTGAAGTTTTATTAAATAAAAAAAACCCATTGAACCTTTTTCAAATTTGTGTTATTATTAAATAAAATAAAAAACTTGTCTTTTTTATTTTGTAAAAAACAAAAGAATCTACTCCGTTTTAATTTGTGACTTAAAGTTGAGAGGTATTCTTCCATGGTCACAAGATCAAATCAATAATGTTTGGACACGCGCTCATAAAAAGATTCTTCTCAAAATGTCCAATCATTTTTTTATCAATTTATTCTTTATTATTAAAAAAAATACTTGACCAAACACTGTTTATTTCCATATTAGAATTCCTCTAAAGTTGAATGGATAACCCTAACTTATAGAACAAGTCAAACTTCTTTTTATAGGAAACTAAGTCCAAGGAACTTTCACGTTAGTACAGAAAGAACGTGTTCGTAGTTCTTCCTTGGCTTTTTCTTTTGAGGCAACCTTCCTTAATCGCGGCGGCACAACTATGGGGTTCAGTCGTCAACCAAAAAGAGCAAGAAGACAAACAACAATTGTTGCACCAAAATTTTATTATTTACCTGACGACTGTTGGGAACATGTCTTCAAATTCTTCATCGGTGACTACAACAACAATAGTCCCTACTTCCAGTCTCTCTCCCTTGTCTCCAAACAGTTCCTCTCCATCACCAACCGTTTCATATTCTCACTCAAAGCCTACAACCGGGGGAATCCTGATCTCGGTGGCTTCCTCGATCGTCTATTCCACAGGTTCACCAACCTCACCTCCCTCGACCTTACGCACTACAGCTGCTGTGATCTCGATGCACTTCTCTGTCAAATCTCTCGTTTTCCATTGAAACTCACATCACTCGATCTCTCTCACCTATCTACCATTCCCACAATTGGGTTGCGAGCTTTCTGCAAAAATATTACAACATTAACCTCACTCAAGTGTTCCAACATGAAATTCATCAATAGCAGCGACTTGTTCCTTATTGCTGAGTGTTTTCCTTTGCTCGAAGAACTCGACATGAGTCATCCCAAAAAGTCAAAGAATTGTAGTAACTTCTGTAATGGGGTAGAGACTCTTTCTTTAGCACTTTTCAGACTCAACAAGATCAATCTCTCTGGTCATGACTACATCAACGACAAATCACTCTTCCACTTGTTTAAGAACTGTAAGCTTCTCCAAGAGGTTATCATGTTTGACTGTAATCACATAAGCAATGATGGCATTGCTTCTGCTCTTTGTGAGAGACCAACATTGAGGTCTTTATCCTTCACTACTACTTTTGAATCTGGAAACTTGGCAATGCTGTTTGCACTCGTTAGGAAGTATCCTTCACTTAGTGAGATTAGAATGGAATACACATTTAAATCAGGATATGGTATAGATAATTCTATTTCTTCGATGGGTTCTGTTGCTTGCCCCCAATTAAAGTCTCTACGTTTGGCTCGCTATAGTTGGTTAAGAGATGAAAACATCAAAATGTTTACTTCCGTTTTCCCCAATTTGCAGATGCTTGATTTGAACGAATGTGATGACATATCCGAAGAAGGTATTTTTCATGTTTTAAGGAGATGTGGTAACATTAGACATTTGAACTTAGCCCATTGTTTTAGAGTGAAGCTAATTGGGTTGAACTTTGAAGTTCCCAATTTGGAGGTGTTGAACTTGTCATATACAAGTGTTGACGATGAAACACTCTATGTGATCTCAAAGAATTGTCGTGGGCTTTTAAAACTGGTACTGAAACATTGTCATAATGTCACACAAAAGGGAGTGAAACATGTGATAGAAAACTGCACAAAACTCAGAGAGATCAATTTGTGGTTTTGTGATATTGTGCATGCGAGTATTGTTGACAATATGGTATTTTCACGGCCATCATTAAGAAAGATAGTAGTTCCATCTAGTCTTTATTCTTATTTGTTTTACAGAAGAAGGAGGGAACTCTTATTGCGTTATGGATGCCTTGTTTGCCATTGAAATGCTCTGCTAAAGCTCAAACTCTGAAATGTAAGATGTTTCTTGTTTTCAGATTTACTTCTGTGAGAATTAACTTCATTTTTTTATGTGTATTTGTTCATTAGTCGGTGCATCGGTGCATGATAGGTATGTTATCACTTTGTGTTCTCTCTAGGGTTTCGTTTATGTTGTTGAATGGTGCAATTGCTTTTCCATGTTTTCCATGGGTCATATCAACTTTCAAAAACCAACCTAAAGTTATTTCATCTTCAACAAAACTTTCGAACATTAACCTATATACTTTTTGTTCCGGCAACTATGGGTTTACTTATCCTTTTTATTATATGCAAGATAGTTTTATGTTTCTTTGAGGATATATTTGGGAGATTGAATGGTAGTGTGTGGACAGGCATGTGATTACAAATCCCAGACATTATTGGTCGAAATTGTACTGATTAATTGAATTGACCATTGAATTATGTAGATATTTGTGGATATGGTCGTCTTCTTTGGTTAGAATTAGAATGATAACAATCGCAAGCCCCTACCCATTTCAAGCTTCTTTGCTATAGAATTTATGGATGGCAAGACAAGTTGAGCCCGATGGGCCAACTCGTTTAACATGTTATTTTAGGCGTAACTAGTTGAGATTTTGCGTGTATAATTCATTGAAAATTGACATCTTTCTGCTAATGCCTATTATCTTTAATGAAATTTAGTCATGCTGTGTTAATATCTAACTACCATGTCGTGTTAATGAAATTTAGTCATGCGTATTTTGTATTGTGCTTGTGAAATTATGTTTTGCTTAATATTGATCCTACAAAATTATTGACTGACTGTTGTTTCTTTTTTGTTTGTATTTGAGTGTTGAATCAATTTTAATTTGGTCAAGAACAAGATAAAATCGTATGATAAAGAATTTGATATATTAGCAGCCTTAACTAGTGTTGAATGTACATTAGTTAAAAGGTACTAGAAAATCTTTTAGTTTTGAATTTACGTGCCAAACTTTTAAATTGATTCTATATGCATATACTGAATTTTATATTAGTACCCTTTGTCCCTATCATAGCTGGTGAAGGAGCTTCTCTTTTTGGCCATAAGCGTTATCCTTTTCAAGATCTTGCAAGATGGCAATGTTTTTTGTTGGAGAGCATATTGTGTTTGGTTTTATTTGTTTGGGTTGGCTAGCTAAGTTGACACTGCTAGTCATAATCTATCAGTTGACAAACGAAAGCATCACTATGTGTGCATATGACTCATGATGAATTTGTTGTACTTTGTGTTTTTGCTGTTTAGATTCTAATTAATCTTTTTCATCATTCAATACCTGCCAGTGGTGATGTTTAAAATGTTGTTGATCTACGTTAGGGCAATCTTGTTCATATATTATTATAGTATGTTAGACCCATTTTGAAGGTTTTTCTTAATCTTTTCTATGAACTAAATTGAATTTTATGACAGGCATTCAAAATCAATTGGAAGACACCTGAAGGACCTAAAGCGAATTAAAGATGTAAAGGCAACTTTGGTTTGATTTTGCTGAATTACGAGTCATGCTGAATTAGGGGAATCTTGCTGATGTGGATGTCAAGGAATTTGGCAGCTAAAATGATGATTGGGGTTTCTCTACATTGAAACTTAGGGCTTCTTGTTTGTGTGTTTTGATTTCTTTAGTGTTTTGCTATTGCATTGAAACTTAAGGTTTCTCCACATTCTGTGTGTTATGCTTGTTTCTATTTTGATCGTAAAAACTTACTATTTTGCGATATACTTGCCCTCATCGATAAAGAGTACAAAAATAAATCTTCCTGTGAATTAGTGATTATGCTTGCGTCCGTTTCAAAGTAAACTTCTTCCCCTTCGTCCTTCATATGTTTCTTCTCCAAATGGCTCCATAGTCTCATGCTAATGAATTTAAATTTACAGAAGTATTTGAAGCGTGATTTAAGGTTTTATTTGTCGTATGCAATTTATACGCATATATTTGAGTTTTACGAATTTTGTATAATTATTCGATTAGTGTTATAATTGTACAATTTACGATGTTACTTCCCCTTTCCGATTTTGCGTAAAATGTCGATTTTAAATACCTTGGGTGTTAGTTTGTAAGCACGATAGTTTGTGATTGATAGCCTATTTTATAGCAGGTAGGTTTTGCTTTCGGGATCTGGACTTTATTTTTGTATCTTTGGGAGGGATTACTTATAAACCAAGGCTTGCTAAAGTTTTGGACCTGCTTATCAATAACTGTTAAGTTCCAATGTGGGAAGGTTTGGGTATGTTTTAGTTTCGTGTGTGCATATTTAATATGTTGAAATTGTATGTCTTGTCTGGGTATGTTTTGTTTTGCATTCCAATGTGCAAGAGTGTACTTTGTCAAAAATAGTAAGCATGTAAGGCTGTCATATAAACACTAATGATCCATATATTACCTAGTGATGAATGGGGATATAATCCACATCCACTTGAGTAGAGGCAAAAGAACTTCTGATGATCCATCTAAACACCTATGCTGATTAACTTGAAACACCAATTTCATGAATTATTGGTATTTTTCTCGTCACATTTGAGTAAATAAAGAAAGAACTCAGTTGTCAATAAGACAATAACTTGTCATAGTTTTGTGCGTTCTTGTTTGTTTCCTCTACAAGAAACTAAAACCATGATATTTTGATAGCCAATCTGTTTTCACCCTAATCCAATGGCCATTTTTGTCTTCTTGGCACTAGTTGTCATCTCCATTTAATTTGTTGACTGTTTACAGTATTGTCTTATTTTATTAACATTTTTTCATTATTATTAATCAAGGGAATGAGAGGTAAGTTACATCCTAACCATTTTTTGCTTAAAAAATAGTTAAAGGTTCTTATTGTAGCAGTAGTATATTTTTGGTATATCAAGAAAAAATTTAGAGTTCTAAGTGTAATTAATAATAAAGTGTTATGTTATCTTGCATCTAATATCAAATTTTAGATTTTGGTCTTGTGGAGTAACCTTATATGTGATGCTAGTGGGATCGTATCCCTTTGAAATGAGCCAAAGGATTTCTGGAAGACAGTACAGATATTTTTTTCATTTTGTTAGTAGTGTATGATTGATAGAGCAGGTGTCCGGTATTACATTCCACACGTTCAAACATCTCCATGGACCTTCAGATGTTATGCTTTGTGTGTGTGTTGAGCTCTGTATGTATTTCAGTACAGCAAGAAATAACTTGTTTGGAATGCTTTTAGGAAGGTTATTTGTTGGGAGTTGGGGCCTGCAGTTGGTGCAATGTATATGATATTTATACTTGAACTTTATAAAAATATTCCCTGAATTGGTTAACTCAGGTGGCAGGTTTGTTTGCTTCATACCTACCTACAGTTATACTTTCTAATTCGATTTCGTCAAATTGTGGATGTGGATTTGCATTGCTTACATCTTCATTCGAAAAGCATGTTGTATACGTAGTTTGCAATTACTATCTGGACAAAATTCTTGCAAGTTACTATATGTTTTACTCTTGTTTATTTATAGAATAAAAGCTATAGATACACTTAAAGCTCCTCAAGAACAATAATGAAGATGATTGGAATGCTAAATCATTTTCATTGTTATAGGAGCTATGCTTGCCCCAAATCTACTTTTCTCTCAAAGCAAGTTTATGATTCTTGTAGTTTTTCAATCCCATTTAACAATAATTTGTTCTAATTTGTTTGTAATTTAACTTAAACTTGGATATATTTTTATAATAATATATTTAGACATAAGAATGATATTAAAGATATGATAACTAAATTATACATGTGGTTTCAAATTCCGGATGATGATTCTAGTTCACCACATAGCACTGATGTTGTTTTTGTCACTAAACTGTATTCATACATTGGTCTTCTTGTTGTCATAGCCTAGTGTGCTGCTTGTAGAAACTTTGTTGCAGAATTTTAGACAGGTGATTTCGTTGCGGCTGTATTGCAGAGTTTATGTTAGTTTTTGTGGCTAGAGTGTAGTTTGTGCTGTGTAGACTTGGTAACATCAAATTTTGCCTTTTGTATTGTTTCAGTGGTCAGTTTGCATCATCAGCCTATGTTTGAAATTGATGTTCTGTATTTTGTAATTGTTTGTTTTGGTGGTGGAGTTCATCGGGGACATGGATGCTGTGATTAATTTCCATTAGCAGTAGTGGCTTCATACATCGGTCTTGTTGCCATAACCTAGTCTGCTGCTTGTAGAAACTTTGTTGCAGAATTTTCAACATGTGATTGCGGCTGTGTTGCAGAGTTCACGTCAGCTTTTGCTGCTAGAGTATAATAGTTTGTGCTGCGGAGGCTCGGTAACACAGAATTTTGCCATTTTGCATTATCATCCTATGCTTGAAATTGTTGTTATGCATTTTGAGCTCCAATTGGCCTCATTGAAGTCTCAGGGGTGACTAAGGCAACAAGAGGTGTGGTTGATAACAAGATCAAATAATAAACTATACCAATGGATCAACAATGTTGAGGAAAAGCTGGTGAGAAAAATTAAATTTCTAGTGGTTGTGTAAAACTTCCAATAATAATTTGTTGGAGTCGTATAAAAGGGAGTTTACACCCGCAAAACAATTTGTGGAGGTTAAAAATTCCCACAATCTGGCGTAATTTTTTGTAGTGTATTTGTTGTATCTATATAGCTTGGTTTCTCATGTATCTATTTGACTTTTTAATCATTTTTATGTTGGGTTCTTTTTATGTCCGTTATGAACTAGTATTTGAATCCATGCAAAAACACAGGAAGAGAGAAAAAAATAATTTTTTTAAGGGAACACAGGAAGAGATAATTGTTTAAAATCCTTTATAATATATTAATTCCAATTTCCAATAATTCTATCCCTGCATTCCCTTTCTTCTCCTCTTAATCCCGTGTCGATATATTACGTTCATTTGATCTTCTCACCTTCCATCGTTTCATTTATTTGTTTTTATTCCAGTGAATATACGTTTGTTCATTGCATTTGATTCTCTCCTCCATTCGTTCTCTGCCATTAGAAAATTTCAATGGTTTGTAGATATGATGGAAGTAAGTAGAAAAGTATCATTTCAATAGTAATCGTTTATGCAATATAGGATTTTCAGGTAGAAAGCCTACAAATATAGAGTGAAATCTGACAGCAATGGGGCTTTCAAGAGGTTTGTGTGATTCGTCGACTATATACCTCATAGACAAGATACATTGGTTAGCAAGATAAGTGGTGGAGAATTGTGTTACTATTCCAATAAATAAACCAAAATAACCAAATCATGTTGTCACCAAAAAAACCAAGTCATGTTATTCCTACAAACAGTTTACTCTGATATTTTGACATGTTACAGACCAAAAAAAATTGGCATGTTTATCTTTTTCGATGCACAGATGGGCAATATTTTCATGATATAAATAAACTAAATACTAATAGGTACACTAGCATTTGAAGTCAGAATTACAGATACAAAACTAGATAGGCTGATACAAATCTCATGATTCCGAATTTGCCAGTTGACCATTTTCAGTGATAGCATCCAAGTTCCAGCCTCTGGAGAGAAAGAAAAAAAACTAATTACATACCAAAACTAGATGAAATCAGCTAAGAAAAACAAAATTTACAAAGCTGAGTTGCCTTTCTGCTGCTTCTCTTCTCAGTTCATTTAAGTGAGTTTCAACTGAAGCACACGCAACTTTGATGTCTATATTTTTCTGACAGAGCTCATTCCATTGCATGGACAAAGCATTAAGCTCATACGCGGTGTTTTGCTGACAATAGTTATTAAAAAAATGTGATTTAAGTAAACTTAACAAGAATTTTAAAAATAACAGTGACAAGAGTGGACAGGAAAGTCATATTCACCTGATGATATTTCCTTTCACGGTTAACTTTTTCAATCTTATCATTTTGTTCCTGAGCTAATTTCTGCATTCTGAAAATAGATAACACAACTGTAACCAATGCTATACGAAAAGTGATATGTAAGTGACAACAGAACAATAGTTCCTCAAAATTAAGATCGATGAAAGAAAAAGGATATAATGCTATGAAATAGTCTTTAAGACTAGTAAGTTTGAGAGCATTGGGCTATGCCTAATGATGTAACGGAGTCGCCTTTTATGTGAAGAAAAAGTTGCTTAGACTGCAATTAGGGATAAAGATGTTTGTCACCTGGAGAAATGCCAGGAATACCCTCTTTCTAACACTATCTCTAAAACTCACTCTCTTATTGGGTGAAACTCATGAAGGTCTCATCACTTTATGTGGGATCCATTTCCAATAAGAGAGTGAGTGTTAGAAAGAAAGTGTTCATAGAATTCATCCTGCCCCTAATTCTTGGTTTACTGCTGCAGTCTCTGTCCTTAAAATGATACCGGATGATGTTCCAAAGCTGAGAACACGTTCATAAGGATCAAAGGGATTCTTTATTGCGTTGGGATTTTAATAAATATACTTTTATAAAAAGAGGGGATGCATGTAGAATAGGTTAGTTTTTAACTAGCTTGTTCCTGAGACTAGGTTATTTACAATCAAACAATATTCGGCCGTTTATCAAACAAACTTTTCCCTAGAAACAACTATTAACTACTGTTAAGGAAATGAATTAATATGTCGCGTCAATTTTATGTACAAGGTAACGAGTATTGTGAAGCACTGAACTAAGAAATGCTCCAAGCAAGAGACTTAAAGAATCTGCTAATAGTTTCTTTAGAAAGACACTCAAGTAAGCCTCACTCAAGCAACCAAACCAATATGAAAAAATAAAGTCAGGTTTGAATACTTGTTAATTAGGAACTTAAGGGAATATGTCTCGAGCACATCTACGGCTGTCAACCTCAACTACCATATTTATGTGAAACATTCCTATCCGTGGGATATTGCATACAACAACAAAATAATTTACCACAGACCATTGATCTAATTTTTGTCACTAGATTTCTTCAAGAGAAAATATGAAGAATTTCAAACATGATTGACCTTGATTCAGGAGAAAAATAGAAGGACATCATTGACCTTATTCATTAAAAAATAGAATGACCCATGATAGAAGACATAGATGTAGAAATTACCCCTTGTTTTGAAATAAAAAGGATAAATTAAAAACTTCAAAGAAAAAGGTTAATAAAACTGGCTCAGAAAACCCTAAACATGAAAGTAATCAATCTACTACCACAAAAGTAAATGGCAGCCGTAAGACCGGCCTTTTATCATCATTGCCAGTTCAAGGAACATACTTCGTGTTTTGTTTGAAAAGGAAAATGAAAAATATGGACCGGTGCCTCGAGTGAACTTGGGGAGGCCAGAGTCAAGAACATATTTAATGAATCAAGGTCGAAACGATTAAGAAGAACGTAGAAGTAAATGATTTCCTCCAGAGATTTCTTCTTCTGTAGCTAATAAGGTCTTAAAATCCAAAAAAAAAAAATTAAAAATAGAACATTATAATTCCAACAACCAGCAGTTGCATACAATGACAACCAAGGCTGTCAAGCTCAAGTGCCATATTTACTGTGAAACATTCCTATTCGCGGCTTAAGCCAGTTGCTATAAGGAAGAAATTTAAAACAGAAAGGAATGAAGTATTCTATGTACAATTCAGTCATACAGAACAAACACAGGTATGTCAGAATTTTCTTTAGCTAACGTATGAAGTAAGCAAATGATGCACAAGTACAAAATAATTTACAACAGAGCACTGATCTCGTTTTTGTCACTAGATTTCTTTAAGAGAAAAATAGATGGAAATCATTGACCTTATTCATTAAAAAATAGAATGACCCATGATCGAAGACATAGATGTAGAACTACAACCTTCTTTTGAAAAAAGGAAAAATTGAAAACTTAGGAGAAAAAGGTGAATAAAACTGGCTCAGAAAACCCTAAACATGAAAGTAATCAATCTACTACCAAAGTACTCCCTCTGTTCCCAATTCTAAGCAAATTTGACTTTTTAGGTTCATTCAATTAATGATGTATGTAGTTCATATTATGGACCATATACATTTAATTAATGAACCTAAAAAGTTAAATTTGCTTACAATTAACAAAGGAGGGAGTAAATGGTAGCGGTAAGACCGAACTTTTATCATCATTGCCTGTTAAAGGAACATACTTTGTGTTTTGTTTGGAAAAAAAAAATGAAAAATATGGATTGGTGCCTCTAGTGAACTTGTGGAGACCAGAGTCAATAACATATTTAATGGATCAAAGTTGAAACGATTAAGAAGAACGTAGAAGTCAATGATTTCCTCAAGAGAATTCTTCTTTTGTAGTTAATAAGGTCTTAAAATCAAAAAAAAAAAAAAAAACAGAA
>Ga0209282_1002524_pt1 | contig 10618 bp, 7 predicted proteins | sample Mtrugardesep15_FD_187529 | JGI IMG/M metagenome (GOLD analysis project Ga0209282, IMG submission 187529) | Root nodule microbial communities of legume samples collected from California, USA - M. trunc garden sep15 (SPAdes) (version 2) | ecosystem: Host-associated > Plants > Roots > Nodule...
CAAACTTTCAAGCCATATCTCCTGTACACCATCCAAATCACAAGCCTACAAAGTCAGCCTCTTCATCAGCCTCTTCCACTCCTACACCGGAAAAACATGGCCGAGGTTTTAGTAGATTCTTTTCATCAAAAGGAAAAACCGGTCATTGAGCTTTTGCGGCATACAGGACCAGTGAAAATTCATGATACGAGGCTACATAGTAATGATATTTGGACAGCACCAGGTTGCGAACCCCTTCATGATTTAACGAAATTGAGCTTGTGGGAGGTTTGTGTAGTTAAAGGAGAGGGTGCCATGAATGTCTGGTAATGATATTCTTGTATCTAATGTTGTACATGGTAACCATATGTTGTATTCTTTTCCTTTTCATTGTTTCCCTTTATATTTGTAAACATTGACATAGTCTCTGAAATATTACAGGATATGCTGAATATGTTGCATTTCAGAATTTATGTTTACCTTTAACAATGGCTAAGGATTTTTAAAAGTTGTAACCATTGTCATAAATGACAGATTTCGTCAAATAAAATATATTACTATTAAAGGGGTGTGGCTGTGGTTAATAATATATTTTCTTTTCTTTCTTGCCCCAAAATGGTACAGGTTCTAAACCATTTTGGTTAAGAAAGAAATTCGAGCTCGAGAAATAACGAATAACTATGATATCTCACTTCTCACGAAAACTTTATTTCATACATATGTTACTTCTCCCAAATATCTATGAAATATGCTCACTTCATTTCATTTAAATCAAATCATTGATGAACAAAACATGAGGTTGATTTCTAAAGTTGTTCATTTGGGAGACAACTAAATCCATATCTAATGTATGTTGTATGTTGTCTTGTGGATTGGTCTCGTAGTGGATCCATATCGTGCAAGTTTCTTAACAAGAATTAAAAAAAAAAATGCCAATCAACGATTTAATGAATGAATGGCTAAATTATTTTTATTAACTATTGAAATGAAGCGTTGGTGATTGTCAAGTATAATGGTTTGAGAATTGATCATTAACGCACTATTTATTTGAGTAAAAGTTTAGAGAAAAATAGTAATATTGCATTGAAAAGATGTAACATAATATCAATTTTTTTATTGTATTTTTTAACTGACAACATAAAATGGTGGGCCTTTCAAAAAAAAAACATAAAATGGTGGGAGTATGTTATAATGTATTTCAAGCAAGAGATCAATTAGAATTGTAAAAACAAAATCACCATAAAAAGATTAGAATTTCATTACTTATGCAAACAAAATCCAATGTAACTCATGGACAACATTGAAGAATAATTCAAAAGGTCAATGTGCATTTTTTCTAAAGTTACTATTTGTAGCCTTTTGATTTCACGGTAAAAAGCAACCACAACATACGTCTGCGATGACTAAACGCTGAGGCAAACACATACTTATAAGAATGGTATAAATACAAAATGTGTAGGAGAACATAACAATTTTTTGTTGTTGAAGAAAAGACATATCTTGTTCAGTGGTGTAGAAGTTTAATCATAATGGGTCTTTCACTATTCCAAAAATGTATTATTATATTCATTTATCGACATAAGAGTATGCGATGACAATATATTTGATTTGGTAAAAAAAATACTCAAAAAGACAATATATTTTGATTATGTTTGAATTAGCAAAAACACTACAAAATAAATACAGATAAAAAATAAATAAATACGTGCTTGCTCATTTTGAGTTGTCAATGGTTGCACATGTAGGGCTTTACCAATGGTGCAACCACATGAATTGCTCGAGTGAGTTACACTGTAACAATCACTTTTAGCATTTTATCTATTTTTTTATTTTTTATTTTACTTTTGGAATGCAACCCTCAAGAATATCAATAAATCTTATTTTGAGTTATTGAAGTAGTTCCAAGTACTGCTTTTCATTTTATGAAATTGATTTTACTCTTAGAACATAGTTAACAAGCTGCTTGTCGTAGAAGTCATTTTCCATTGGGTAGAGAATAGAGATTCAAATGACAAACCCAAATTAATCTCTTAAAACTAAGCTAGGAATGATAAGAGAGACCTCTGGTAGGAGATGCTGTTTATTAGATTACAAGGTAGGTCGATTGTTAAAAAGTAACGACATAATGGAGGGCTCATAATTTATTGATGTGTGAAAAACGCAACGACAAATTTGAAAACATTAACAAATTGGTGTAGTTTTCTGTCAAAAAACAAAATTGGAGTAGTTTGTATACAACTTACTCATCTTGTCTCTTAGTTTATTGGACCTTCTAAGGAAGGTAAACTGAAACACAATGTTGATGATAGCTTTTTAGAATACTTTGTGTGCTTAGATGTTGGTGTTGTTGTCTGCAATCACGGTGTAGATTAGATAGCTGACTTTTCTCATTATGAAGTATGAGGTGATGTGGTGTTATCTGAGTTGTGTGTTATCCAAACGAGTCTTAATTTTTGTCGATAAAAAGGCTATATCAACATTATTTTTTAGATTGATTGTGTTGGAAGCAGCTGAGTTGTTTGTTGTCGGTCATGATTGTGCCGGCACACTTATGCAACTAACATCCTTCATAGAAACACTTTAAATGCAAATGGCATCACACATTGATGCATGTTCTTAGAAAACAAAATACGCATGGAGACTTTATGGCTAAGGAGGAAACGCAACAAAGTACTTTGCTCATTGGAACCGCCCCCTTTGGAGTTTCTCATCCTAACAGATAAGCTTGGAACTTAAATTATGCTTTTCCTTTTTCCTTTAACTTGTTACATTTTAATACCATCAAAAAGTAAGAAAAAAAATGATAAGTCACTCGCTTACTAAAAAGAAATTAATTATTATGCATGTAAGGTAATTTTACACGACTTCAATTAGTAGATTCAATATACGATTATTTTACACGTACATCCAATAATGTGTTGACACAACAATTAATGAATATGTCTCACATCATTTGACATAAATTTTTTACTTCAAAACCGAATGGAACCAAACTATAATCTCCCATACTCATAAGGATACGATAATAATTTTTGTTGCTCATAGTCTTATATCCTCACACTCCCTCCCTTACATAAGGTTCAACTTTTGATCATAGTTTTCCCCAAGCATGTGATGTACATTTATTTTATTTTATTTATTTTAGGTCCAAACCTATTTTGTTGAACACCGGTAAATCTTCCAAGTTTAAATCTTAGAGAAAAGTAGATATATATCCTTGTCCTCAATCATAATGAAGAGTGTTACTTTTATCTCCCATATTATAATGAAGGTGTTCTAGAATGGGCTAAGGTCCAATTCATTAACGGATCAGGTTACTCTAGAGGATTGAGTCATGAACACTGATTGAAATAGGTTTGTTTAAGTGAGTCAGGATCGCCGATTGAGTTAGGACCCTTGATTAGACAAGGACTTTCCGATGAGGATCAAATCCTCATATTTCTACAATGATCTGAGAAGACAGTTGTCCACGCTAGGGTTTTAGGGGCCCTTTGAATCTTAATCCTTCCCCTATAAAAAGTTATCTCTCATCCTCTACCAAGGTAAACACTTCCTACGTAAAAAACCTCTCATGATGCTTGCTGACTTGCCCGCCAAAGTGTTTGCAAGTACACTCCACCTCCAGGGCCGAAGTCACAAGTTTGTCCAATCATTTAAATTCATCTAACCACCACCATTTGAAGGCCTAAAGAACCTATTTTACGAGATCATAAGTTCCAAAGCATTCCACATCCTCCTCATTAGGGCCTAAGACAAAATGTTCCAACCAAACTCAACCAATTAAACATAATAATTTAAAGTTATTTTTATTTAGTCCCTATTGAATATAATTTTAATATTTTTCTAAACATAACACACACATGAGACATCATAAACACAAAATGTTCGTAATGTTGTCGTTAGAGACAAAAAAATCAGAGAAATAATAGGAAGATGAAAATATCTTAAAAATTCAGTGTATTTTGAAAGATGAAAGAATTATTTAATAAATTTAATAAAAGAAGGAATAGTGATACGTATCTATCTCGTAACAAAAAATAAGAAACATACATAATCTGTTGAAACATCATCAGCCGATAGAAGAAATCTAGTTTGCGCCGCCTAGCTACTTATAATTAACCTAACCGATTCATATTAGCGAAAAGACCATAAACCCCTTTCGCCCTAAACAGAACACTATCAACAATCAACACAAAACCACGAAATCGTCGTTCGGCGGTAACATATTTCTTCTTTCTTCTTCCGATTCCGATCTGAGTTTCTTTCTGCGATGGGAGTTCCGGCCTTCTACAGATGGCTTGCGGAGAAGTATCCGATGGTCATCGTTGATGCTGTTGAAGAAGAACCAGTGGTCATCGAAGGCGTGCAAATTCCTATTGACACTAGCAAACCCAACCCTAATAATCTTGAATATGACAACCTTTATCTCGATATGAATGGAATCATTCATCCTTGTTTTCATCCTGAGGATAGGGTAATTTGTTTCGACTCTTTCACATTATCAATACATTTTTATTTAATTATCATAATTCTGAATATAATTGTTGTTGTTTTTATTGGATTCGGAGAAATGTTAATGATTTTGAGTTATTTCATTATGATTATTATTATTATTATGATTTTAATTGCTTTTCTTATTACTGGATTCTAAGTAATGTGATTGCTTTTGAGATATTTGGATTATTATTATTGAATTAACCATCAATTTAGTCCCTAAACTATTAACTTTGTTCTAATTTAGTCCTTAAACTATATAAATATACTAAGTAGTTGTTAAATTATATGAAATATGTCAATTTAATCCATGAAGTATATAAAAATCCGTCAATTTAGTACTTAAACTATATAAATATACTAAGTAGTTGCTAAACTATAGAAAATTTGTCAATTTAATCCCTCAAGTATATTAACATTTATCAATTTAGTCCCTCAAGTATCTTAGTGGCAATGACTGAATCGATGGATTTTATAAGAACGACTTAGTATATACACATACATAGTTTAGGGAGCAAGGACCTGTTTGGATGAACAACTTATTTGCAGCTTATAGCACAAGCATTATAAGCGCTTATGCATAAGCTAAGATAAGCTATTTTTATAGAAAAAGATAAAATGAAGGTAAATTGTTTTTGTCTATGCTATAAGCTGTTTGTTTCTATACGCGGTATTGGAGAACTTATGAAAAGAAGCCAAAGAAAGCTTGTGAAAATTTTAAGAAGTTGTTTTCATAAGTTCTCCCAAATAGTCTCAAAACTCATGCCAGTAGATAAGCTCAAATAAGCCAATACAAACAGGCCCTAAATTGAAGTGAGTGTGATAGTTTAAGGACTAAATTAATGGTTCATTCTTATTTTTAACGTTGTTCTTGGATTTGGAGAAAGGTGAATGATTTGGTGTTATTTGATTGCAGCCATCCCCAACCTCTTTTGAGGAGGTGTTTGAGTGCATGTTTGATTACATTGATAGGCTGTTTAACATGGTGCGGCCTAGGAAGCTTCTCTTTATGGCTATTGGTTCGTGTTCTATCTTTGTTTTCTGATTGTTTGTTTTCATGGTTTTTTTGGTTGTTGGTGACGCTTAATTGATTTTTCGGTTTTAAATTGCATAGATGGTGTTGCACCGAGGGCTAAAATGAACCAGCAACGGTCAAGGCGGTTTAGGGCTGCTAAAGATGCATCTGATGCGGTATGTTGTGATGAGTTTTTTCATTCTTTTGATTTTGTGATTTATTGGAGAATTTATTCTTTTGTGGTGTTTAATGTGTAGCGATTTCCATTAACTATACATAGACCAATGCTGCACATTGGTCTGATTACTTATGAGTTTATTGAAATATAGAAAACTCTGTTATTGGGTATTTTCCTGCTGCATTTTTATGTCGGTTTCATAGTCTTGATGTTATTGTTGTTAAATATAGGCCCTATAGTGTAGCGAAATTTTAACGAACTACTATTGCTAAGAAAATATAGGCACTATAGTGTAGCGAATTTTTAACAAACTGCTATTGCTTAGAAAATATAGGCACTATAGTGTAGGGAAATTTTAACTTACTGCTATTACTCGGCAATAAGTGATTCAGTACCAAGTGTTGCCAAATAGTAGTTGTAGTAGTGCTATAGCATTGTAGTAGTACTAAGTGATACATGTTCAACTTTAATTTCACCGGGAAAATAATGAAATATTTTGCTAAAGCGTAAATTTGATTCACCTTTTTTGACTGGTGTTCTCTTGTGTGATAGGCTATTGAAGAATCAAGGTTACGAGAGGAATTTGAGAGGGAGGGCAGAAAACTTCCTCCTAAAGAGGAATCGGCAACTTTTGATTCAAATGTCATCACACCTGGAACTGAATTCATGGCTGTTCTATCAGTTGCACTACAGTACTATGTTCATCTTAGGTTGAACAATGATCCTGGTTGGAGTAACATAAAGGTAAGTTCATTGTATTGTTATCTAAATTGTATGGCTGCAGTATGTGTCTCAGTGGAGTGTATAATACTGTGATTTTTGTGTATATCTGAAGGTTATTCTTTCTGATGCAAATGTTCCCGGTGAAGGGGAGCATAAGATTATGTCCTATATCCGCCTTCAAAGAAATCTTGAAGGATTTGATCCGAATACACGACATTGCCTGTATGGTTTGGTATATATCTATCTTCCAACATTTTGCTATTCTTGGAAAGCAACTTCTTCTTGATATTCACTTTATGTCTTCAATGCATCATCTACCTTGGACTTGATCAACTTGTTCATATCATTTTATTGTTTCATGACAGGATGCTGATTTGATTATGTTGGGTCTGGCTACCCATGAAGTCCATTTTTCAATTCTTAGAGAGGTTTGTGTACTAAAATTATCTTGAGTCTCTGAATTAGTGCATATCAGCATTGTAAAACAATTACACCATGTTAATTATTATAAAATAATGATTGTTATTGATGTATATGCAATATTATTAGCCTGTTTCTGTCAGACTTTCCTAGGGATTAACACATTGGTAAATAATGGGTTATTTCAGGTTGTATTTACTCCTGGTCAAGACAAATGCTTCCTGTGTGGTCAAATGGGTCATATGGCTGCAGACTGTGAAGGAAAGGCTAAAAGGAAGTCGGGAGAATTTGATGAAAAGGGAGACGCTATTGTTGCTAAAAAGCCTTTCCAGGTCAGGGTTTGAGATAAATTTTGAAATTCACAATGAAATAGTGACGGGGCTTTGGGATTTACTTCTTACTTCTGCATGTTTCGTTTGTAGTTTCTAAATATTTGGACTCTGAGGGAATATCTGGAGTATGAGATGAGAATACCTAATGCTCCTTTTGAGATCGATTTTGAATGCATAGTGGATGATTTTATCTTCATATGCTTTTTCGTCGGCAATGATTTCCTACCACATATGCCTACACTAGAGATTCGTGAGGTAAGGGTTGTATTTTATTAGCAATAATTTGGGGATTGTCCTTAATGAAAGTACTTAGTCTTCAAGTATACAGGAGTAGTTGTTTTTGATTCTTAAGAATTATGATACCGGTCTTTTATTATCTGAAATGCACATTTTTTTGCCGATAAGGTTATGCAACTGATACAATTTTTTGAACTTCCATTATTTTTTATAGGGTGCGATTAACTTGCTGATGGCAGTATACAAGAAGGAACTTAAGGGAATGGGTGGCTATTTGACAAACGGTAGTAAGGTACTTTCTTGATAGTAACAATGGTGATGATTGGCATATTTGTAGTATGTGTCGTTTCCATCTAAATCAAGCTTGTGTATAATGTTTCTTTTCCCCCTTCTTTTCTCAGCCAAATTTGAGCAGAGTCGAGCATTTTATTCAGGCTGTTGGATCATATGAAGATAGCATATTCCAAAAAAGAGCTCGAATGCAACAGGTCTGTTGATCTTGGATAACTATATCATTATATTAGCCAGCAGTATGATTTGGTCGATGGTCAAGAACTGTAAATATCATTTATTATGTATTAGTTATATGTTGTGGCTGATCTTGAAATAGTTAGAGGAAACAATGATGAGTATTTGGTATGCTGGCATAATTTATTGCTAAGTTGTCTTAATTTATGATTATGGATGATTAGTTGTATATTTTTCATGCATTTTGTATTTAACACTAATCATGGTTCATAATGGATTTGTTATTTCCTTTTACCTTCGTATCTAGTTGCATCTATGTCCAATATCTGTGCTGTATTTATGCTGTACCTTTGTGCTGGAAAATGGGTGCTAATTGCTTAATTTTTTCTCAAAATTTCTATCCATGTATTTTTGTATATGAACTGAACGGAATGTGAGCGGTCAAAGAAAGTTCATATCTTGCCGTATAGTTTTTCATGTTCATAGCAATAGATGTCTGACTGCTTGCTCTGAAGTGATTCCTCCCATGTGTTTTTACTGTTTTTTTATATCTCCAGCGAACGGTGGAAAGAATAAAGCGTCAGAAGTCACAAGCAAGAAGAGGAGATGATGTTGGGCCTCAAGTTCAACCCGAGTCTCTAGTTGCAGTTTCTAAATTCCACGGTTCTCGTCTTGCTTCAGCTCCAACGCCTGCGCCATTTCAACAATCTGGGCCCACCTCAGTTAGAAAAGGCAATAAAGAAGTCTCTGAGAGGCCCAGTAAAGTTTCTAAGTTATCTTCGGGAGCAACTGTTGCTGCTGCAATTGTTGAAGCCGAGAATAGTCTTGAAATAGATGTATGTTATTCTACTTCAGGAGAGGCATTCTTTAGATAGAACTAATATATAAGCTAAGCTTTTACTGAATTATGAGCCTGGGAGAGATTTAAAAAAGCATTTTAATAGCTTGTTAAACAATTGTTGTTCTAAGAGTTCTACATTGAGCTGGCGATTTCTATGTACTTTTTCTTGAAGTTTAGTATTCTTCTGCTCTTCAGGTTGAAGATAACAAAGACGACTTGAAAATAAAGCTGAAGGGGATACTTCGTGACAAATCTGATGTGTTCAACTCAAAAGGTGGTCATGAGGACAAGGTAAAGCATAGAACACGTATAATTGTGTCTGGAATTTTGAACTTCATTGATGGTTGAAGTAGGTATTTATTGAATAAATGGCATGTAATTTATCCTGCGTATGGATATATTAGGTGAAGTCTTGGTTATTTAATTTTTCCTAAGTCCTATAGAAGAAAATTTTAAAAAATTCAAATGATTTGATTAAACATCTATTTTTTATACAATATATTTAATTTTCCCTACAATATGGGTTGGGTTGATATTATTCAAATGACCTTTCTCTGTCTTGGCCATATGCTACCAGCCTACACAATGACTGGGATTGCCAGCTTAATTTGCAATTGAAATATGCAACATAATATTTTAAAGTGTTTCTGGATTATGACATTAGCTCGATACTTTGAAAAGCATAATATGTCATAATGTAATGATTTCCTAAATCTTGATTATTGATTTCAGTTAATTGTAGTTGATAGTTTTTGTTTTAACAGATTAAGTTGGGAGAACCAGGCTGGAAAGAGAGGTATTATGAGGAAAAATTTTCTGCTCAGACTCCCGAGGAACTTGATGCTATACGGAGAGATGTTGTAAGTTGGGAAATTGAAGTTTTATTGGTTTGGTTTTGATTTATGTGAAGATCTGGGTTTTCTTATTGCGATTTATTGTTTAGGTCTTGAAATACACTGAGGGTCTATGTTGGGTGATGCATTATTACTATGAAGGTGTTTGTTCTTGGCAATGGTAAGTTCTTTTTCTAATTTCCCCTGGAATGTTGTATGAATCTTAAGTTGTGTTGGCTATCCTTTTCTTTTTATATGGTACTTGTTGTATTTTCACCTTCCTCACCTTGATGAGAAACTGCGATAACCAAATTTTGTCTTTTGTTAGATAGAAATTTATCGGGTGATAAGTAGTGCATGTTCTTCCCTAAAAAAAAAGTAGTGCGTGCTTTGAACATGTTCCTGACTTGTTTTACCATTGTTCTACTGATATTTCTATGTAGATCCTATGTGGTATGGTATTCTAAGTGGAATGTTGGGTGTGTCATACACCTTTGATCAAAAGCGTGTCCGGTGTCTGACACGACACCGACCCATGTCCGAAATAAAAAATGCCAACACTTGGCTACAATTTCATGCTTGGTTAGTTCATAAGTCATAACTCTCTTAAGGAGGTTTCTTTAGTAATCAGTTGATTTAAGATCTGTCTTGAAGAGGTTTGTTTAGTATAGGCTTCTCAATCATGTTTTAAATGACAACCCTGTTGAGATTGTGAATCTTCGGTTGTACCATTGGTTGTCTCTTTTTCTTTGTTAAGGACGATTTGTTATCCTCCTTTCCCATTGCAAGTTATCATTGTCCCATCGGATTAATTCTTTTATGGGGAAAATGAGAGATGAGGAGTGTTTTTCCTTCATACTTTCCTTGCCTTTGATATTTAATAATTTAGTGATCCATAGTGCATATACATTACTTAAGAGTTGCTTGTTGTATGTTTATTATTTTTCTTATTTTCTGATTCCTTGTTATTTTAGAGTTGCTTGTTGTATGTTTATTATTTTTCTTATTTTCTGATTTCTTGTTATGAAACAGGTTTTATCCTTATCATTATGCCCCCTTTGCGTCTGATCTGAAGGGCCTTGGTGAGCTTAATATTAC
>Ga0209282_1002525_pt1 | contig 10616 bp, 11 predicted proteins | sample Mtrugardesep15_FD_187529 | JGI IMG/M metagenome (GOLD analysis project Ga0209282, IMG submission 187529) | Root nodule microbial communities of legume samples collected from California, USA - M. trunc garden sep15 (SPAdes) (version 2) | ecosystem: Host-associated > Plants > Roots > Nodule...
ACAATTGAAGTTGTTGATCAAATTAACAATTATGTTCTAAGTTTGATGTCAGGTATGTTTTTTTTTATACTATAATAATAATAATATCATGTTTCATTACTACTATGACTACAAAATAGTTAACTGACTCAGATACTTTACAGGTGATGAAAGAATATACTACAGTTGCAACTCAGTTGACATATCTGAAATTCATGACAACAACATTATTGATGTTTTAACACCAGAATTTCTAAGTACATTGCGTACATCAGGACTGCCTAACCATCAAATCAAATTGAAGGTTGGCTGCCCCATTATGCTACTCCGAAATATAGATCAATCTGAAGGTTTGTGCAATGGGACAAGATTGAAAGTTACCAAATTAGCAAACCATGTTATCGAAGCTACAATTATGGGTGGCAAACATCATGGAAACATAATTTATATTCCAAGAATAGACATGTCACCTTCTCAATCTCCATGGCCATTCAAGTTAAATAGGAGACAATTTCCAATTGTTGTGTCTTACTCAATGACCATCAACAAATCACAAGGTCAATCTTTAGATTATGTTGGCCTCTATTTACCAAGAGATGTTTTTAGCCATGGCCAAATTTATGTTGCAATTTCTAGGGTGACTAGCAAAAAAGGTATCAAGATATTGATTCACGATGAAAAAAACAAACCTAAAATGACAACCACAAATGTCGTGTACAAGGAGGTATTTCAAAATGTCTGACAAGTAAGTTACTATAACATTAGATTTCGGTAAAATATTGCTCACATATATATATTTCCACTACATTTCAATTTCATATAGTTAGTAAACACTTACTTTCATTACAGGAGAGATATCTTACTTCATGCAAGCATTGGACATTATTCAACCAACAATTGAATTGAATTCCACTTGACAGTTCAAGCAATACAATTGTGAGGAATCAAGAGAACCTTTAATATTTCAGTTTGAAGTTTCATTTTATGTTATATATATGTATTTATATCATATCTGCTTCAGACTAATTACCCTATTTCAATTTGGTTACTACTAATTTAAGTATGAACTATGTTTAGATTTTATTTTTACATCAAACCACTATGAATCGAACTTTTAGATAACTAACAACATTTCATTAATATAACATTATTACATTCATCGTCAACCACATTTAGTCTGCAACATTTAACAAAACAAAAATAACAACAACCTTTGATAACAATTCCATAATTTAACAATCACACATTATTTGAATTACGAAAAGACATAACTATTGTGAACTCACAACTACAAAATAAACACACCGTAGAAGCTAATTTTTACTTATTTTCTTCACTTTGAGATATTTTCCATTATCCGATACCTTTAATTCAACCTTCTCACCAACAATCAGATTTTTGATTTCATCATAATTTTTTCATCCATAATTGATGTATTTCGAACTGCAATCTTCTTCATCTTCTTCTATCTCACACATAGTTGAAAACCCAATGGCTTCATCAATTAACTTGATATACTTCTGAGTAGAATACAAACATTCATCACCAATATGATTTGGAATCAGCTGCAATTATACCATCCCGAAAAAATTATCATGTTAACAATATATAAATCATCTTCATTCTTTGTTAACAATTAAAATTAAAATGATCAAAATCAACTTACCACTACACTTGGGCACTTGACATTGGATTCACTTACAATAAACTCCCATGAAAGACTCTTTAAGGTATTAGAACTCTGTCCTACTACATCATCATGGTCTGAATGACATTTGCAATACTTTTCTTCATATTCAACTGGATTGTAAGTTGCAAGAAAGTCTGCATAATCTGGATCTATTTCATCACTGCATGTGATGTATTTCGATTAATGAAATTATATAATATAAATTAGTAATTAACGAAAATTAGTACTTAACAATATATGATCTACTATATCCTAAATTCAATATATAAAACACAATACTAGTACAAACCTAGAAGAAGAAGGCATTATCGCCACCTTAGATTGCTTTTGAAGCCAGTGTTGTTAAATTTATATACTACAATCACCTTATGTTACTCTTCAGTCATAACACATATTTATATACATATTTTATTTTCCGTTTTTTTTAACTTCTATATTTTTTAATTGTCAATTTAATATAGAATCGGTTTTTAGTGTTAATGGTAGGTGAGGTTATTACTTCTAATAAATTTTGGTTTGACTAAACTCACTTCTTATTTATATGAAAATTGAATGTTACATATTTCGTTTCTCAATTTCACAAAATAATCTTACTTTAAGTCCAATTACATAGGGAGTTTTTACAATACACCCGCAAATTAATGTGTACCGGTACTCTTATTACAAAAATCTTCAAATTAAATATTCTCTTTATAACATATATAATTATTAGTTGAGTTTTTTAGTTTACAATTTAACATTTAATACGAAAAAACATCATTTTATTGTTTCCAATAACATTACATAGACAAATCTTCATTTAAAAATTTTAATTTTATTAACCAGATTTGTATATAAATTAATAAACAACGAAACACTTTGTTTGTCCTTCTTTTTATACGACTACATGTTTCAGACAACTCTATACAATCTCATGTTTTCTACCATATTATTATGAATAAAATATCAAATCACATGTTACATACTTTGCATGTAACAGTTAATATTCCTTATTCAACAAAACAACAACATCTAATATATTTGAATTAGGATTTACAATTTGCAATTTACTATATAATATGCAAACAATTTAATCTCATCATTTTTCTAAATGTTGTTGTATACTCATTCCACTCAGGATTTTAAGCCAATTTTTATTTGTATATTATTTTCAAAATAACACTCCTTCCGTTCCTTTTTAAGTGTCACTTTGGTAGAAATTTTTTGTTCCTATTTAACTGTCACTTTCAAAGTTCAATGCAACAATATATGTTGTTTTACCAACATTACCCTTAGTCATTTATTGCAGACAGAGAAATATATAAAATAAGATATTAAATAATTAAGGCTATTATAGGAAAAGTATAAATTTTTGTATAAGAAAAAGTAACATTTATTGAGTGTCTTGGTTTGTGTAAAATGTCAACAAGTGACAATTAAAAAGGAACGGAAGTAGTATTAGTTGTTTACAATATAAACAACAGTCATAAATTTTTCAATTGATTGAACAAATTACAATTTGTTTATAATAATTAGCTGATGGTTTATTATTTCAACTGCTCAAACATTTACTTGCTCTGTTCTGAAATATAAGCAAAAATTAATTTTTATGTTCATCAATTTAATGATAAATGTGGTCCATAATTTTAAACACATACATAAGTAAATAATTTATTATTAAATGTAATTTTTTCTTATCTATTTAAAGGAATCAAGTATCTCACAACAAACAAAACGTTCACATCTATTCTTTTCAAGCTCGGATATCTTTTTACACAAACCTTACTTTTTGGTTGTGCACACTGCCATATGTGGTCTTCATGTATGTATGAATTATGTTGATATCAACAATTTTTCTTTAATTGCATGTACACATAACTACTTTATGGAATGCATGCCTAACATAATAAGACAATATCACAATTACTGTCATGTCTATCCCCATATGCACGTTGCCAGTTTTGTTTCCTATCTTAATATTCACAACTACCCATACTTTACTTCCATGCTCATTCATTGCTAAAGTAATACATAGTGAGGTTCTTAAACCCATTTCATTATGTTCTTATGAATAAATGTTTTTCTGAAATATCTTTCATCGTCGTTTAAATTTTTCGATTACTATTTTTATAGGAATAAAACTACATATTTATATCATATATACTAGGTTCATTTCAAAATATTAGCAGAAATTCATTTTTAAGTTCATTCATTTAATAATTTATATCGTTTATATTATATACCACATACATCATTAAATAATTTAACCTAAAAAATAAATTTAATTCTATTTTTTAATAAACTTTCAAAAACAACTATAAGTCTTCTATCTCACAACACATATAGTCATTTAATTATTGTCGGGTGCAAACAAAACAATTAAAGTTGTTCAAAGTATGTACAATTCTTATTCAAATGTCAAATAATATAATGTTAGGAATCTCTTTCATGACATGCATACACATAATCAACTACAAGCAATACATTATTACAGATTCTTTACATTCATGTGTTAATAGTGACAATTTACAATTTCTTGAGTTGACATCCCTTTTATTTTTTCATGTTTTACAACTTTACATCTATGCTTACTAATATAAATACAGAACCACACTTATACATACTTACACTTCACAAAAAAAATCACTGATTGCATATTATTGAGAAAACTATGAATACTATCGAAGTTGTGCTACAAACTGTTCCAATTGTTAATGTCTCTGCTGTCAAAAAATTTAACCAGGTTACTTACATTTCGAAATTTATTATTATCTGCATTTCTAATTGTTTTCATTTGATTTCCTTAATATATGGTCAAATAAGAATTGTGCTAATAATCTATTTCTATTTTTTGCAGCCAAATGCCGAATTTGATCCTTTGTTTATTGAAAATTATGGACATAATTTTGAACATGGATGGGAGGTCTTTACAGAAGATCAATGCCGTTTCAGTTTAAACATTATGAATAATATCTATAATCCTATGATAGTAGACAGTTGGGATTTTTTTGAACAAAAATACTATTTACCACCAAATTGTGAGGTTCATCTTGCATATTTAGGTGGAAAGAATTTCAAATTCCTTAGTTTCAATGAATTACAAGATATGCATCAAATACCAAGGTTCCACAGCAGGAGTTTAATAGCAAATGAAACAAAATACTTTGACATTCAACTCATGAACAGTGACATAACCAAATCTAAACTGGTTTGTTTATACTCAAATATTTGTATAAATATTGTGTTACATAATTTTGATTCTAATTACTATGTTTAACTTTTTTTTGCAGGATTTGCCATCTAATATTGCAAATTATCTCAACTACAATGTCGACGACAGTTTACTTATATGTGGAGATTACGGCCAAAATCAGAATATCGACATACTCAAAAAATTTAACAACAATCAAACCATTCAATTAGGACCTATGTGGAATAAATTTTGCCGACGTAATCGCTTTTATCCCGGATGTTATATCAGATTTAAATTTCCGATAAATAATTATTACATTTGTAATGTTTATATTATTTAATTACTTCAGTTTATGTATAACTTTGTTCAACTTTTTTACAATTACCAATGTAAATCTCATTCTCAAGATTATGACAATGATTTTATTGCATTCTTATTTATTAAATTAAGATTATGCTTACGCATTATGCAACATTATTATTTACCACTGACATTTAGTTTAACTATTACCTGATATAAATATAAATCAATGTTTTATAATCGTACGTAAAAGCTTCTACAACAAGATTTTCAATCATTTCTCTATCAACATTTTCAATCATATTTATATACATAACCAAATTATCGACAAACTCAAAAAAATTTACAACAATCAAACCATTCACTTATGACCTATGTGGAATAAATGTTGCCGACTTAATCACTTTTATCCCAGATGTTATATCATATTTTAATTACCAATGATTAATTATTACATTTGTAATGTTTTTATTCTTTAATTACTTCAGTTTAAGTATAACTTTTTTCTAATTTTTTTGAATTACCAATGTAAATAATTGTCAGGGTCATGACTTTGATTTTATTGCATTCTTATTTCTTACATTAAGAATCTGCTTATGCATAATGCGGCTTTATAATTAACCACATAAATTTACTTTAACTATAACCTGATATCAATACAAATAAAAGTTTTATAATTATACTTAATTGCTTCTACAACTACATTTTCAATCATTTATCTATCAACATTTTTCATTTCTTAAGTTACCATTTTAATATTCTATTATTAACCTACAATACACTTTTATTTTAAAATTTTGATAATTATTTAAATCAATTTTTATATTACAAATTCCATCTTCTACAAACATAACATTTAAATCATTCCTTTTTTTAACTTTTTCTACATCTATTTACATATTATGATAGAAACGTGTTTTTTTTTCCAAACATTATAATGTATAAAGAAATTTTAATTTTAAATCAATACTAACAAACTCTCCATCCACACTACAAACCGATGAAAAACTCTATTTATATACGCAATTTTTTACTATTTGAAAAATCAAATGTAGTATTACAAAAACATTTCCAAAGTTATTATTTTTTATATGGTACAATTACATTATGTTGTCCCACCTCATAACTATAAATAATAATATTATATCAATTCTTGCTTCTACATTGTTTTAAATTTCCGTCAGGCATCTGTACTTTCATTTCGAAAATATATATAATCACATATACCACTACTGCTGCTGCTGCTGCATTCATTTGACTAATATAGTTTATCATAATCTTTTTTACATTTTATATTCCAATGTAAATAATTTGTACTTTCTCACAATCTTATCTTAAATAACACTATTCACAACAGCCATTTCTTACGCTCTTTACTGCAATTTCTGCAACACGCTAACTTATATATTGTCAAAATTTATTCTCATTTCTTCTAAGTAAAATACATATAACTATACACAATGAATAGCATTTAAGTGACATACATTTTGTCATATTGGTGACATTGTTCTACTATAATGTTACATGTGGATTTTATCTATATATTTCATATCAATTGTAACGTTGTGATTGACCAATCTCACATATGTCTCTCAACTCTATGTCACCTATATGATACCATATTAACAATATACTCATTTCACTCTGATTTACAACAACCAATTTACTTTTAATATACATTGAATTTTTTTTTCATTTTTACATACATTTTTCTTTGTATCTTAAAATTTACAATTTTCTTAAAAATTTAAACAAACGGAATCTGTCACATTTTTTTTATTCACCTTCTAATATTATGTCTATATCTATAACCTCCTCTTTTCTCTCAAATGACCATTCAATTTCTTATATTGAGGGATGACCATTCATTATCTACATTACTGTTGTACTCCACTTTTATAGATCATGGTTCTCTTTTATATTTCTCTTTCCAACACAAGTTTTTGTTAACTTTTTTCTTTACCTCGAAAACCATTTTTTTTACCCCATCCGGTAACTATTATAAGCAAAAACCGTATATTTTTCCATACAATACATGATGTGTGTGTGTTCTATTTAATAGAACACATACAACATTTATTTAATTTACATACAAAAATTATTTTTTCTTATATTATTGACGGTATATTGTATCGAAATTTCATTCAACTTTTCTTTTAATTACAACATTGTTTCGATATATATTTTACTAAATCCTATCAATTACTCATATTTAATTTTACTTACCAAACCATTTCGTAATCATCTATTACAAAAGTTCATACAAACACAACTACATACAATATAATAATATATTATTTTATTCAAATTACTACAATACAAGTTTGATTTATATATTGACACTATCATTACAATTTCAATAGTTCATCATTGCACAATACCCACTAACAATGGAATCAACTTCTTCATCAATTACTGAACTACCACAAAATCAAAGATCAGTAAATTGCAGCATAGCTCCATTAATGACTTCTCAAACAAATCGTCCTTTCTTCATTGTAGTTTGCACAGAGGTATTGCAACTAATTAATTTTAACTGGATATTTAACAAGGTTTTCATTATATCTTTAAGTAATGTTATTTTATTTATATAACAGGTTTATTGCGAATTAGATCCCATTACTATTGCTGAACTATTTGATGAACTTGATCAACAATGTACCTTGATTGATGGTTTGGGAAATATTCATGAAGTAGAATTTAACAGATCTATACTCATTCCAATCCTTTCAACTGGTTGGGATAATTTCAGAATTTTTTATAATATTACATCACATCCACTGATGTCTTACACTTATGTAGGAAATAGTATATTTCTAATCAAACTCTTCAACGGTTCTGCACCAAATAATGAATATCCACGTTATCACATATTAACTACTTCATGTCTTAAAGATTTGACATTTCAGGTTGAAATACCAGATACTAAATCAGTCACTTCGAAATTGGTAAAACTTCCTTAATTAGTATTTTTCCTTTATTATTTCTATAATTTATTAAGTATATATATTAAGTTTATGTTTCAAATTTTAGTTTTGTTCTATTTGTTTCTTATACGTTATTCTACATTTCAGATTCTACCATATGACCTTGGAGCTTTTCTCTGAACCATCAATCATATGACTATCTCCGAGTATGTGGAGGATCAAATACTATCACTATTTGCAAATTGGAATTCAAAATGAATGTCATTAACAAATCAAGAAAAGTTATTATTACGCGTGGTTGGAGATCATTTTGCCATCACAATGACATTCTTCCCAAAAGTCAATTGGAATTTAAGTGCGACTCAATAATGGCGAAAAACATTATTTTTGGTCACAAAGTTCTTTCACCTTGAATTGTACTCTACATTCAATTATGAGTTTTGTTGTCTTTCTATTATAAACTATTAGTTCAATTATGTCTTATTCATCTAATTATGTACCAACACCTATATTAAATTTCTAAGTTACCTTTCAATATATATTTTCCTGAATTCTTTTACTATTTCTATGGTTCATATAATATTACAATTGACTGCACCAATATCTTAAACTTTTTTGTCTTTCTGTAATGTATCCCTACAATTATTTTGTTTCACTTTTACCATTTAATTTTATTCTTCGAATTTGCTCTTTAAACCACCATTTTGATTAACTATACTACTACTGAATTACACAAAAACCCACTGACTTATTGTATGCTTATTTGATAACCCGACCCATTAGTTTAACAACAGCAAAGTTGCTTTAGGGTTTCTCATCTTTCACAACAACACAAACACCAGATCTGTTGCCAAAGTGTTCATGAAAGCGACAATGGTCCCTACTTCTAAACATATCAGGTAAGAATGTCCTTTTATTGATCTTTCTCAATTCTTGCTAATAATTTAAAGTCCATATCAAGAAAATTTGAAATTCGATCTTTGTATTTATATAATACTACACAACAACACTTAATCAATGTCCCCTTCTTTCACTACAAAACAGATCATAACTTAATATCATAGTTTTACATTTAACTTTCTCCTAAATCAATTGCAAGGTTAATTCAATTATAATGATTTTATTATCAATACATTTTTGCACTTATTTTTCTTTAATTTTTTCAATTATTTTATTTTTCAAACCATTCTGATTACTTTTACATCATTTATATAAATAAAAATTACTTTCAAATAATTTTTTATCACTTTTCGATCATTTTACAACGTTATTATTTCTGTTTTTTATGTTGTATTATTGAATATTTTACTTTTTCTTATCTAAATGTGTCATAAGTCAAAATGCTGAGGGAAGTTCATCAAGAGGTTCTACCACTTTTCATGCCATCATTTATCCTGATCAGGTATTATTACTAAAATGTTTTAATTTACATTTTAATTTCATTGTTTACTATATCAATAGCATTTAATTTTTAAAACAAATCAATTTAAATTTTCTTTATTAGGATCCTATTAAAATATCTAATGACTTTGTTGAACAATGAAAAATTGTCCTGTCCGAAGATAATTATGGTTGCATTGTAGATCCTGCTGGTAATTACTTTGAAATTGAAACATCAACCATTGTATCTGAAAACTCTATCCATGCTGGAATTAGACTTTCACAATATTGTGGATTTCATCTACCACAAAAAGTTATCTTTGATTTCCAGCGTCATTTTAATCAATTCAACATGCACATTATTGACAATGAAGGAAAAGATGTTCCTTATTATGGCTTCCATTACCCAGTTAACGTACATGCCAAAAAAATTGTTGATTCCAATTATGAGGTTCATCCTCAACTGATCTCTATACCAAGAGCTATTGAGGACATGTACATTCCATTAGGATTTGCTATGCAACATATGAATATCAATCCTCTAATATTTGAAGTACATCAAAATCCTGATCTCATGCCCTTGCTGTATCCATTTGAATGGTTCTCTGATGTCTCTAAAGCTATTTCCAAAGGAAAGAGTGTTATGGTTAGTTACATTATCTATATTTCATATTCATATTTTTTCAAATTCCCTATACAATCATATTAATATTATTTCTTATGACATCTTTTTTCTTATGTTATCCTCAACACTTCCCACAATCGATTGCTAATGAAGCAAATTTTGATGTTGTTGTTGACATTGTTGTGATCAACGATGAAACCGATCAAATGATTAGATGCAAAATCAAAAAATTCAACAGAATTCCTCCTGAATACTCACTTAGCGGAGAATGGTATTCATTTGTTAAGAATCTCAAGTTGAAAGTTGGAGATAAGTTGGGATTTGGAATGGACAATCCACCTACTCATATTCAGGTTGTTGCTTTAAGGTCTGAAGTTACGGATCACAATTAGAAAGTTGTTGAAGATCTTTACTAATTTATGCCGAATAATTTAAGTTCATTGTTATATTACTATGTCTGGTTTTTAATGGTTTTGTAACTTATGAACAAAATTTCTTTATTTCCTATATGTTTATGTTGGTACATTTAAACACCTGTCTTTA
>Ga0209282_1002526_pt1 | contig 10615 bp, 7 predicted proteins | sample Mtrugardesep15_FD_187529 | JGI IMG/M metagenome (GOLD analysis project Ga0209282, IMG submission 187529) | Root nodule microbial communities of legume samples collected from California, USA - M. trunc garden sep15 (SPAdes) (version 2) | ecosystem: Host-associated > Plants > Roots > Nodule...
AAGATAACAGAGACAAATCTTTCAAATAATAAACAAAGTAATTTAGGATAACTTCCAGTTCTACAATACATGAGGACCAGTTATAGTGTATTGTATGAGTGCTGCTTGATGGTTGTTGATACTTGATACATCAAAATACAATAATATTGGCCTAATGTGATTATATTTACAAAATATGAGGACAAGCATCATAGGTATTACCTTAAATGAGAAGTTACTAAACGAGTACTGCACGCCAAGAGCTGAATTACTGAATTTTGTTAAACTAGCACATTCATCACTCTGCTTAACCAAATATCGTCAGAAAAATCATGGTAAAAGAGGACTGACAGAAAAATGACATGAGGTGAAATCTTCTTTTTCAAACTATATTAAAAAAATAATTTCAAAATGAGAAGAAAAAAAAACACAATGATATGAATAGGCTTGTCACTTGTGAATTACAAGTTACAAGCCAACTGATTCTTTCAGAAGTAATTTTTCATTTGTGAAATATAGGTTTGCGGCTTATCTATGTTCAGACAAATTGAAACACATTATCATATACTTAAAATCAAGAAAATCAAATTAAAATTATTCTTACATCTTCATCTAATGAATCGCTTCCTGAACCACTGCTGGATGTTTCAGAATGGTCATAAAAATCACTACCTCCAGCACAATGTTCATCATCCTCTACATTCCAAATGTAGCGGCTCATAAAATAACTTGTATCGTGAGCTTCAGCCGATGGTATGAACATAGCCTGCAGAAAATTGGATGGATCCCAAGTGTGAGAAATCAAGAGATGTGGCACAAACGTATCAAACTCAAATAAAATTAAAATGATGACCTTCTGCCTTGCTAGCGTATCCCAATTAATATCCTTGAAGAAAGCATGGCGTTTAACCTGCACAAAATAATATATTATTTGATTTTGTGTGTATGTAATACCATAATTTGTGAGTACTCCATTTTAAAAGGCACTGAATGACTCACTTCTGTAGCTCCTGTTACACCTAATCTTTGGACTGGGTTTTCGATCAGTAATCTGAAAGAGAACTTTACTGTCAGCCATAATCAACATGATAGGAAACATAATGTATCAAGTGAAAAGAGGATTGTAAGCCACTGCTAAATTGAAGAAGTTTCTATAAAATCTAACAAAAGCATGTTTTCTCAAAAGCATGTTCTATCATAGGAATGCAAAACACTCGAAGAAGTTTCTTATACAATTTAACAAAAGCATGTTTTCTCAAATTTGTCTAGCTTGTTCTAACAGGTAGAGGATATGATGAGTTCGTGTCACAAATGTTCAACAAGATACTGGATGCATTATTAAAAAAAAAAAAGATACTGGATGTAACAAAGCCCTTTGAAAAAAATGCTTCAGATATCTACCAGATTCTATCATATTCATGCTTATCACTGAAAAACAATCAATCGACACAACATTTAATATGCTCTTAATCTATCACTATTTTTACCAGAAGCATCAGCATAATCTCCTATAATCCTATCAAAACATATTGAACAACCCCTCTGGATTTACGTATCAATTTTTACCAGGACTTTGATGCCTAGAGTCAAAATTACTGAGGTAAATACAAATAGAATGTCCATAGTAACTTTGCAGTTACAAAGCATAATCTCTTTTAAACATCCACAAAATACATATCTACTTTGATAATGCTTACTTATTCATCAAATCGTATGCTTCAAAGCTGATCTCCTCAGGATACTTTGGCCATTGTATGTCTCTGTTAATTATGTTATCAAAAATTTCCTGCAAGCAAAAAAACAATGAGCAATAGTATTTAGATGTGATATTCTTCCAGAATATTCAAAATAAAATTCTTAACCTCATTAAGATCCAACAAATCCATAGGTACTCATAATGAAACTAAAACACTGATCAAATATAACCATATAAAGAGAACTACGTAAAAAGGAAAACCAGTTTGATCAGTGGAGAACCAGTTGAATTGGTAAAAAGGTGGAAAAGTTGTCATTATTATTATTATTATTATTTAGCATCTTATTTTACTTAAAAGACATAACATAGTCAATTATATTAATTTAAATTATTTTCCTATGTTGAGTACTATTAATCACCATAGGAAAATAATTTTTCCTATGTTCAGGTCAAGTCCACTGTCAGTCCTGATCTGGACTTTGAACCACATCCGAGAACCCCTATGTTGCACCTCTATCATCTAATGGAGTTTCCCTATCCTCCGGAAGACAATTTCCTCCCTTCACGGGCACGCGTCATGTTGTCTCCTCTAGCAATGATACCCAAACCTGAGCTACCAACTCTTGTCAGAGGAACTATTTTGAAAGGAACACAAGTTTTTGCAAGTTTGAGAACCTCTAGGCCAAACCAGCATGATTAGATTTTAAACATAAATATGTTTTTTTTGAACAAAACATAAATATGTTGTTCTTACTTCTTGGTGCCTTTGTAGACTCTTTTCTGTGTGGGATGTTGTTAAACATAAGTCTTCGCTAGAGACGTTTCAAAAAAAGCCGCAAAAAAGTTTTGGACTATTGGAAAACACGATGCGTGTGGAGCCTTTGTGGCTGAACATCCACTTTATCATCCAATGTGAGATTCTTACTCACACTTAAAAATACCAACATTAATCGTTAGAATTGACTCTGCAACTTGGATTGGGATTTTCCCTACTTGTTTGTAATAAACATTGATTTCGCATTTGAACGAATTTGTTTACCGTCAACAATAAAAAAGAGTAAAGGAAAAGAAATAGCGAAGAAACATAACGGCTAAAAATTCACCTACCTGTGGATGATCTGCATTAAAAGGTGGAATACCCACAAGAAGCTCGTAAAGTATGACACCCACAGACCACCAATCTGCAGTTGTACCTACAGAAGTGCAAACGTATATAAGAATGTAATGAAAATGAAAAGAAATTAGAAAGAAAAACTAAATTTAGTTATTTATTTTTTATAAGATGTACTACAAACCATGTCCCATGCCCAAAAGTATTTCGGGTGCCAAATAATCTGGAGTGCCAACTATTGATTGTTGTTGACGTGCCTCCCTTTTTGAAACATGTCGAGGTTTTGGTTCATCATCGACTAAAAAACCATTAGTGAAAGATGAAGGTGCTGATAAATCCTCCGTGCTGTTGATGAGACCAACTTTTGAGAGTCCAAAGTCTGTCAACTGTAATAACAAGGATTAAACATTTACAAAAAGTGACGAGGAAGGGAGAAGTATGTAGAAGAATCGAATCCATGATACTAACCTTAATATGACCATCTTGTCCGATCAGTAAGTTATCTGGCTTTAAGTCTCTGTGAATTATACTTCGCGAATGCAAATACTCCAACGCAAGAACCTGTGGAGAGACAAAAAATGAAAACATTACAATAAACAAAATAAAACAAAAAATGAACCAACAAACACAAAAGCCAATATGCTTACAACTTCTGCAATATATACACGAGCCATATCTTCATCTAAGCAACCTAGGGTTCTCAACATAGAATAGAGATCTCCACCATTTAAGTACTCCATAACCAAATACAGATTTTCTTTACATGTGAAAGAATAGTAAAATCGGACCTGTTTGTCACAGATACATGAAAATTAGTTCTGTTAACAACAGACATCAACTAATTTAGCTTCTTCAAAAAAAAAAAGGGACATCAACTTAAACAATGAAGTAATGAATGACATGGTATGGCCTGCTTACCACAAAAGGGTTTCGAACAGATATAAGAATGTCTCGCTCAGCCAAAATACCTTCAACTGCATTTTTACGAATCATATCTGCCTTTTTCAGAACCTACAAAAATATCAAAGAATAGTTTAAACGTTTTCAAATTATTCAGTTAGTTAATTTGACAGGACTTTCTATTCTAATGGTTTCTATAGGCTATAACAATTGCTGGACTGAATAATACTAGTTTTATTTTACAACTACAGGAATGGATACATGCTTTTTGTAACCACTGTTTGATAACATAGTTTGCAAAATCAATCTATCTCAGCTTTCTTTCTGCAAGGTAATTATTTGATTCATTTCGGTTTAAGGAAGCTTACCTTAATAGCAAATAAATCACCAGTCGATCTTTTTTGGGCAAGAAAAACTCGTCCAAACGCACCTCTGCTAATTGGTTTTATTATTTCAAAATCTTCAATAGAGGTTCTGTCCTTAGAAAAACCATTAATTGGGCTAGCACGAAGGCTACGGATTGTATCATCGTCCACTGAACTCTCTTCATCGGCCATGCTATTTGATGATTCTCCCCTTTCATCTTGTATTTGCTCACAAAGAGTTAAATATTTCTCTCTACAAGGTGCAGAAGATTTCAAGGTATGATTTTAAGCATTATTATGATAGCAGTAAAAGAAAAAAAATCTCAAAAAAAGATAACACAATTTCCTGTTTATACTGCCTAATCAGGGCCGGCCCAGCGTGATAAGAGGCCTAATGCAAATTTATGATGAGGCCTTTTAAAGTTTAAATAAATAAATACGATTATGAAAAGAACAATAATATCAAGTTTGACCGAGAGGATTTGAGGCCTTGACCTTGCCTAACTGAGCTAGACAAACATCTGTTATTAGTTTGCCATATTATATATTTATAACTACATTAAAAAAAATTAAGGCATTTTTTAGCCCAAAATATTGAGGTCTAAAGCCCTGACTTGGGTCGCTTGACCCTTGGGCTGGCCCTATGTCTAATATTGACATTAGTGGTTTCAGAAAATATCTGAAAAATCTTATCAATCCTAAAAATCACCAAAATACACGGTTGTCCTGAAATCAGATGAAAAAGTGACAAATGCTTACTGCAAAAGTTTCTCTATTCGTCGACCGAAAGTATCCACAATAAGTGCGTCCTCTTTTCTGTTCTGAATTACACATCTCAGGTCTTCCACGCAATCAACGATATACTGGAAAGCACTTTCGTCACAGCTGTTCGCATTAGCAACAGCACGAGCTATTTCAACTAGCTTGTTTATCTGTCATTTGACGGTCTAATTATCAATATAAAAATTCAGAGAGGAATGGTAGCCCCCCGTTCTTTGTACCCACTCTTGCATTAATTTTTTCAAAAGTGAACACATTTTAAAAGGTCATCAATTAAGGAGAAAACAATCTTGAATTTTTTATAAAAAAGACCAATCACAAAGAATGTGTTCAAGTGAGTATTCAAAAGAGTGTATCACTAGTATAGTAGCATGTTTCAAACTCAGAAAAATAATTCAGACAAAAATATCAGAGATGAATCTCATGGATTATAATATATACAAGTTAATGATATATGCTTTCATGTAGTGTACTTTTTTTGTGTGTGTAATGATTTAATGCGAAGAATAACCATATGGAAGTGTATACCTGGTCATAACTCTCAAGTTCAGATATTGGTCTTCTTCCACTCGCACTTAGTAACATTTCTATCTGACTTGTTCTGGGTGTAATCAACGGTGATCGCGGTGTCAAGCTTTCAGGAGAAGATACCTTTCCGCCATGATCAGGTTTTAAGCATATATGAGCCTCGCATGATATTTCGCGTGAAAGGTTTAGATCATCCACAACAAAAGTATTGTCAGGTTCAGGAGGAAGGTCAAGCATATCTTCAGAGCATCTAGATGACATGTTATTTCTTTCTAGTGATAACTCATTGAACTCTCCATGCAAACTCGATGTTGGTGTCAAGGAATCAAGTAACATTTCAATTGTTTCGGCAACTCTTTCAAGCCGTTCATTTACAGTTAAGCCTTTCAAATCACATTTATCAGCAATTGTACATATTCGAGAATGTTCCTCCACATGTAATATTGGTATTTCAACCTCACAAATCCTGCAGATCATTGAATCATCATGTGATATATTTTGTTGATCTCCCCAATATCCCCAAGAAGGCCTCCGAGTTCTAGATGACGGCTGTGAATGTTGATCAGGGTGACATGACAAAGTATCCCAGTTTTCAGCGTTTTCATCTTTTACTGCAACGCGATTTTTCTCCGCAGCAGATGGAAACTTTCTCCAAGAAGCCATCTTATAGCTGCTGCCAGGAGAGTCAGTGCTTTTAGCCGTAGTAACTTCCACATTATCAATCACAACACTTGCATGTTGATCAGCTTGACTTTGTTTTGTTATCGGTTTGTCTTGCTCTTTCCCATGTGACTTTTTTAACAGCTTCTCAGCCATCTCATGGTCACTAGGAGGAACACTGCAACTCTCTTCAGCCTTCATAATTTGCTCGGAATATACTCCAAGATCGCTGAGTTGGTGAAGACCAAGAATGTGATCTTGTTCTTTAACACTTTCCTTCTGGAATTGCACTAGACGAGTGCACCTAGAGAGAATAAACAACAGGCGCGTATGTGCTTGCTTGAGGATCCCCACCGGTATTTCTTGACGTTTATCATCTAGTTTTTGAACAATAGTTTCACATTTGATCCAAAACTCAGCCGCTGTCATCTTTGCACATTGTCGAGCAACAACCAACAAATCTTCCAACCCCTCTTTCCATTCAGGATTAGTCCCAGGTATTTTTTCAAGAGTACCCACCAAATCACCAGCAAAACCACCCAAATCACAATCAACTTCTTCCTTTAGTTTTTCAAACTTAGCTCTAATCTCCACCATGATTTCCTGTAACAATTCATTTCATTGAAAAACCATAGAAGGTAGTTTAACAAAATTTAGTGTTTTATAACAGATTTATTTGAGCTTATCTAATGACGTATGTACTTCTGAGACTGTTTGAGAACGCTTATGACATTTCAATAAGTCAGTTTAGCCAATTTCCATAAGCTCTCCAGGATAGGTTATGAAAACAGCTTATAGCTTAAAAAAAATGTTTGATTCCACAGCCAGGGAATGAACCCGGAATTCATAATATTGGATTTGCCTGGTGCGCAATAGCTTATACATGATAAGCGTTTCGTTATGTGGTAAGCGCTTAATTAGGTTGTCTGTTTCAAATTGATGATAAAGAAATTGAAACAAAAAGAGTACCTGCCCAAAGGCACGATGTTTCCAGACTGGAAAAGGCCTAACTCCTTTGGAGTTAAGTTCATGGGAAAAGCTTTTAATATCAGGCCGGTTTTTCTTTCTCTTACCACTTGTAAGTCGAAGAATTTCCTGATAACGTGGGGATTGAAAATCTTTGGCATAAGCTGCATGATTTCCCTGTACAAAAACACACGCCATGAACCTGAGCTACCTACATTTCTCCAACTATTGAACACACACACACACACACACACACACACAAAATATTACTAAACTAAACACACGTACACACACTGAAATGGACTAAAGATTTATGATGTATTGGCGTACCCAGACACCAGACACGTCGACAACAATAACAAATAGAAAATATGTCATAATTGAATGTAATCACATGTGTTGGTGTCGTTTCGGTATCCGACACTTACACTTCTCTAACACCAAACACGACACGTCGGCAACAATAACAATTAGACACAACATGTCGGCAACAATAAAATTAGACACAACACGTCACAACAATAACAATTAGAAAATATGGCACAATTGAATGTAAATGTGTCTGTGTCAGACATTGACACGTCTTGGATATCGAACACAACTTATATACATAATATTTACTGAATATTATATATAAAAACAAAAGTATAACATATCACCTCCAGTATGAGGAGTTGAGAACGAGCTTTCAACGATTTGGAATGATTCCAATGAACTTTTTCCCCTAATAAAGAACAACAATGAAATAATTCTAACCAATTCTTTCCAAAATTAAATTAAAGATACATCTGAGGTAGATTTAACAATAAAATCTAAAATCAATTTTTGGTTCATATTATTATAGAATCTAAAACTAGAACATGATTTTAAATTGCATTCCGCAACCTCAGTTACAGCCCCAACATAAATGATTTGAGGCATTTGCAATGACATTGCAATCTTTAGAGCATCCACATTTTCGATGGAAGACGTGTCTGGTAACTGACACAGAACACTGACACATGTGATTATGTTTAATTTGTTCATTTTTTCAGATATTTACTTGTATCTACGTGTCAGTGTCGTCGTGTCTGTATCAGGACTCATAGATCGCAACTGCAACATTTTGTTGCAATATAAAATTCCGCAGCTAGCATAACCGCAACGCAATTTAAAACCACCAACAAGAGAGGAAGAGAAAGTGTGTGTATATATATACCTAGGTCTTTTGGATGCGAAGCTCTAGATCTAAATTCAGCGACATTGTTGACAACATCTTTTGTAGGGAAAGAAGGAGCACCAGCAGAAGAAGAATGACGAAGAGGCGAAGAGAATCGCGTTCGAATTTGATTAAGACCTAACGATGAAGCTTGCAAAATGGAAGAAGAATAAGAACATTCAGGACGTTCAAATTCACGTTCAGGTACAAGAACGTCTTCTTCTTCTTCACTTTCCTCCTCCTCATGATTCTTGTTCTTATTATTCTCTTCTTCGCATTCGTCGTCTCCATTATTCGATGATGATGTTGCGGTGCGGCGGTTTACAATGGGAGGGAATTTCTGAAGAGCTCTGGATTTGGCGGATACCGGCGACGGTGTCGCTGGTGGTGGATCATTTTCCGGTGGGGGAGGGTTGGAAGACATGAGTTGGTTATGAGGCTGGGATTCTTCATAGCATTGTGAGAGATGAAAGGAAGAGAGAGAAAGAGAAAGAAGGTTTGAAGGGAGAAATGGAAGAGAGAGAGAGAAAAGCGGGATTTGATTTTCAGTTATGGAAGGAAGGAAGGAGAAGATATAGTTTGTTAATAGTCCTTCCCGCGAAACAAGTGTTTATTCCTCTATTTAATTATTGGACCATACATCCCTAAAAAAAGTAAAAAAATTATTGGACCATAGACATTATTTTTTAGCCAAATGCGTTTCAATGAGATGGCACCGCTTTTTTTTAAATTAACCAAAGTTACGATTTGAATACAATATTGGACAAGCAACAGATTAAAATTTTTAGAGAAAGTTTACCCTCTATTTACGTATGGAAGATACCTAATTTACACAAAAATATATTATTTTTTTAGGATACATCGTATTTCAAAACTAATTTTAAGTTTTTTGAGAATAAATAAATTGGATTTAAAGAAAAAGTTGTGAGATTTATTTTTTTATTTTATTTATTTGTTTATTTATTACTATTATTGCTACGTGTCTGCGTGAGGGAATGAGTCTCAAATCTTGTGCCTACAAATTAGTATTGGTCCAATCAAATATTTTACCTAGTCTTTTGGTTTTTTATTTTTTTAGGGAACCTAGCTAGTCGTTTGGTGATTCCAAAAGTTATATATGTCCCTTCATATATGTCTGTGTAAGATTAAATATTTGAATTATTTTTTTTAACGATTGAAATTAATTTATATGCACTAATGAATACAGTGAAATAAAAATTGTAAGTAAATGCCTAATTATATGTATTGATAAAAACATTGAAATAATTGTTTTTAAAAAAATTATACTAAAAATTATATATTGCAGTCTACCTCATCATTTTTTAATAGAAAATTGAACGAAAGGATTAATATGTACATATTTTAAAAGATAAAGGACTGAAATGAAAATAAAATAAAATAAGGAACAAGTATTACAAATAAATAAAATAAAGGACATCCGAAGTAATTTTGCCTAATAAGAAACAAGCGAATTTTTTCAGCAAAAAGAGGAAAACATGCAAATCTTATGTACTAAAATTAAGCTTCAATCGTTTTGGTGGTTAAAAGCGAAATACGCATCTTTTGATTAGACCATCACAACCGGTGACTTAATCCTCTCTAGTTCCTTGTTTATGTTTCTTAGGCTGTGTTTTTAGTTTGTGTTTTGTTTGGTTTTTTTGTTGTTTTGTTGAGAACCATTTCAGTGTTTGACCTTTAGGGCCTGGTTCTAGTACATATTGTGGACCTTCCTTCTGAAAAAAAATTTCACGAAAAACTTATACCAACAAAAACTAGACCTATTCAAATGAATGAAGAACTTCTTCAAATTTGTCAAAAAGAAATCAAAGATCTCTTAGTATAAAGATTTATTAGGAAAAGCAAGAATCATCGATCTTGTTAAACCTTTTACGTTAACAAACAAGCTGAAATTGAATAAAAGTTCTTTGTCTTCTCTCTAAACACATCCTGCCTCCCTTTCCCTCAAATCCAACATCTCGTTTTCAAGATGTAGATCCGATATCGGTGGTGCGACGAGGCATGGCCCACCGCATCACCTCACCTCCAGCGACCTTTGCGCCGATGGGTTTAGGAGATTGAAGCAACAATGCGCCGTAGTGGCTCACGGTGGTTCGTGGTGGCTCGCGGTGGTTATTGCGATGTGGTGCTGTAGAAATCCGAAAGGGTTATTTTCGATGAAAGAGCTGCGTGGCTGATCTGAATTTGTAGTAGATATAGGTTTGTCGAGATATAGCTATTAAGGTGATTGGTTTTTGTTGTCCTTGCCTCTTGTCGTTGTTGGTGTTGAGACAAAGCAATGTTCATTGATGAACATGATGTTTCAAGGATGACTATATTCACATGTGTCTATTCTCAATGACTCAAGTTCCTTATCTATTTTTTTTTTATCACAAGGTGGTGGATGGTGGTGTTGTTTTGTGTTAAAGGTGGTA
>Ga0209282_1002527_pt1 | contig 10615 bp, 5 predicted proteins | sample Mtrugardesep15_FD_187529 | JGI IMG/M metagenome (GOLD analysis project Ga0209282, IMG submission 187529) | Root nodule microbial communities of legume samples collected from California, USA - M. trunc garden sep15 (SPAdes) (version 2) | ecosystem: Host-associated > Plants > Roots > Nodule...
TCACCCACCAACACTGCCCTCACATCGGCAGAGGGAATCGAACACACAACCTTCTGCAAGGAAGTGGTCTGTTCCTTACCAACTGAGCCAACGTGTGTTGGTACTCCAAATACTTGGTTTCTAGTATAGCTAATTGAGATTTAGGTCCTAAATCTTGAGTTATTGTGCAATTTAGAAATAAATGACTTGCCAATTTTATGCCAACAAAGCATAAAGCTTTATTAATGAATATCCCGAGTGTTTGGTATCATAAATATTTATGTGGTACCCAAACATATCAAATCACATAACTTTTTCGTAGTATAAATTTCACAATTTTGCAACAAAATTAATTAACTAACGTATATATAACTACCACTATAAGAGTTTTTTTGTTGTTGAGAGCATGCTACTATTATAAGAGTTATTTCGTCGTAATGAATAAATATCATAATGCCCAAAAGAGACTTCAATTGCAACAACTCAATGTACTTTTTTTTTAGTGACAAATCAACTAAATAAAAGAAAGTTCTAATTATTCAGTAATTCTCTAAATTATTTAAAGGTTTTTAAATGTGTTATGATCATGATGTGTTAACAACAAGTGTCAATCTTAGTATATTTACACCTTAAATAACTCTACAGGGATTCTGAGGAGGAGACTAAAGTCTTCGTCATCATTCGGGATTTGGGTTAGAATTGGGCATCGAATTGAATATTTGCAAGACTGTGATCATTTGGCCTTCATGTGATGGTATTAAACATCGTGCGGGTTTGTTTCCTTCATATATTTGGAGGCCAACGTTAGGGTGAAATTGCTTGGAAGGGATGTTAGCCGAGGTAGAGGTTTTTCCACAATTAAGGGATCCTCCGAGTGAACTTCTTCTACTTCGATCATCCATAAGCATCGCTAAACTTTTATTTGGCCTAAGGATATGCCAAACTTATTCACATGGAGGAAACAACTATGTTGTTTGATAAAGAGGCATGTGGAGCGGTCGAGGACATTGTGGTGTGTGGAGGTCCTTTCTTTGGGGACCTTCAATGGAAGTTGGCTTCTTTACTTATTAGGTTTGGGGGTTGGGTATGTACTCAGCAGTAGAGGCTTCCTCATACGCTTTTGTGGCTTCTAGGGCACAATCTTGGGTGCTATAGGATCATATTTTGAGAGATAGTGGGATAAGTGGTATGGACTCGGATTTTGACAATGTTTTGGATAGTCTTCGTGATACGATTTCAAATTTTGACGTTAACAATTTTACTTGCAAGGATAACATCCCTCCTCGAGCCGAACATGTTTTGGCGAGTGCCCTTTCTGATAAAAGTGTTTAAGATATGAAAGTTAAATTTGACACGACCACTAGACATAAGACAATTTTAGGGTGTTTGCAAGCATTGCATGCTCATGATTTTCTTCTAGCTATCCCTGTAACATATATTATCATAGACCAACATTAGGTACTTAAACTATATTTCAAAGAGATAACTGACATTTACTTAAATATCAAAAAATAGATCTAATATTAGTCTAGCTTTTGTTTGATAAAATGTTCAATTTAGGAGACAATTGACACCTGTCTTTGAGTCTCACCCTAGTAGGGATGCATTTCCCTACATAACCGCCAAATGAAATATTTAACTTTTGGCGGAATTTTTAGTTTCCAAATCAAGTATCATAGACCACCTCAATTTAAAATTAAAAGTGTCTAACAACTTTTGTACACATAAGTGACATGCAAACTTAACAAAATATTATTCATTATTTTCTTCATGTGAAACACATTTATCTTGAATAACCAAATTATAAAGAGGAGTATTAACATTTTAGACACAATCTCCTCATAAAAAATTGAGGCAATAAGAAGAGCAAAAATAGTGCTTCAATCCATCCCAATTTATTTTATGAGCATGTTTAATTTACCATCATCTCTTTGTGTTGATATTAAGAAAATGATGAACTATTTTTGGTGGGCTCACTTTAGTGCTCAAAATAGTGCTTCAATCTCCAATAATTAACTTTCTAGGGACTAAACTCAAAAACTTATAATTTGTTATGTTAGAGGCTAAGAATATATTTAACTCTTTATATAATTTATCCATAATAAAATTGACATAGATATTGTTAAAGAATGACTCCGATATAAAAGACATTAGAGAAGACAATGTATTGTCTTTTACTTTTGTTTCTTAATGTTCAAGTAAACCATCAATTTAATCTCAATCTTTATGTACAGACAGCACAGCTATGAAACTTTTTTTTATTTTTAATAAAAAAATATAGCAATACGTGTTCTTAGCTTGCATTTGAAAACAGTGTGATTGAAGCCGACGACGGTGCCATTTTCATCGCAACACTTTACCCATGATTCTAGTGGGACCCACCCACAGTCACTACATTTCAAAAATGACTCAGACGACGACGTTTTGACGCCCGTGAAATTGAAATTTAATTGCATAGTAAAGTAAAGTTTGTAAGTTCCTTCTTCTGTAGCAATAGCATAGCATAACACAGTACCTCTCCACCTTCAACCAATTCCAATTCAACATCTCTGTTTTCTTTTCTTGGTTATATCATCATCATATCATATCATAGTATATATGATCTATTCTCTAATTATTACTATTATTTATAACATAACATTAATTTAACTTAACTTATAAGAATAAACATAAAAGTATAGTTGGTGAGGGAATTACTACAAGAATTTAGAAATGGCGGCGAGAACCATGAAACGCCGCCACGTGTCGGCCAAGCTTAGCGGCAAGCTTTTGATTCTCTTCACCGTTTCAATCTTCTGCGTCGTCGTTTTAGTTACCTTTGCTCTTTTCACGCTTAACTCAAATTCAAACTCATCAACAATTCGAGTTTCCAACGTCGTGTTCGATGGTCCTCCAAAAATCGCTTTTTTATTCCTCGTTCGTCAAAATATTCCCCTTGATTTTCTCTGGGGTGCTTTCTTCCAGGTTCCTTCAATTTCCTCTTCTCCCTCTTTCTTTTAATATTTTGTTTATTATTTTAATTTTGAAAGTTTTTTTTGTTGTTGTAGAATGGTGAAGTATCCAATTTTTCGATTTATGTTCATTCGACGCCAGGGTTTGTGTTGGATGAGTCTACAACAAGGTCAAACTTTTTCTATGGTAGACAGCTCAGTAACAGTATTCAGGTTAGTTCAACTCCCTTTGGAAAGGTTAAGGTTTCATTTTCATGTTCTGTTTGTTGTTACTTTTGTAAATAAATAGCATAAAGGGGTGGCCTTTATATGAAAAATTAAATTTTGTATGAAAATTAAGTTGATTGTAAAATTACCATTTTGCCTTCTTGTAAAAAGCTAAAATTATTCGGTTGTGAAGGTTGATTTATGTTTGGATACATTTCCGTAAAAGTGGGTTGAACAATAAATTAGATGCCAAGTATGGTTTGTTGTTGATGCTTAAAAAACCTTGAAAACGTAGAAGCTCTAATTTGGAGCATTAGCCAAATAACGGTGGGTGTGGTATTCACTGTGATTCCAAACGAATCAATTCTAGAATCAATAGTTTCAATTTCTAGTCTGAAATTAGAATCAATACTGGAGGTAAAATCGATTAGAATCAGTTTTGGCATCTCCAAAAGTGGAACCAAACATACACTCAGTTGTTTCCAATAGGTTAGGTAGTTTAACAAGTTAATGGTTAGGTGATGTTTGCATGATGGAGACGTTACACCCAATTTCATAATTTTGTTTCTAGCTTAGGAAAATCACCCAAATACATAAAATTGTAACTGAGAATGCTCATGGAGTGATGATAATCCTCCCTCAATCGTCATTTCCATTAGTTTACATGTTTAATTGGGGGTCTATCAGATTGTTATGTAATAATCTGCTGATATGAAACAAAGCATTTGATGTTGAAAAGTGTCAGTGTCACTCTTTTAGGACACTTATTGCAAGGATTTATGATGTTAGCCTGACAGTTAATGCAGATGTAGTTGAGCATAAGTTATAATACTGTTATATGTTGTCATGAGTTTGATTTTGTTGTTTTATCACCTGTTTTTGAGAATTCAGTGTTGCATATCTTAGGTTTTATGGGGAGAATCAAGTATGATTCAGGCTGAAAGGCTGTTACTGTCAGCAGCTTTGGAAGACCCTGCAAATCAACGATTTGTTCTTCTCTCAGATAGGTTTGTGTTTTAAAGTCTTGTATTAAAATAAGTTTCCATAGGATTTTTTTTTCTTTCTCTGTTACTTTTCTCAAACTTACTGAAGGATTGGTTGGGGTTGGGATATGTTTTTGCATGAACTTTACTTTTCCATGATAAGAATCTGAGTTTCTGTTTTCCATGCGCAGCTGTGTTCCTCTGTACAACTTTTCCTATGTATACAATTATATCATGGTTTCTCCGAAGAGTTTCGTGGACAGGTAGAAGAAGGCTTTGGTTCTTGAGGTGCTTGGCACTAATTTTTTTTATTGGTCAATCGTAATCAGTCCACGCTTACACAAACACACACATAGACACATTTTTCCTTGTGAGATGGAGATATTTGACAGGTGAATTGAACCGTTTTGTTATATTGTTTCAGCTTTCTTGATGCGAAAGAGGGTCGCTACAACCCAAAAATGTCACCTAAGATACCAAGGGAAAAATGGCGTAAAGGCTCCCAGGTTATTTTTCTTATCTTTGATTTTGTCATGCTGAACCTTATTGTTGTTCATTCCAATCATACAGGAAAAATGGCATTTTTTATCTACAGTTGTGTTTTTTATTTGTTGCACAAATGGGACAGGACATATTAGTGAGGCGAGGCGAAATTCAAGGTTTTAAACAGTGATCATGATAAATGTAGCGTTTTGAAACACATCCAAAGCGATGCTGTCTCAATTGCAGTCGCATTGAATTTCCAGTCACATAATAAACCATTATCATTACGCTGTGGCCCATATTGCAGTTGCAGATTTCTGTTTAAAAGTAGCTCCAGTTTTTGTTACACGCAAATTTAGTTGATACTAGCTGGTGAAGAAGCATCAATTTGGATTGTTGAAGGATTGATAGAGTATAAGGGGTGTGTTTGCCAAACTATAGAAATTGGACGTATGGATAGGTGTAGCCATTATTAGAATGAAGCATTTGATTTTAGAGAATACAATGTGATAGGGATGTGAATGTTACAATGGATGAGCGGTTGTACATGACAAGGTAGGATTAAAAATACAATCACATAGAGAGAAGAAAGACTAAGTAAAACTATAGGTAAAACCATTTAGAGAGATTTAGAAATAAATAGTCTATCATTGAATCTTATCTAGTACATGACAGGGCTTTATGACTTCGGTTGATGATTGATCCATTTAGTAGAATCCTCCTAGCTGGAAAAAGTTAGGTGTTAATCGTCATTTGGAAGCTTTAAAAACTAGTTCTTATCGAAATCTATTTTAAGTTAAAACTAGTTTAGGTAAAAAATAATAAAGTTGGTTTTTTGTATTGCATTTGTATTAAGGATTCCTGTTTTTTTTCTACTATATTTTTTTATATTTATTTTGAACATTGTCTGAGGGGTAACCTTGGCGCAACTGGTAAAGTTGTTGTCATGTGACTGTAAGGTCACGGGTTCAAGTCCTGGAAACAGCCTCTTGTGTAAAAATAAGGTAAGGCTGCGTACAATACACCAAATGGTGGGACCCCTTCCCGGACCCTGCGTATGTGGGAGCTTCAGTGCACCGGGTTGCCCTTTTTTTTATTTTTTTTATTTTGAACATTGTCTCTTTTGTTTAATATTTGCATTTGCATTGAAGTTTCTTTATCTTCTTTTTCTCCATATATAAATGCGGTCTACTTCTATTCTTTGTATAACCAATGACAAATTTTAACTAAACTAAGAATTAATTTTAAATTAGTTGCAAAATAACCTGAAAGTTTTGAATTTATCCGATAATTTATTATAAATAATTCTAAACTGGTTTTAGGGGTTGCCAAACAGCCCCCAGGGTTACTTTTCATTCTGCCTTTATGCAGTTAAAATGTTGCGTTAGTTTGTCACATTAGTACAAACTAAAGCCAGTGTTGCTTCACAGAGCTGACATTGGTAAAATTATAGTGCTCCACTTGCAATGTTGTAATTTGAATTTATCCTGTTTCTCCAGTGGGTCACCTTAGTTCGTAAGCATGCAGAAGTGATTGTTGATGATGATGTTATCTTTTCTGTCTTTAAGAGATACTGTAAGGTATGTGCGCCATCTTTAGTTAGTTTAACTACAATATTCGTGTATCATTTTTTAAATTTGGTTGATATTACATCAAAGTCATCAGAAAGAATTCAAAACTAAACTCTTAAGCATGCATTACTATACTAAACTGGACTAACTGCAAGTCCGTAACGTGCTAATACTAATGAAAAAAAAGTCTAACTTCCTTTTCACTTGGCAGAGGCGTCCACCAATTGATACCAGAAAGGGAAAGCTGAATCTTGTAAGTAGTCTAGTTTTAGTTTTCTTACATTATGTTGTTACCAGAAGGTATCATGTTATCTTAGGGTGTTATGCATAATAGTGAAACACGTTCTTTGCTTTTAATTGGGAGTTATTAATTGAAAGCTAGATACTTTGAAGGGCTGTTTGATTCAAATAATTGTTACCAACTAATAGAAACTTCATGCTCCATCATTATCAGGCAAAAATTATAGATTTAATGTTAATGTAAGATTAGAAAATGGCTTTGAATTGTAAGTTCAAAATCATTTATTTTTGGGAACATATAGGACTATCCTTTGGGGCATGCATCCTATCTTTGATTGAAGTGATGTATTGCGAATGATCAGCCCAATTTTTTTTTGGCTTAATTGCTTTTTTGGTCCCTTTATTTTACCCAATTTGAGATTTTAGTCCCCTAGTTTCGAAATTCGAGATGTTGGTCCCCAAATATATCTTATTTTTTTAAATATTTGACATTTTGTCCTCAATCTGAAATTTGAGACAAAAATTTGATGATATGCAAGTGATATGATGTGGAAGGTGCTTTGATGACATAGCAAGTGATACGGTGACATTTTTGCTCAATTTGACTGATTTGCAAACAATCTATAGTACATGTTTGTGTCTATTTTGACCCTTTTTGTTGTAAATGCTCATGAAAATTGTAGACATTATTGTATCACTTGACACATCACAAAATGTCAGATTTTAAAAAATTGAGGGTCCAAGATCTTGGATTTAGAAACAGAGGTATCAAAACCCTTAATTTAATAAAACCTGAGACCAAAACTATAATTGAGCCCTTTTTAAAAAAAAAAAAATCAAACTAGATCATAAGCTGTTGTATTTACTCATGTAGAATATGTCTTACACAAGTAGCAAAGTTCTGAAAGTTAGACAGATCAGTCTGAACGGTTAACTGGGGAGCTGTCTACTGACTGGTCCAGTCAAACTCTCAGAACTGCAATACTAATAACCATCTTTGAAGCAAGTAAATGAGGCAAACCACCCTTTATCAGTTTAACTTGTCTGGTTTTGAAAACCTTGATAAGTTGTGAGATGTTGTGTCTGTAATTTACTAGTTTGTGAATTTCTTTTGATGAAACTCTGTTTCAAAACATATTGAGAAACTTATTTATTAGGAATAGGAGTATTTAGATTCCCATCTTCCTTTCTGTAGTATTTTAATTCTAGTAGGTAATTATTGTCAAAGATCTAGATGAGACTGAAATTGAACATTCGATGAGTGAAGCATCGTGGCTAAAAATGAATTCCTTTTTTTTTTTTTTTTTACATCTGATGAGAGTATGTTCAGATGGGTTACTTTTCACACTCACGAAACGGACATTGAATTGAATCGATCTTTTTTTTGTTGTCGGCAACAACAATATACTTCCTCTATGGAGTATGATGAAACCATAATCTTGTTTATACTGATGATGCTGTTATGCTACCCAGTACCTCTTTTATGATATAATTTTGGTTAAATTGCATTTTTGGTCCCTTAACTATTTAGGTAGTATCGGTTTGGTCCCCTAACTAAAATTTGATTTATTTTGGCCCCTTAACTTCTCTCCATTACACATTTTGGTCATTTCTGTTAGTTTTAATTCAAAAACGTTAGGTTTTCTTCATCTTCTTCTCCTCTTTTTCATCTTCATATCATCTCCATCAACATTAAACAACAAGAATCCCAGAAAAATTCCAGAAGAAGATGAAGAAAACCTAACGTTTTTGAATTAAAACTAACGGAAAGGACCAAAATAAATCAAATTTTAGTTAGAGGACCAAACTGATACTAATTAAATAGTTAAGGGACCAAAAAGATAATTTAGCCTATAATTTTTTATTTTCATCTTTATTATCATTTGCTATGGATAATTGGATATGGTTTAATAATCATTTGATATGGTTTTGGTGTAATTGCAGAAACTTCAGAAGCAGCATAACTGTATTCCAGATGAGCACTACGTGCAGACATTGCTTGCAGTAAGTATTGATATTATTTTTCCATCATTATCTACATTTGTTGTTTGAGGGGTAACCTTGGCGCAACTGGTAAAGTTGTTGTCATGTGACTGTAAGGTCACGGGTTCAAGTCTTGGAAACAGCCTCTTGTGTAAAAACAGGGTAAGGTTGCGTACAATACACCAAATGGTGGGACCCCTTCCCGGACCCTGCATATGCGGGAGCTTCAGTGCACCGGGTTGCCCTTTATCTACATTTGTTGGTTACAGGATGTGTTCGTCAATCCTATTTATTCTTGCTTCTGCTTTATTCACAAATGACCTTCGTAAAATAATGTGCAATAACTCTTCAAGGATTAATTTGCTCGAATATTGTTTCTAATATTCATGTTATATATTTCTGTTCTTGTTCTATTTTGCTAGCTGCACGGCCTTGAAAGTGAACTTGAGCGCAGAACAGTGACCTATACTTTGTGGAACCAGTCGACAACAAAAACAGATAATAAAGGCTGGCATCCTATGACCTTCAGCTATGCAAATGCTGGGCCTAAAAGGATAAAGGAAATAAAGGTTATCTTTTGGTTCCTCGTACTTAAGCATATATTTATCAAGTTTTGGGTTTGAATGGATAGTTGAAAATTTGAGATGGCTCAGTCTCCAGCCACCCATCATATAGCAGGGCGGGGTTTAAGATAAAAAAGGATAATTTAGTTATTGAAAGCCAATATTTTTTATTGCTCTGGAACATACTGAGTTTAGAACTTGAAATGGTTGAAAACTGTCTTGAAGCAAATATAACCTTGTTGGAATTAAACCTGGAACGTTTGCTTGGATAAGCACAGTATGGCCCTATATTATGGTTTCGTTCTTAGTGGAAAAAAACTGATACCTTTTATGATAAGATTGAAGTGTCCATGTTTCTTGAAAGAGTTAAATACAGGCTCATAAATGGAAAGAACAAATAATTGTCATCTGTTTTTTACAACTTCTGGGAAATGATTCATTTCCCCGCTTTTGTGCTTGAAATAAGATTTTATTGCTTTACATCGTAAGACCTACTTTCTAGCGTTTGCTGAACTGATAACATGTTTTCATGCAACTATATTCATTTTCTCATGTTATTTTTATCTTTTTTAAACAGGACATCAACCATGTTTATTATGAGACCGAGTACCAGATAGAATGGTGTCACACCAATTCAACCTTTGTTCCGTGTTTTTTGTTTGCTAGGAAGTTCTCTCGGGGAGCAGCTATGCGCTTGTTGGGGGACGGAGTTATTGACCACTTTGAAGTTTCTGCATTGCTAGCTAATAGTAACCCATGAGACATGAAACTTGTGCTTTTGTCCATACAGCTCTTTAGCCGTACACTGATATCCCACTGACTTGCTTAGAGATATACTTCCAACGTTCAATGGAATCATTTCAGGTTATACACAGCATACTGCACACATAGATTTTGAAGGAAAGTTTGTAGCTTTTGTTGAAATAGTTATTCCTATGTAACAACAAGCTGCTAGGATCATATTATCTGGCTCAGTAAGAGGTTTTGTAAATCAAAACACAATTGTAACAGTGATCAGTCACAGAGTAGGATGTTAGAAATATAGCATAAAAAGAAGCATTCTTTTAATATTTAAAAAAATTATTTTTGATAGATGCAATTCTCATTGCTGACTGATAAGGATCTTCCCTTCCCTTCCCCACCCCTTACCACTCAAACTCCGAAGAGAGTCGAGAAATTAACACTTGAAGAAAGACTTGGATAAAACCAATGTTTTTTCAGTAGTACAAATTTCTGAAGTGAAGTTATTCCATCTCTCCCCAAAACTTGCAAGCACTAAACCCTAAAAAGAATGTTACTAAAGAGAACCCATAAAAGCTAAAGCCAACAGAAAATGAAGAAGAAAAGTAGTAATCTTATCACAGCATTAAAAACTATAAAGTAAAATAAAAAAAAGTACCTTCCAAAATCATGCAACAATATACGTTTCAAAATTCCAATAATTAGAACTGTATCACTAATCTAACATTTGGCTATAATGACTTTTCAAAAAAGAACAATATAATTGTATGATCCTTTCAAAACAATAGGTTTCACTATCTCATTTAAAGTAGTATGGCATATGAAATTTCAGTACTGAATTCTAAATTAATTCAACATCCAATTGGTTCTATCAGTTGCCACAATTGTTTTTTTTTTTCAGAAATTTATTTAAA
>Ga0209282_1002528_pt1 | contig 10614 bp, 2 predicted proteins | sample Mtrugardesep15_FD_187529 | JGI IMG/M metagenome (GOLD analysis project Ga0209282, IMG submission 187529) | Root nodule microbial communities of legume samples collected from California, USA - M. trunc garden sep15 (SPAdes) (version 2) | ecosystem: Host-associated > Plants > Roots > Nodule...
TGTTGTTCACACTCAGGGTATTCTTGTTGGGTTTGATAATCTTGATGGGGTGATTCGCATAATACGCGAAGCTTCAAGTAACTCAATTGCTGCAGCTGGGCTACAGAATGGTGAACTCCTAATTTTAAGCTTGTTTATTAATTTTCATTGTTCCAAATTTTCTCCTTGGAATATGGAATTCCAAGCCATGATATTGAGAGGCTACCTGCTTAGACGTTGTTGCTCTGTTGGAAACTATTTTTCATCTGTCTTTGGAAAAATGCTTTTTTATTGAAATTAAATCCTCGCAATCATGACTTGGAATTGTCTATCTTGTAGATGTTTAATGTGAATGTGAATATCTTTATGCAGAGTTCAATATTTCTGAGAAACAAGCTGAAGCTCTTTTGGACATGAGCCTAAGAAGACTGACCCTTCGTGAGGTGCACTTGAATCATACCTTTCACTAGACTAGAATTATTGTTCTATTTTATTTAAATTTCGTTAAGTTTACCTGTGCTAGGAGCATATTTAGAACTATAAGCTTTGTACTGTGCAGAGCGACAACTTTGTGGCTGAAAATAAATCTCTGAGCGAACAGATTTCCAAGTTAGAGGAACTTTTGTCCAGCAGGAAAAATATACTGGAGGTATAGTATCACTTTGAATCTCTATTCCTCTCATTCGAAACTTACTTGAATTAGGTTTGAATTTTTATTGGTTAGGCTAATTACTGAGTTAGCTTATTAAATCTATTTATTCAGTGCAATACTTGAATTACCTAATTGCTGGTATGAAAAATTATGAAATTGTATTAGTTTCAAGCAAATTTTTAACGTTGTTCCTATAATTAACAAATAAATATTATGCATAAGTAGAGGATAATAGATCATACTACTGGATCACAAATTATAAAAAGAATTAATTTTTCTTTGAAATTCCTAGGTCCCAATATGCTGAACCCGGACGGTAAATGACCCTATAACTGTGACTGCTCGCAGTCCGGGACTGCAGGCAATCCGGGTTCCAATGTGCTCCAGTGGTGCATTGTTATGACTAGTCAGAAATACAGAATTACAGTATGAAGAATTGAAAGAATCATCCAAGCTATTAAGGGTTCTCCTACCCATAGATACAGAATTCATTGACTCTCCTAGGGATCCGCGTACCAATTCGTACGAACCGGTTTGCCATTCGTTTGCGTATTGGTTCGTGATAATTCGCCTATGAATTCCCTAAAAAGAGAGTACCGGCGAACCTTTTACAATCCCTCATAAAAGATTAAAATATTTAGACTAATTTACTTCAATACTTGGGCTTTGAAAGTAATTACTACTTTCGAAAAATCCAAATGCCACAGGTCCACTATTTCAATGTACTGTAGTACACTTGGCAGTGGATAGATGTGGTAGAGGATGGATGTGTTGGAGACTGTATTTATAGACTTACTTACCTCAATGTTAGAAAACCTTCCGATATGGGACATGCTAATTTTTTATGTGGGACATGCTAATTTTCGATGTTAGATAAAACACATGCTATTTTTCTATGTTAGACAAACCTCTCTATGAAACATCACATGTCCATCTTCCTTAGGTCCGAAAGGATAAAAAATGTACAACGAACCCATAACGTACTGACTATATATACCCCCTACATACCAAATTCTTTGAAAGTTACGAACCACGTACCTGAACCCGTACCACGCACCGAAGCGAATTGTGAATCGTGTGACTATGCTCGTACCAATACCCCACTTCAAAAATAAAACAAAACAAAGCCACCCTGTCGTCTAGCTGAGAGGCTGGGAATGCCTCTTAAATGTTGTGTGTCCACTAGACTTAATATTTGTTTGGAATATGCTTGGCTTGTTTAGCAAGAAGTTTTAATGGCACCGGCCTTGAAACCGCAACTGGACAGCAGCATCCAGGTACTGTAGCATTGGACATTGGTGAAGGTTACCACAGCATTGAAATACAAACAGGATCTCCATCCTCTATCCTTTTCACGAAAATGATTGGGCTGGAATAATGTGACTTTGCTTTCACTTTGGTTCCTATTTTTAATGTTTTGATTTTTGAATCATGAAAAGTGAAAACTAAAGTATTTTTTTAGTTTTTCTCAAACCTGTCACTTTTTAGTTACATGGTAACAACTTCTACTGTTGCCCCAAATCTCTAATTTCTCACCTCATACTATAACATAAAGGGAAAATAAGGTGTCCTTTTTGTAGCTAGGGTAAACAAAAAGAAAAAAAGAAAGATGTCACAAATAGGCCTTTGTCATAAACAATTTTGAACAACCTGTAAGTGAAAGTTTGGGTTTGACTGCAATTCTTTATATTGGAGATCTAATGAACCAGACTTCTCTTTAAGTTTTGTAATGGTGACTCATGACTCGATAGAGAGGCTATTAGCATTGCTGAAAAATAATTTATTTATCTGGGATTGACCATTTTATTGTTCTCGATTTTTTAGGTTATAGAACAAGAAGCAATTGATCTGAAAAATAAGTTTGCTAGTCCAAGGCGTTCAATTTTGGAGGAGACTGATGATGGTCAACTTGAAGACATTGATGTTATTCCAAATGAAGAAATGCTATTGGTATGTGGCAACTATAGTTTAAATCTTACTTTTGCATCTTTCTTCTATCTATTGGTCACTAAATGAGTATTATGTTCATGACAATGTGTTTTACTTTCAGACACTTAGTGAAAAAGGTTATTTGAAGCGTATGAAGCCAAGTACTTTTAACCTACAACATCGAGGAACAATTGGCAAGTCGGTAGGCAAATTAAAAATGAACGATTCAATGTCTGATTTCATCGTTTGTCACGCACATGATTTTGTCCTTTATTTCAGGTATGTTTTCGTTGTGGTTCCTAAAGTGAACTGATCTCTGCCTATTGAAATTTGTGCAAACCCACTAGTCAATGCAGAAAAAACATGAAGAGACTTGGTTTTATTTTTTTGTTGAAGAGCCTTATTCCTTCCTATAATGTACGAATACAATATGCATCTTACTGTTATGGCGATACGTCGTACTTGAAAAATATAGGATACTCTATGGTTAGGATACATATATAAAAAAGGTGTCTATATTTAATGGCTTTATGTTTTAGCTTCTTTCTGGTGCCACCTTCTTTCTTGAGATACGCTCTATTTTTTTTGGGTCCTGACTTGTTTCTGGAGATGCTCGTTATTAGCAGTCGTTCTTTATCTGAGAAAAGGCATTATATGGTCTTTTATTTCGAATCCTTGGTTTTTGTTTCTTTTCTTGGTTGTGGTTAATTATATTACTGTTAGTCTTTGAAATTATCGCCTAGCAGTTGATTTAATTACATCACATTTGAATATTTTTTTCGCTTATGAAATCCAATTTTCAGCGATAAGGGAACAGTATATTCAGCTCGCGCATACAAAATTCCGGAATGTAGCCGGACTGCTTCTGGCACACCCCTTGTTCAGGTTCTTTCTTTCTTCCTATTCTCTCTGTACACACCAACATTCCCTCACATATACCACAATAATCGATATACTTGTATACAATGCCTGTATGCAATAACATAAAGGTTTGGCTGAAAGTGGGATTATGGAGAAAAATGAGAAACAAATACATTTGTCTGTGTGTTTAATTTACCTATGGGCTATGGGCACATAAAATGGAGTTATTGACTATCTTTAAAACAATATTTTTATATGTACACTTTTAATTGTGCCTCTTTATAAAAACAGTTGAACAAAGGAATTGAAACAAAAGTTGCCTTAAATAACATTTTTTTTTTCTTTTGCTTCATTTGAGCCAGATCTTATCTTTATCTGACGGTGAAAGAATAACATCCATAATTCCTGTGAGCGAGTTCACCGACGATCAGTTCTTGCTGATGCTTACAATGCAAGGATATATCAAGAGAGTGCCCTTGAATTCATTTTCGTCAATCAGATCAACTGGAATCATTGCAATTCAATTGGTTTGTTCTCAAATTTGCCTTCTGTCTACATTGCTAAATCTTCATATTTTTGTCCTATGGCTAAATTAGTGGTTAAAATCTCTGTCTATGAATCTTCATACATATCATTTAACTTCAAAGGTTCCCGGTGATGAGCTGAAATGGGTCCGTTGCTGCACAAATGATGACTTTGTGGCTATGGCTTCACACAATGGAATGGTCATACTGAGTCTATGCAGTAAGGCAAGTTTGCTATCTTTTATTATTTCTAAAACAACTACTAAAACCTTTACCTGAAGATGCTATCTTTTACCTCTTTAGAATAATTTTGGTGTTTGAAATTTAGAATTAGGCATTAGGGGAAAGGAGAGGAGAGGATAAAGATATAATACAAAAATGCGAAGTTCATAGTAAGTTTTGAATGTTGGTGATGTGAAGAACTGGCCTTTAATCTTCATTTGTGCTAAATGACTATACAATGACATTTGCACCCTGAATTTGGGTAGACTACAAAGTAATTTGTTCTTCAACTAATATGTATTTCCTTATGAAAGAGTGATACTTAGTATAGGTAAATTTTTACTGTTTTTGGAATATGTAAAATATATTGTAATGTCTTCACTGCATCTTAAAAGTGATTTAGAGAATCTTAGCTTATATCTTAGGATTAGTTTCCATATTTCCCTGTATATGTTTTCTTAAGTTAATATTAGGCATTTGGTAGGTAGTATTTAGTATAATAAATAAAGATTAGTGCTTTGTCTTTTGTAATAATACCTAATATATCATTCACATCATATCAATTTTATTTTATTATTCGGCGTATTCTTTTTCTTTCTAAAGGAGTAACCCTATAACTTCAAAACCAGAAATCACATTGTAATCATATGTTTTAAACCTCTCAAACAAGCTAATCCCATGTACTTCTATCGAAGTAAACTGCTATAAATACTTCTTTGCCGAGTCTGGTTTGTAGTTTATTGCCATGTGCTGTAAAATTTTGTTCTTACACACTCTGTCTTGATTTAAGTTCAGATTCGTACACTCGGAAGAAATACAAGGGGTGCACTGGCAATGAGACTCAAAGAAGGGGATAGGATGGCAAGTGTGGACATTATTCCAGCGGCCATGTGGAACAACTTGGAAACCATATCGAAACTTCCTGAGAGCAAGTAATAATGATGAGAGCTTGCTTGCTTTTTTATGTCATAATTCGGAGTGATCTGGTTGAGAAAATTGTCCTTGGTTTTTTTAATTGTTAAGATGTGCTCATAATTGCCTGTTTTCCATAATGGGAATGTTTTAAGGTCAACAAAATGATCATGTAGTTTCTCTGTGTTTTGATTATATGTTTTGTATATTTTCTGATATAAAATTCATTTTAATGATATTGGTATATTTTTGGGATGTTCCGTCAACAAGAATTGCATTTGGCACTGGGCAGTAATGTTGTAGTTTTAATATTACTAATTAAAGCTCGAAATTTGGAATTCCTGGGAAGGTTTAAATATATTTAAATTACAAAGTAAAATCTTATCTATGAAACAGCATTGTGATTTGAAGATTCTAGTTGTCATGCATAGGCTTATTTATATAATAAAAATGCTGGGAATCTCTGTGTATAGTTATTGTCATCGGTATTATCATTATTTTGTTATTTTTTTATGCTTTTTGGAACATGATATTTTTTTTTTTTACAAAATATGTTAGATTATAATAAACCTATTTCATTGTCTTTAGCTCTTGATATGACTCCAGTTGCACAGATGGAAGTGCATAGATTTAATCACTAATTCTCATATAAATGCTAGTTGGGAATAACTTATTACATTTGTTCTTAATATATTTATTTACTATATGTCCACAGTGGAAAGAGCTACGATGGCCCATGGCTGTTGTTTATTTCCGAGAGTGGTCATGGAAAGCGGGTTCCTTTAAGCCGTTTCCGAATGTCGTCTTTGAATCGAGTTGGTCTGATTGGATACAAGGTATTTTTTCCTTTCACTGCCATGATCCTTTTGACAATAAACCGTTCATTCAAAAATAAATATGTTGCCTTTCTCATCTATGTTTCAGTTTTCTGCTGAAGATCGCCTTGCTGCCGTATTTGTAGTAGGATTCACATTAGCAGGTATTCCCTCAATGTAACTTAGTTTAACATTTATAATTTTGTTGTAGTTCTGATCATTGTTTATAAAATTGGACTAGACTAGACTAGATGGTATAGTGAGTTAAACTGGAAATTGGTCACATGTACATTATTTTAATCCAAAAAATTGTTAACCACAACCTTTAAGAATCAGTCAGAAACTGATTAACTTTGGAGTTGTTTTCTTTAAAAAATAATTGTATTGATTTTTTTAATTAATAATTTCTTTTAGCCAAATAAAGACTTAACAAATTATTTTGACATACGCACATGACTTTTCTTGACACGCACTCACATGACTTATATTATTTATTCATCTTACATACTCCCTCCGTCCCACAATAGTTGACACATTTGAAAATCTGAAATTTTGACCTAACTTTGATCATATTTTTCTACTAATATACAAAGCTAAATTGTATCATATAAGATGTCGTTAGATTCGTCTCGATGAGTATTTTCAAAATATCAAATTTTCATAATTTTTTCTGATATATTATTCAAGATATTTAAGCTCAAAATTATGCATTGGTATACGTAAGAGTCAACTGTGTCAAGTATTATGGGACGGAGGGAGTAACATATATGATTATTTATTTATATTTTTATAAGCAGAAGGCATATAAAATTATTTTATTGTAAAAATCATTGTCTCGACAGAGGATGGTGAAAGTGATGAACAAGTGGTTCTTGTTAGCCAAAGTGGTACAGTCAACAGGATTAAAGTTAGGGATATTTCAATTCAATCCCGATTTGCTAGGTAAATTTGAATTATGTCCATGTTGCATATTTCCCGCTTATTTGATTTCTGAGATTATAGCTATAAGCTTATGACAAGTGTCCTGGATACCTACTCTACTTGTTGCTTCTGTAATGACTTTTATTTGGTGAATTTTGGTCAGGGGGGTTATTTTGATGCGACTTGATCATGCTGGAAAGATTCAGACTGCTTCCTTAATCTCAGCAACGGAATGCGAGCCTGAAGAAGAACTTGCTATCGCCCAAGGCTAGTTCTAGATGAATGTTTAGAAAAGTATACTTGCCTAGGTACTGACTTGGAGTATAGCCCTTCACAAAATGATACTGCTTGATCTTGAATCCGTGGGTAGTGATATGCTTTCAATTGGAATTGTTCTAGTTCTCCTCGTTACCTATTATGTGTAACATGTTTATTTTGTCCGAACGGCGGGGATTTTGTCTTCCAAAGGTTGTTGAGAGAAGGGCTGCAGTATGTTTGTTACATCTGTATATTTTGCGACCGTAAACTATTGAAAACACACATCTGAGGTGACATTAATTTAAAGGAAAATCCTTGTAACGCAAAAATCTACGAATGTATTTCAAATGTAGATTAGTATTGAGTTTTTATTAATTTATTTATAATCTTATTTATTGCAAAGAAGCAAAAACCAGACTGTCTTTCGCGAGACTCTCTTTTGTACTATGTGGCATTGTATAGTTTAAAGCACCAATCAACTATGCTTTGTATCAGTAGCATTGTTAGAAAAGCCGACTGTTATCATTATAATTATTAGAAAAGCAAACTATCATCATTGATCTTGTTTGTTCTTAATAGCTAGTTTGTAACGGAAGGCCGAATAATATCGACAGTGGTCATGAAGGAACTATAGAAGCAAGTTTGTGGTTATTGTGCATGGACAATGTTGAGATTTTACAGTTTGTTTATGCTTATTAGAGTTGATTTGGTCAATAAAGCATGCCATACTGATACTAATTTGGTTGGTTAATGTAAATGATCATGAATTTGAGATGGAAAAAGAGATCGACCCTGACAAAGGCACTTAATTTCTTTTACAGTCACGCAGTTAAGCAAATTAGCACCATTTATGAAGGGTCAGACGGTTTTACTCGTCAATTTTGGTAAACTGTCATGATTTTTATTGACAGTTCAGATTGCACCTGCGGTGAAAAGTAACTTAGAAATCGACATCTTTTGCATGAATGAATTCAACCAAAAACTTGTTTTGAAGGGGGTGCCATCACATGAAGTATTTTGCTTTCATTATAATCAATATTATTTTGAGGGGTTGGTTGCTTAAGCTGTGATTATAAGGCTTTATGGATATAAAGTTCAACAAAAATCTAGTAGCTTTTTGCAGTTACAGATGTTCAATTTATTGCGAAGTTTGGATTGGTTAAAATATGGTTTGAATTCAGATCAGATTTAGTGTGCATTTCAGCTGAGGTATGAGACAAAGCTTCTGTGTTCCTTCTGCCTTGGTTTTTGAGGGAACAAGGAAGAGGCATTGCTGTGATGTAGGAGTGAGGAGATACAATATAGTTTTTATTTTTATTTTTATTTTTTATAGACAAGGCGAGAAACTCTCCCAAAATACAATATATAGTTTATCTTGAACCACTTATGGAAAGTCTTTGACAGTTGTTTTCAAAGACAGTGTCAATTTATAATAAGTCAAAATATTCCCCGATAACCTAAAAAAGAAAACAAACTACAAATAAATTAAATGACGAGTTATACATCTCCTTTCATATAATCAAGATACCGGATATGGTAGGTTGGAAAACTCTAACTTTGCCGAAGCAGCTAGGAGGTCTAGGTTTGAGAAGGTTAAATTTCATTAATGATGCTTGCTTAATGAAACTGAGACGGGCTATACTTAAAGGGGAATCAAGTCTTTGGAGTCAAGTTCTTGTGTGGAAGCATGGTAGAGGAAGGGATCCATATCAAAGCCATGTTGCTTATCCAACAGATTCTCATTTATGGAAAGCAATTGTGAAACTTTTGCCAATAATGCAGAACAATTTAAACTGAGTCATAGGTGACTGTAGAACTAATAGTTTTTGGGAGGATTAGATTGTTAAGAGTATCAAATCGTGTGAAGTTGTGATAAATATTCCTGAAGCCATAACATATTTGGTTTTTCCCAAATTAAGACCTACCCTATCATGGTGAACGTTGGAGCTAAATTACATTCTCAACCACCAAAGTGAGCACATATTTATTGTTTGAATAAAAACAAAAACCAGCCTCTGTTGTCTCACATTTGGTACATCAACCACAGAATATATAATAACACATAGTATACTTAAATGATTAGTGTGCTGGGTCCTAGCAAAGAACTTGTACACCATTACCTACATTTCTGATTTCTTACTAACTTATAAGATTAGATAAATAAAACTTAATTTCTTTCCCACATTGTCAACTGAATGGTTATAAAACTACATTCGATGAATCCAACGCACAACATCGAGATATAATAAGAAAGCTTCAAGCCAAAAATTTGCAAAATGCAAAACATCAAATCAATTGTATTCCATCAATGTTTAAATGGCTTACCAAATACATAAAAAATCAGAAATACTTAATTCTTGCCAGAATTCAAAGATGTTGTCTCTGGCTAGTGTGAACAGAGACAACCTAGAAACAAACACAGCCAAGATGGAACATTAAAGTAATAAAAACCAAACAATTATATAAAGCATTGTAGCAAATGTTTGATTCCCCAAAATCTCAATACGATCAATTAATGGGAAGAAACTTTAAGGTTGAGGTTGAACCAAGACTTCCAACTACCACTTCCCCTGCGTGGAAGCGATGAAGTCCCACTTCCATCTTCAGCAGCTGCCTCATTTGTAGCCGCCTGTGGCTTCTTGCATAGCACGAAATTCCGAGCTCCATGTGATCCGATTTTATCCCAAGGACTCAAAGCCGCTGCACCATCAAACCACAATACAGAGAGAGGGTTAGCTTGATTAGAAATCAATTCTAAGCATTAAAAAAAAGTATGATGGAAGTAATGGTGATTTTACCATAAACTTATGTTTAATTGCTTTATTTTCATTTCACAGAAAGTAAAATGACATAGCTTTTTCACTGTAAAGAACTTCATTACTAAAACTTGAAATAAATTTATGCAAAAAACTTTCAAATATAAATCAATTTACTTTATTCAAACTCACTTTTAATCTAAATCAAGATAACTCAAATTAATGTTTGCAAATACTTCGCATTCATCTTAATTACATAGAAAACCATATATCCCTTTGGTTTCTGTCTCTCTACACTCTACACTCACACATACATGCTCCCTTTTCAAAGAGAGGGTGGATCCTCAATAAATCCATATGCAAACTAAAATATGAAAAATAATCAATTATAGCTCCAAAGTTCTACCAAACTCATTCTTTCAAGTCTAAAACAATCTAGCAAGTTGAAAGATTTAAAACAATGCAATGTCAATGCAAAATTAGCTAGGAACCAACAATAAGATAAGTAAAGACTCAATAAGATAAGTAAAACAATGCAATGTCAATGTCAATGCAAGGTCAATTATTAGTTTCAAAAACCTAAAACATCAATATCTGAATAATTAACATAACACTAAAAACTCTTCACCAAGCTCCTAAACAAGTATTTCATAGGGTTTAGGAACCTGTTAGGCACACAAGACGTGCACCAAGCTTTCTAAGTTTTTCCCACAAACAAGAGTCAGGGTCCCTTACCACTCAAACCAACATATTCTGATAAAGCAAACAGCATAATTTCTACCATT
>Ga0209282_1002531_pt1 | contig 10613 bp, 7 predicted proteins | sample Mtrugardesep15_FD_187529 | JGI IMG/M metagenome (GOLD analysis project Ga0209282, IMG submission 187529) | Root nodule microbial communities of legume samples collected from California, USA - M. trunc garden sep15 (SPAdes) (version 2) | ecosystem: Host-associated > Plants > Roots > Nodule...
AAAAATACCAAATCAAAAGAAGAAGAAAAACAACTTTAAACGACCCATTTAGAAAATTTTCTTTTTTAAGGCAACCCATTAAGAATTATAAACTATGAAACTCAAAAAAGGATCAAAAACTGAATTTTTTTTAGGGAATTGAAAATTTAGGAGGTGAATTAGAAGAATCTGATGATACCTTTGGAGATTGTCGGTGACTTTGTGCTTGAAACCAGTTGGTGGATTAACCTGCCACTCGACGAGTTCTTTCTGGAGGCGATTACAGGCAATTTTGCTCAGAGCCTAAAAAAAAGATCGAAAATCGAATTGAAGAAATGAAGAAGTGAATCGAAGAATGAAAAGAGTGAAATTGAATGAATTAGGGATTTACCTTGCGAGATGCAGCTGAAGAACTAGTCATGGTTATTGCGCTTAGAGAGATTGGAGAAAATTACTGAATTAAGAGAGAGAGAGAGAGAGAGAGAGAGAGAGAGAGAGAGAGAGAGAGAATAAATAGTGAAATAAAATTGACGAAAAGGGGAAGGGTACCCGTGAGTGTGTGAGTGACTGTAACGACGGTTTAGGAAACTTTTTAGTCCCTACACTTTTCACTATTTTTCCAAAAATATAAATTCCAGAAATCTAAACCAAATCTTGTATCTTTTTCACCAACAAAAGTTAAATTTCACAATAATTCACATTACTACTAAAAATACTTTTTTATGGCTATAAGAGAAAATTATATGTTTATATACACAACTTTGCAAAGTATATGTGTAGCTAGTAATGTGATGAGTTTTCATTATTATATTTACAAACAATGAATTTATTCATATAGCAAGAGATTTGATCATCTTAAACGAGCGATTATGAGTTTGATCTAACTCTATGTATAAGGAAAATTCAGTTGGTATGGAAGAAACTATTTTATGTGCTCCACATATTTTTCGATAGAGACTAACCACAGTTAAACGATTGTGGGAACTTTGTAACAATAATATGGTAAGAAAAAGTTTAATATAAAAATTGTTTGTAAATCATAGGTCAACTAAAAAAGATGATGATCTCATAGTTGTATGTGAGTTTTAAGTGGTGACTTTCACTTTATCTACAAATAATAATAATAATGTAAAACTAATTTTCACCTAAAACGGATCTTTATTAAATTTATATTTTCCGTAATAATTATGACTTTCTTTTCTATTTTTAGTAATTTTTCTACTATTTTATTTAAGGATGCTAACTTTTTTATGTACAAGAATGATAATAATTTCATTTAATAAGTTATAAGCAACTTTTTTGGATGTTAAGCCTTTTATTTATAAAGGAAAAGAGATATAGTAATTTAAAGACAATCATTTGACTAATCATAAGAGATTTTTGCTTAGACAATTTAAGAATAAAAAGGTATCAAAACCATGTAGAAAAAACGAAGTTAAAATGTATAGAAAACTTTTTACATTCCTATAATTGAACTTTTTTCTTAGAGGTGTAATTGAATTTCTTATTTTAATATTTTAGAAGAGATATGTAAAAAGTTACAAATATAAAAATGCTCAGAAGCTTATCTCAAGGAAAATCTGAACAAATTTCTAAGCGGAGATATACGAATTTTATTTTAGAACTTGTGTCTAGGGATAGAGAGGAATGATTTATGACTGCAATAATGCATCCAACATAAACCTTCCAATTTCAAACGGCGCCGTAGGTTTTCCACCGAATATATTATGTCAATTATAATCAAAAGCAAAGTATAAATGTTTCTATCACAAACAAAAAAAAGCATCAATGTTTTAATCGAAGAACAAACAATTTTAAGGTTATTAAACTAAATGAACATGTTGAGAATCAGAACGACGAGATAGTGGTTGGTTTTGCAATGAGAAGCAGATAGAGAAGTAGCAAAAACTTTAAGTTGGCTTAGAATAAGGCTACGTAGTCAGTTGGTACCAACAAATAAAGCTAGCTTGTCCACTATATTTTGGTCCGTCTCACGATTAAATCGTCTAAAATAAATTAATTCAATTATGTGAGTTGAAACTCCTATTTCTTTCGATCTTTGACGGACCGATGAGTTGACTTGTCAATTTTTTTTTCTTTTCGGTATACCAAAACCATCATAAATTTTGACAAAACTTATATATTTTTTTTTGAGAGAGAGCAAAACTTATAACTTTGTAAGTCTTATATGTTATTTTTAGAGCCAACATAAACTTATATCTACAAATGCGAATTACCAAACCAAACATGATATTGTTAGTTATGCCTCAATCAATAATTAAGAGCAATACCATGGAAAAAAATATTGCCTCAACAGTAATCTCAAAATAGTATAGATTGCATTAAATTTAATATAATTTTAAAATAGTCAAAATTTCTCTAAATGAATAAAATCATTCAAGGTGCAACAAATCACAGCAAAATTTGTTTCAGTAAATCAATTAATTAGTCAGCCCCAACCCCAACTCAATATTCATCATCTCTTCAGTCATGAGCATGTGATGCTCATGTTATTATCATAACACATGGCGCCATACTTTCAGCATTTTTCTCTTTATTAATACTGCTCTCATGCCTTTTTGGTGTGTGAATATAAATCTTAGGTGGTTTGAAAGTAGAAATATGATAGTAGTGGTCCAATGGATTATGGAGGAGGCTTAGATATTATATCAAATTTTTATATTAGGTTTAACTCATTATTACAAAACCGATTTATAAGGTAATTGATGTCACTCTTTATAAACTATTATCTAAAGTCATATCTTTTTCATGAATGACTTAAGTTTTTCTCAAGCATGTGTGACTTATGTTTTTCTCAATACATCCCATCACGCCTAGCACTATTCTATTTGGCGCGTATATATAAATGATAGGTGACTTCGACATAGGCTCTAATACCATATAAAATTTTAATATTAGATTTAACTCATCCTGAAAAAACTGATTTGGCAGATGAAACATGACACTTTTTATAATTTATATCTATATAAATAAATAAATAAACTAAATCATGTAGCCAATTCACTACATTACAATCCTCAAATGGAGAACTAATTGCAACTTAGCGTCAATAATATACACAGTTTCGCGTGACTGGCTGTAGAAAATCTCGTTAGCTTTCATTGGTCCCACGCCATGCTCTGCGCTGATACTTCCACGTTGATTAGACGTCCATTCATATACAAAAGGCTCAATTTGTGATAAAATCTGCAAATTTTAATGCTGATCATCTTATCATATATAAAATGAAAGTAATAATGTCATAACTAAAAGTTCTTACGAGTTTGTTTCAGCTACTTGTCGTCGTACTGAAGAACAGAAATGTTTAAGTGCAATACCATCTCCAAGGTGACCATATCCAATTACATTAGCTGCATGCATGAATACTGACTATGATGCAACTGGGGGAAGAAGAAAATAAAGTTATAAAGTTCTGATCATTTTCTCAGCAGTAAGAGTTATAATTTTACAGAAGACTAATAAATTTTCCAAGTCTGACACCAATAGCAAGATAAACATAATCAACTTATGTGCATACATTAACACGCAATTAAGAGCTTGCATTTTCATAAAACAGCAAAGAAGTGCAAATTAATTCAACCGCAAAGAACATGGTAAAAGAAAATTACAACATTGAGTAAAACTCACTTTCTACTTCTTGCTTCTCAGCAAGAAACGGATTGGTTGTCACATGCTTTCCCTCTATGCTCTCATCATTTGCGGCGCTTTGACAATGATTGAGGAGAGAATAGGTTGGTGGCAGCGTTCCTTTAAATTCCAACAGATAGAAGAACTGGTATGAAAGAACAAAATTGTTAAAAGCGTAAAAAGGCAATGTTCGTTCATCAACAAAAGTTTAGATTCCGTCTTAAAAAAAAAAGTTTAAATTATAGTTTCTTGGATTGGAAGCAACAGAGAAGAGATTGAATGATGTAGATTTGAAAAAGAATGAAAAATACTACCTGAAAGTGAAAATAAAGATTCAAAGTGCACAACGGTCAAGAACGAACAAAGGCACCCAACATGGGCAACCAACTTCCCTCCAATTTTATGATTTTTTTTATTTTTGTTTTGAAACAAAGGGGCCTAAGCCCGAGAAAAGATAAAACTAAACAGAGATGAATCTAGGGGTTGTTATCTCCATAACATCAACTAACACCGGAGAGCATAGCTTAGTTGGACACCGGTCATACACACACAACCCAGGCGCATGCTCACAACCCATGTTTGCAAGAGCGTATTTTATGATTTTTTTTCAACAAACTATATATACCTATTTTGATATTTTCATTAAATATGCCATTTAATTTAATTTATTTAATTAAATTCTAATCTCTTTTGGTAGGAATAATTAATTTTGTATTTAATTTTAACATTGACTCGATAAATTTATTATTACTATTTTTCTTCCAAAAATTTATTTATTTTTGTGTTTTTGTTTATTATGCATATGTGCTACTAACACAATAAACAAAAAATTATTTACATTCCGCTTACACCAGTTGTGACTTGAATTCTAATCCAAAATTCAGCAATTGGTAGTTTATATATAAATTGTTAAATAGGTGATTAGTGTTGTGTTTTAATGAGTTAACAAAAATTATGTCTAATCACACATGATATGTCATCATTTGAAGTCCACTTCAGCAAAAAAACAAAAACAAAAACAAAAAAACAAATGAGAGACCAATTTAAAAGAGTTTTAAAATTGCACAGTCAAATTGAATGTTTTTTTTTTTTAGAGAGACTAAAATCAAAGTGACCTCTAATTGTGAGGACCTTTTGCATATTTACATGGTCCGGTTTATGGATTTGGCCAAAATCGGACCAACTTAATCCATGTACAACCCTAAGCATGTGAATGTAAATGTGGAAAAGTTTTCCTCAAAATGTCTAATAGTTTTCAACTTCTGGTTTTAGTAAATATAAGCAAAGGTCTTTACCTGAAAATAGAAAGTCATTTTGAAAGATTTAAACCAATTTAGTACAGAATTATTTATAAATTACAATAATGTATGATGATGAATTATTGCCATCAACCACAGGTCTCTTAAGGTATGTTTCCTGATCAAGATTATGAAGTGATAGAGTGAGGAAGAACTTTATATGGGTTGAGTATGTGGTTGGGATCCATCAAATTCTTGATTGAAGCCATCATTTGCACCTGTCAAATTTGATAAAAGTTCAGACATTCAACTCACAAGTTTACATTCTCAAATGGAGAACTAACTGCAATTTGAGCCAATAATATACATACAGTTTCATGCGACTGGCTGTAGAAAATCTCGTTAGCTTTCATTAGACCCACACCATGCTCCGCGCTAATACTTCCACGTTTCTTAGACGTCCATTCATATACGAAAGGCTCAATTTGTGATAAAATCTGCAAAGTTTCAATGCTGTTAATCTTACATAAAATGAAAATAGTAATTTCATAACAAAAGTTCTGTGAGTTTGTTTGAGGCTTTGAGCTACCTTGTCATCGTACTGAGGAACAGAAACGTTTAAATGCAAATTGCCATCTCCAAGGTGACCATATCCAATTACATTAGCTGCATCACCTACAATAATCAAACAAAAAGTCACAATAACAAAATTGTAATAATGTCGATGCTCTAATGTGCCCCATTGTGATATAACTAGTAACATTCACAGGGTTTCTACCTAGTCTAGAGCGCATTTCTTCAACAAGATTATATAGATTTTCAACAGGTATCGATACATCATACTTGTAAACAGCTCCTGCTTTCATCAATGCCTCTGAAATACCCTGAAATTATTCAATAAGAACTGATATCACCAAAAACCTGGATAGTATGTTTCAGAGAAAAATTATGAAAACTTTCATATCAAACTTGAATTTTATTTGTTGATGACAAAATCGTTCTTGAAAAAGAGCATTTTTAACAAAACAATTACCATATGAAAAAAAAGAGTAAATGAATTTAGCTTCTACAGCACAACCACCTGTAAGGGGACATCGACATACAAAATTCCAAACACAAGTCTATAGCTGACCTGGTTTGGTCAAGCTTATTGATTCTAAAATAGAATTGTAAATGAAAAAACTACCGAGTAAAAAATTGAAAAACCATCTCAGATAAATGAAAAAACTGATGTTAAAAGTCAGGCACAGCAGCAATGTATCCTTGATTTCGAAGAGCATAATATTCCTCAGAAAAGAGAATCAAGGATGAAAAATGTCAACCTCACGTATACGCCAAAAAGTTGATGCTTGGTTTATGTCTTGTGCAAGAACACCATCAGCTATCAATTCATTTTCCATGGAGCCAAGTAGAAATGCTTCAAGCTTTTGTCTGGAGATATATCAAATATAAAGAACCTTAAGTACATGATCAGAATTGACATAAATTTGGGGTGTTGTAAGTTGAAAATATGGAGGATAAGATATATAAAATAACCTCCTATTATCTTTTATTACTAATCAAACCCTGCAATTCATTATCCTACCCAATCTCTAAATCCATTGACATGGATCTATTTTACACTACTCTCTGCTAAGGATTCCCAAATTACAATTTAGATGGTGATATTTGCTTAGGAAAATGCAGAACAGGGGAAGTGTAATTTAGTCGACGAAAATAAACAAATCAATCAGCATAAAATGGCAAGGACTTTACTTGTCTGAAGATTCATCACTGCCTGTTGTCTCAATCAAAACATAAAAGTTATGATGTGAAATAGGAAATGGATTCCGAGCACCTTCCAGGTGATTTGTAACCTGTTAGATATCCAATCAGATCAGCATGATTATTGATTATGATCCGACTGGGGGAAAAAGAAAATAAAGTTACAAAGTTCGGTTCTGATAATTTTCTCATTAGTAAGAGTAAGAGTTATAATTTTACAGGAGTAATTTGTCTCAATCCTAAAGTTTTCTTTTTATCAAATAATCTAATAATTTTAATATTAAGAGTGGAGTAAAACCGGCATGTTATTGTAATGATCCGGATATAACTTGGTAATTCACATTAAATTTGTAAGGATTATATGAAAACCGTAACATAGAGAAACTCTCTGTAAAGCCCTTTCTGAAACCATAATCTAACCCGGAACTCCACAAACATGTTACTATGCCTATATCAGAGCACTGTCCAGAAATTCTTTATATGCTTTACCATTTATGTGTGTGTTTTTATAGTATGCACATTTCGCTTTTTGTATCTTTCAAATATTTGGGATGTACAAATTGTAACGTGATTTTGTTAATGAAATTACATGCATATGTGCAAAAAGAAGTTTTAACAGCTGTTTATACATCAAGACAGTTTCAACGTATTTATACGTAGCAATTAGCAGACACATACTAACTTCACCACAAAGCATCAATAGAGATTACCAAATCCATTGACTGGCCATCCAAAAATTCAAATGCAGATAAAATTTCCCCAAGCTTCCTTTTTGCTTCTTGTAGCAGTTTCTGATAAGCAGTACAGAAACAAAAGTAACATGATAAGATTTACGCCTGTATCATTCTAAGAAAAAAAGGGGGCAAGTATATTGGCATGAACTTTTCATTGAAAATTTACTATAAACTGTATGAGACTACACTAAAGAAGAAAACATGACCATAAAAGTTTCAGAAAACTTTTACTAGCAGTGCAAAGCAAATTTGTATACTACTTAAAAAAATACAGTGCAGTTTGTGTGATGTGTGTCCGTTTATATTCAGATTCACAGTACTTCATCTACATACTTTTCTACGTGTCTACTGGTGTGTTTGTTTTCACAGTAGATACCCTCCCACCACACGTTTTTCCAACTCTCCAAATTGAAGCTTCTAGTATTCTCACGTTTACACTGCCTCGGGACGTGAAAATGAAGAAGAAAACGTGTATCCAAACACATACTCTCGAAAAGAAGAAAAAAATATTACAATGAATTTCAAAGACAACGGTCAATATTGACATTGAAGGAAAACTTAAATGGCAAAGAAAGATGAAAACATATAGTGCTTCCCAATCCCTCGGAATAAAATTAGCAAATTCTTAACCCGCATTAAATTAAGGTGCCCCATAAAAGTGCAAAATGAGTCAGAACATCAACTATAACAAAACAATGATTAGTTTTATCGTACCTGGCAGCAGCTATAATCTTTGCAAGCAAGAAGAGCAACATTAACTGAAGATAACTTTGGTGGGGTAAGTATTGAAACCTTGGTTACAATTCCCAAGGAACCTTCACTTCCTACATAATTGTAAAGTTGAGTTACGATCACATTATCGGTTAGTTTCCAGATTTTCATTATTGTTAATGTTAACTACATACCTATAAATAGATGTTTCAAATCATAGCCAGTGTTATCTTTGCGCAATGTCTTAAGCATGTCAAGTACAGTGCCATTTGCTAGAACAGCTTCAACACCTGCCATATAATTAAAATTTTGCTTCAGAATAAATTTAGTAGAAACAGAAAAGAAGTGGATCAAAGATGTCATTAAGGTGATTCCACCTTACAACTAGCTAAAGTCTAGAAAAGACTATATCAATACAATTATCCAGCTTTGGTACATTGATTTTGGAAGTTTAAATTCAGATTATATGGAAGAAAAGAAAAAAAACAAGTATTATAGCTTGGTGCTGCTAACAGTCAGCCTAAGTTTTACGGCTTCGAAGTATTTTCTCACCAAGTACATTTCCATGAAGAGATCCATAACGAACAAGACGCAAACCACCAGCGTTAGTTGAAACATTTCCACCAATCTGGCAGCTCCCTTTAGCACCTAAGTCTAGTGGCATAATAAATCTGAATGAAAAGTTTACACAACTTAAATACATAAAGCATACATCAAGGTCTTGAGTATAACTTTCAAGACTGAAGTATTGCAAATTCTTTTTTGAAAAGTAGGCAATCTAAGACTGCCCAAAAAAATCATCTAATTGAAACTGTTATATGAAATATCATCCAAGACTTCCCAAAAAAACCAATGGTTTAGAAAGTGAAAAAAGATTACCCTTCATTGTCCAGGAATGACATTATATTTTCCAATACGCACCCAGCTTCACATACCAATATTCCACTAACCTAAAAAAGCCATTGGTGAATCTTTCAGAACTAATCATAAAAATCTTTCATTATCATTATCATGTTTCACATTGACTTCAATTCTATTAGAATTATGTAATTTACATAATTCTAACAAGTTCCATTGAAATAATTAATACAGAATTGATGCAAATTGGTGTTGCAGGGTAACTTGTAGAGGTGAGGTGAGCGAGTTGCACAGGGATACTCGTGAACTGTGGTCTGCATATATAGCTTGAGTTTACACAGAAATAACCTCTCAGCCGTATGCTTTATTTCTAAACACAATATAAGCTAATCTTAAATCCAAAAAATGCTTAAAAAGGAAGCTCATAAGGCATAAAAAATACGCCTTTCAAGAAGTAAATGGTCTACCTTGTCAAAAGAAATGATATTATTCATTGAACTAAGACTAACAATCACCTGCAGCAATAGATAATACGAAAGCTGTCAGTGTACAATAGGATAGACCAAATGAGTATAACATGTTTCATTTCATGTAAATACTGAGTTTCTTGTGTTGCAAGAGAAAGAATTAAAGGGTATACTTCATCAAAGACAGGTACACTTCCACCTACAAGACCAGTGTTTCCACCTTGAGGAACAACAGCCAGGAATCTGGAGTTACAGTATTTAAGAATCTGAGAAACCTGCAAAATTGGAAAAATAAAACAAATAAAACACAAAAGAAAGCCGCTTTCAAATACTTGGGCCATGTTTGGATAAACAACTTAATTAAAGGTATAGCATAAGCGCTTATCATTTAAATGCTTATGTATGAATTATTTCATATAAACTGTTTTCATAAGCTATGCTATCCTAGAGAGCTTATGAAAATAACCTGAAAACATCTTATGGGCATATCATAAGTTGTTTCCATGTGCTCTTCCTAACAGTCTCTCAAGTGCTTATGCCGGAAGATAAGTTCAAATAAGCCAATCCAAACAGGTCTTAAGCTCTGTTTGAATAAATAGCTTAATTAAGTGCTTATAGCATATGTGCTTATCATATCCTAGTAAGTGCTTATATATAAGTTATTTCTGAAGCAATGATAAAATAAAATCGAACTATTTTTATATAAACTAAGTAAGTTGTTTTCATAACCTGTCCTATAAAGCTTTTGAAAATAAGCTGAAAACAGCTTATGGACATGTCATAAACTATTTTCACAAGCTCTCTCAAACGGACAGATAAGTGCTAATGCCAGTAAATAAACTCTGTCCGTCCAAACAGGTCCGTAATTGAATCACTGTTCTTAATGGTAATTGCTTATTTTATCAACACATTCAAAAGAAAAGTAAACAAACAAAAGCAAGTAAATAAAAGAACCTGATCAGTGTTACATGGCTGCAGAAGAATCTTACTAGAACCTTTGTATTTATGCATCCAATCAATATTTGCAACACTAAGCTTATCTTCATCCTGTATAACATTTTTCTTCCCCAAAATCTCCTCAAAGTATCTAACATCATCATCATTCAACTCTGAGAATCTGGGGCTTCTTTGAACAACACTACCCACTGAACCATAATAACATTTTTGATGAATTCCACAAGAAACTCCATGACCCAATTGCTTGTTTTTGAAGA
>Ga0209282_1002532_pt1 | contig 10613 bp, 8 predicted proteins | sample Mtrugardesep15_FD_187529 | JGI IMG/M metagenome (GOLD analysis project Ga0209282, IMG submission 187529) | Root nodule microbial communities of legume samples collected from California, USA - M. trunc garden sep15 (SPAdes) (version 2) | ecosystem: Host-associated > Plants > Roots > Nodule...
AGGTAACAATCGAATCACTGATTCATGTTTGAAATTCGTAATGATCCAAGGAAAGAAAATCGAAATTTTATCCGCTGCTTTATTCTGTATGAATTCGATTTTCCTTCATTTCGGCCCTATTTATTTTTTAACTGGGTTAAACCCAACCCATTGCGCCTGATCCGATACAAGTTGTAAGAACTGGCCGGATTTATCCCTTAATAGTTTTTAAGTTTTGTACTATTCCAATATTAATGTGGTTTATCTGAATGATATGTGGTGTGAATTTGATAATGTAATTATGCAATTATGAAAAACAAGACTTTTATGTTTTGTGCAACAGGCGCATCAAATCCTTACAACCAATCTTGGATCAATTCATACATGACCCCTAAGAGGATCGACGCTTAACTCCCTAACCACATCAATCAAGTGTTAAGACCTGATACTGGGGCATTTAAGGTAGTTTGAAGGGCATGTGAGGATTTCGAGGGGCCCTGTAAAGCAAGTTTTATTAATGAATTTTAAATTGGGCTTAATGGTAATTTTAGATTGCATGCATTTCAACCAAAAGTAATGGAAAATACTCAATGCACCCTTTTGATTACCCATTGGCCTCCCAAAATTTTGAACAATTCCCTTTACATAACGATCATGAGCTACGATCTAATTGGATCAAAAGATATCTCTTGATTGAAAGCTACAGTCTAATCTGTGTCAAAGTTATACCATGACAAAAGTCTTGGTCTCATATGTTTTTCATTTGAATCAAACCATAAAATACGTACAATGTCATTTTCATGTTTTACTCTTTAGACAACTAGTAATTGCTCTTTAGGCAGTTAGTTATGCTAAATGCCTTTAACAACATTTAATTATCGTTTGCATCACTTTTTTAAATCGATTTAATTACTTTTCAAATCAGTTAAGTCGGTCTAAAAAGGGATGAACAATTGTTAACTACCTTTCGATAAGTGTCTATGAGCAATTGTTAGATGCCTAATGAGCAATCCCCAAAAAATTAATTCATCAGATCTTTTAAAAAATGTTGGATGGATCGAATCTAACCATATAATTATTGTATGGATTGGATGGACAAACAACTAGATGGATTGGTGAGTCAAATTATCACCCCTAGTTTTGTGGCTATTATTACCCCTAACATAAATGGTTGTGTTCAAAACTTCAACTTAATCTATTTAAAGTGACAAATTAAACAAGTCAAACCTGTAGGAGCGACCCATTTTTTCAAGCCTACTTGCATGACAATGTTTGTTTAGACCTCGACCTTCATGCACTTTTTTATCCTTAAGTTTAATCCCTATTTGGATATATTTTTAAATGTGATTGATTGAGATGTATTTAAACTTTTGAGCCGACAAAGAACTTAGTCAACTCAAAAAATAATTCAAAAGTTTAACTTTTTTACAGTTGAGTCACGTCACTCTTTTTTCTTTTCTCGAAGAAAACAAAACTAGACAATAATTTTAAAAAAAATAAAATAAAATAAGAAATTGGAGTAATAATACCGAAAATTAATGTCTAACCTCTTATTCGTTTTATCACGCTCATAAATATAACATTATTTTCCGTTTATAAAATCGATAATATTTTTTTAAAAAGCTAAAAACGCTTAGTTTTTCTAGCACAAGACGTTCAAGAGGAAATCATAAAAGAAAGTATCAAGCTACATCAAAAGTCTGACAAATGCAAAAAAAATAAAAAAAAATAAAAGGAAAAAACAAAGAAAGTTACACCATAAACCCCAAACAAATTAAATGGTTAAGCCACCCATGAATAATAGCTAAGGCCAAAATTGATGCGATTTGCTTTCGACCACCGTGAAATCAATAAAATCTCAACCTAAAAAAGAGTGGTTTATTATACTCATATGATCTGCATCATATTCCTTAAAAAAATGATCTTCATCATATATAAAGAGTAGTATAATTTATACTTTGTATGAACTTTTTTAACGTAATTGCACTTATAGTGAAATATCCTAATGTATATTTTGCATGAATTCTTGTCGGCAATCTTTCTTTTTTCTTTAGGGAAGCCATTTTTTTCTTGTCAATGGTTTATGGGGTTTATATTTGGGAATTATATATCAATGTCGTGTTTGTCAGTGGAACGGACTTGCCCTCATAAGAAAAAGAAAATTGCTTTTCTGACATTGATAAGTTCACATTGATACAAGTAAAATACCTAAATGCCCCAAGCGGCAGTTAACAACTGCTCCATGATACGCCAACAGTTAACAGCCGCTGAAGCTTAAGCAAGCGGTTGTTAACTGCCGCTACGTGTCTTGATCATTTTCCAGAAACTCATTTTCATTTTCCAATGTCTTTCCTAACCAATTTTCATTTTCATTTTCGTCTAAGATTTTCATCAAATAACCAATTGAAAATTCATCTAAAATTTTCATCTAATAACCAATTAATAACTAAACATATTCATCCAATATTTAATAGGAACATGGTAAAATTAAAACGCAAGAAATGATATAAAACGTACGTACGTATATGTCATAGAAATAGGAAAATGTACGGAACATGTCATAATAATACATCATCATCATCATACTCAAAAAATACATAAAAAAAGCCTAATAATAATCAGCCATGCTGCCTACCCTGCCTCTGCCCCCTGCGCCGCCTGGCAATCTAATAAGTAAGGGCAGGACGACTAGTACTAGCTATCCGCATCACCTCCTGGACAATCTCCTCTTTAGTCATCTCGGCTTGCCAGGCCACAATATCATCAGCTATATGCACCACATCCCGGATGATCGTCATTCATCAAACCCGCTGCTGCTCATCCGTATCCCTAGCCATATCTGTACAAAACAAATTTAAACTTAGGCATTCATAAAATGTAATATAACACATTCATCAAACTTTATATAACATACCACATTATGTCATTCTTCAAACTTGCCAAAAAAGTTTAAAATCCAAGCTTATGATAATTATAACATATATACTTTATAAAATTGAACAGATTTGAAAACAAATTACACAAAAAAAGCAATATTTCCTCACTTACGCATTTTATCAAACACCTTATGTGCATTCTAAATTAGGAGCACAATTAGTGTAATTTGAACATCTAAACAACTACATTGTACCTAAACCTACTATAAACAATCCATTACAACGTCAAATTTTATACTAATTTGCAATTTCTAAACCTAACCTAAACACTAACATTTTGCTAAAATTATGAAAATACAACTCTAAATAACCTACATTGCATGTAAATAGGATTAAGATGACTTACTTGTGATTTGCTTGAAGAAATTACGATGATTTTCGGGCAAATGAGGTTTGGGTGATTTTGGATTGAATTTTGAAGTTGGTTTGCATGTATTCTGTTAACCAGAAACTGCAGTTTCTGCGTTCTTAAGATACACACCTCAACGGTAGTTAACTACCGCTGAGGCCAACGGCAGTTAACTGTCGACGGTTTTACCAACGGTAGTTAACTATAGCCAGGGTCTCTTACGTAATTTACTTGTGTCAATGTGAAGTTTCTCATGTCAAAAAAGCAATTTTCTAAGAAAAAACGATTCAAGAAATCCGAGTTCAAAATTTGTGGAGTCATTCATAGGTTGAGAACCGAGAAAAATAATGTTCAACCACACGATCATAGATAAGTCTCGTATGGGTTCAAAGGTAATGTGAAGGAGTAAATCTAAACAATAAACTCATTTCGTATTCTTAGTTGAATAACTAGGTTACAACAATCATTTTTACTTATTGTGATTTCTAGTGCATCACAATAGTTTATCATACACATATGTAGTTGATCATATTTTGATCCCTAACGAACTTACTTATAACTTATTATTGATGACTTAAGATATAAGTAGGCATGACAACTGGACATGTCGAAGACGGATTTAAGCATTATCGGCTTCGTCTCCGCTTCCATGTACCAACCCCATCCTTGCTTTCAAACCCTGTCAAGGGTAGGAATTGAACATTTGACACTGTTCTCAATGGAGACGGGTTTCCCCACCCCGCCCTCCACCCCCACACGTGGAAACTTCATTTATCTGTCATTCATTTATTGTTAATATACAAGAGAGATAAAATTGGGCTTATTGTAAATAGTTATTTACTAACTTAACCATGGTTAATATTATGTTCGATTAGTTTTATATCCGGTTACAAGGTAGTACTTACTAGTTAGTTATATAGAAGTTAGTTAGCTCTTTGTATTATATAAAAACACTTCTAAGTCAATTCAACACATTATAAGCTTATTTTCATTCCTTCTATTAATAATATATACAGATGGGAGATTATTGCCAAAGGAGATAAAATGCCAAAAATCTAACTACGAGGAGTTAAAAAAATATAATTTAGATTTTAATTGAGTTGAGGAAATCACGGGCTGGGCATTGGTAAACCAATATGAGGGGTTTGTAGGAAAATACAATTTCCTACTTTATAAATTTGTCGCGTGTCTTTGCAGTTTTGATTATAGAATCCAAAAGATATAAACATCTCATAAAAATTTTAAAAACATGTTGAAACATTTCAGATTTTAAAATCCAAACAAAGTGCGCAAGAAACTTATAAGATGAAAAAAAAATAAGAGTCAAATTTTAGTTTTAGTGTTTAATTCAAGTTTACTTAGTGATGATCACAATTAGTGTTAATCACATTGTTGGTTTTTAGTTTGTTATGAATGTTGTTACAAGTTTGTTAGAGATAAGCACTTAAGAGTTAGGGTTTGTTACATAGCTTATGCTTTAAGCAACCTAACTAGACATTGTATATAAGCTATCTCTTTGTACATTTGTAAACACAACTCAATAAATTTTCTCTTTTCTCAATTCATATCATTACTCTTTCTTCTTATTCTCTCTAAATTACAAAATCAAAACCTTAGAAACCTAAAGAAACATATTTTTGTTATCATTGTTTATGCAACAAGCTTCCACAATTGCACTAACAAATTGGTATCCAGAGCTTTTGGTTTCGTTCTAAGGGGTAATTGAGATCTTCAATCACGCAAATTCAAGGAAGAAACACTGAAGGAACAACCATGAATGGTAGCAGCAGTTTCAACACTCATCTTCCAATTCTTGAAGCACGCAATTGGGAAAGGTGGAGTGCAGTGATAAAGAACTTGTTTGGAGCACAAGATTTGCTTGAAATTGTGCAGAATGGTGCTGGTGATTTAGCTGCGAATGCCACAGAAGTGCAAAGGAACACACACAAAGATCTGAAGAAGAAAGATTGCAAGGCTTTGTTCTTGATTCAACAAAGTCTCGATGAAGCAAATTTTGAAAGAATCTCAAAAACAATTAGTTCAAAGGAAGCATGGGATATTCTTTCAAAGTATAATGAAGGTGATGGTAAGGTAAAACTGATTAAGCTTCAATCAATGAGGAGAAAATTTGAGCTAATGCAGATGGAGGATGATCAGAAGATTACTAAATACATCTCTAAACTCATAAATCTTGTGAATCAGATGAAGGCTTGTGGTGAAGCCATGACTGATCAACAAATTATTGACAAGATTATGAGGACTCTGTCTTCAAGGTTTGATTTTATTGTTGTAGCAATTCAGGAATCAAAAGATGTGAAAACCTAGAAAATTGAGGAACTCCAAAGTTCATTGGAAGCTCATGAATTGATGGTTTCAGAAAGAAGCAATGAAAGATCAATTCAACAAGCCTTGCAAGTTCAAACTCTCAAGAAGGATGAGTATGATAGGAAAAACTTCAAGAAAGGGAAGAATAACCCTAAGGGAGGAAACTAGTCTAAAGGCAAGAACAAAGGTTCTAAAAAAGGTGAATCTTCAAAAGAAGAAAATTCTAATCAAAACAAGAAGAAAGGTTTTGATAAGAAGAAGATTAAGTGTTTCAAATGTGAAAAATTTGCATCTAAATGTTGGTCTGGTAAGGGAAAACAAGTTCAGAATGATGAGGAACAAACTAAGATTGCACAAGATAATACAAACTCTGAGTCATTGTTCATGATGGTTACAACAACTAGTAATGAAAGCTGCAATTCAGAAAGTTGATTTTTAGATACTGGTTGTTCTAATCACATGAATGGAAATAAGGTTTGGTTAAGAGAAGTGGATCCTGGAAGAAATACAAAGGTGAAGCTTGTAGATCATAGAACCTTAACTGCAGAAGGAATGGGTAAGATTTCTTTCGAAGGAAAGAATGGGAAAATGGCAATAATTGAAGAAGTTCTCTATGTCCCTGGAATGCAGTGCAATCTACTTAGTGTGGGTCAATTCATTCAGAAAGGTTATTCAGTTACTATGAAAGGCAATGTCTTCAAATTGTTTGATAAACATCATAGGTTAGTCTTGAAAACTCCCCTTGCAAAGAATAGAACATTTCAGACCAATATGAAAGCTGTGGAATTGAATTGCTCATCTTCTATAATTAAAGGTGAAGATATCTGGTTATGGCATTATAAATTTGGTCATCTTAATTTTAGAGGTCTTAATCAACTGGTTGATAAAGATATGACTCTTGGTGTACCTAAAATTGAGATACCTACTACAGTTTGTGATATTTGCTTGATAGGCAAGCAACCTAGAAATGCATTCAATTCTAGTACATCACATAAATCCAAAGAGCTACTGAATGTTTTGTATTCAGATGTGTGTGGTCCTTTAGGGGTTCCTTCATTAGGAGGCAACAAATACTTCATCAGTTTTGTGGATGAGTTTAGCAGGAAAACATGGTTATATTTGATCAAGGCCAAGAGTGAAGCATTTGATATGTTTCAGAAGTTCAAAGTCTTAGTAGAAAAACAAAGTGGAAAGTCTATTAAGGTTTTAAGAACTGATGGTGGTGGAGAATACACTTCAAAGGTGTTTGAGAAGTTTTGTGAAGATAATGGTATTGTACATGAAGTAATTACTCCCTACACTCCACACCATAATGGTTTGGCTGAAAGAAGAAACTGAAGCCTGCTTGACATGACCAAAAGTATGTTAAAAATGAAGAAAATGCCTAACACATTTTGGGGAGAAGCTGTAAGAACTGCAACATACATCTTGAACAAATATTCCACCAAGAAACTTAATCAAATTCCTTAAGAAATCTTGATAGGAAGCAAGCAGTCTGCTAAGCACTTGAGAGTTTTTGGTTCCTTATGCTATATGCATATCCCTGATGCAAAGAGAAGAAAGCTGGGAGAAAAGAGTGAACCTATGATACTAGTTGTTTATCATGAAACTGGTGCATACAGATTATATCATCCTATAAATTATTCAATAGTGATTAGTAGAGATGTTAAAATCTGTGAGAATGAAGCTTGGGATTGGAACACAAAAGAGAAGAGTTCCAGTCACACAGTTCCCACAATAATTGAAGAAGATGATCAAGTTGAAAGTTTAACCTGAAGTACATATTGAAGAGAATCAGGCTACTAGAACTTCAGCTAGATAGAGATTTGCTTCCACAAGAATAGCTGGATATGAAGTTACTCCAAATAATCTAGTCAATGAAGAAGGGGAATTTGTGCACTTTGCACTATTAGCAGATGCAGAACCAATCAATTATAAAGCAGCATTGAATGAAAAAATGTGGAAGAATGCTATGATTGAAGAGTTTAATTCAATCAATAGGAACAATACTTGGGAACTATCTGAATTTCCTGCAAACAAGAAAGCAATAGATGTGAAATGGATTTTTCAAATTGAAACTGAAGCCAAATGATGAAGTAGCCAAACACAAAGCTAGATTAGAAGCTAGGGGATTCATGCAGAAGGCTGGTATGGATTACTTTGAAGTTTATGCTCCAGTAGCAAGACTAGAGACTGTGAGATTGATAGTTGGTATAGCTTGTGGAAGGAACTAGCCAATGCATCATTTGGATGTAAAATCTGCTTTTCTAAATGGTCCTTTGGATGAAGAAGTGTATGTGACACAACCATCAGGTTTCAAAATCAAAGGGAAGGAGAATATAGTGTACAGGTTACAGAAGGCATTATATGGACTGAAGCAGGCACCTAGAGCATGGAACAAGAGAATTGATGGCTTTCTTGTACAACAAGAGTTTATGAAATGCAAGTCTGAGTATGGTGTATATGTGAAGAAAGGAATTGAAGGTAATCACCTACTCATCTGTCTATATGTTGATGACTTGATAGTGATTGGTAGTGATGTGAATAAAATAGAAACATTCAAAACTCAGATGATGAATGAGTTTGAAATGTCAGATTTAGGAAACTTGACATACTTTCTAGGCATGGAATTTACTGAAGTTGCAGAGGGACTTGTGATGCATCAGAAGAAATATGCATTTGATATATTGAAGAGGTTCAGTATGATGAACTGCAATCCATCATCATCACCTGCTGAGACAAATGTGAAACTGATGATGAATGAAGAAGAAGAATCAGTGGATCCTACACTGTTCAAACAAATTATGGGTTTACTGAGGTATCTATGCAATAGTAGGCCTGATATTGCATATGCAGTTGGCATAATCAGTAGATTCATGAGTGAACCAAGAGTATCTCATCTACTCGCAGCCAAAAGAGTGTTGAGATACATCAAAGGAATACTGCATTATGGCATCTTATTTCCTAAGTGTTTGAATGAAAATTCTATGAAACTGATAGCATATTCTGATGTTGATTGGTGTGGAGATAAGCAGGATAGGAAAAGCACTTCAGGCTACCTATTCAAGTTTCTGAATGCTCCAATTTCACGGTGTGCCAAGAAGCAACCAGTTGTAGCATTGCCAACCTGTGAATCTGAGTACATTGTAGGATGTATGACAGTATGTCAGGCAGTTTAGCTTGAAAATATACTCAAGAAGATGGAGATAGAAGTGAGCAGACCAATTGCATTGTTCATAGACAACAAATTTGCCATAAGCTTAGCCATAAATCAAGTTTTGCATGGAAGAAGCAAGCACATAGAGGCTAAGTTCCATTTTCTGAGGGAACAAGTGAACAAGGGAGCATTGCAGATTGTTCATTGTTTTACTGAGCTGCAGCTTGCAGACATATTCACCAAGCCATTGAAGGTTGACAAGTTCATCAAGTTAAGGAGTTTGATTGGCATGAAACAAGTGGAAACTTGAATTAAGGGAGGATGTTAGTTTTAGTGTTTAATTCAAGTTTACTTAGTGATAATCACAATTAGTGTTAATCACATTGTTGGTTTTTAGTTTGTTATGAATGTTGTTACAAGTTTGTTAGAGATAAGCACTTAAGAGTTAGGGTTTGTTACATAGCTTGTGTTTCAAGCAACCTAACTAGACATTGTATATAAGCTATCTCTTTGTACATTTGTAAACACAACTCAATAAATTTTTCTCTTTTCTCAATTCATATCATTACTCTTCCTTCTTATTCTCTCTAAATCACAAAATCAAAACCTTAGAAACCCTAAAAAACAGATTTCTGTTATTGTTGCTTGTGCAACAAGCTTCTACAATTGCGCTAACATCAAATACATATAATAGATGAGTGGATCATAATTATTATAATTATCATACAGAAAATAATAATGAGCCACTAGAGAACGAGAAATGAGTGACATTGGTCCGTGGCTTTCTTAAAGTACACGTCATAATAATACTTTTAAATGACTGTACTATAAAAGTTACAATTAAAATATCCAATTACGAAGATCCTGCTGTATATTTGCACTGGATTCCTTGGTCATGTGATAGTGATTTTTTTTTCATAAAAATTCGTATAATTTGGGTCCATAAACTATTCCTTTTTTGGTTTTTTGTTACAAGATCAAAATTAGTCTTTTATGTGTACCATGTTCGTAGAGAAAGGGGTTATAATACTTATAGAAAAAGAGGTGACATGTCTTAAACAAGCATAACTAGATCAACCTAAATTGGTTAACTTTAAGGCAAGTTAAAACTCGTTTTAAAATATATAATTTTCGTATATATTTCTTTTTTTTTTAGCAAACATATATTTTTCATAAATAAATTAATATAGGTTTTAAAAAAAAATTATTCAAATTTTACGCACACCCTTTAACTTTACCACTTTCTACGTCATAGCATTGTTGTCTGTACTTGTTATTATTGGTTTCCTGCCTTTAAGGTTTTGTTTTTTCTAAAATGGCTACAAATCACGCTAAGGATACCAAATGGGTTACCTGTTTTCTTTGTTTGTTTCTCTAAGTCACATAAACAAATGACAACTACCATGCTACACATGTTGTTTGTTACTGTCTCAATTAATAATATAATTCCAATCCCATTTTTCTTTTTGACTTAAATAGTATAATCCCTTCTTGGATCTATCATTTTGGAGCATGCATATATCTCTCTCACACACATAAATATAAGTGATCAAATTGCAATATATCAACAAAAAAAAAATAGAAGTGATCAAATAACACATGAAGAGCTAAGTTAAAGTTAGACTCATTCAATAGCACTCTATTAAATACTTTTTTTTAAAAAGCTACTATCATATTGATTAATATATCTATAAATTAAGTTTAGAGTTAAATATATTTTTTAGTCTCTGCAAAATTTATGATTTTCAAGTTTAATCCTACCAAAATCTTTGTTCAATTTTAGCCTTCATTTTGCTTTTGTAGAGATTAAATACCAGGACTAAAAACACTCATTTCCAAGTTAATAAAAGTATGAACACAAATTTCT
>Ga0209282_1002533_pt1 | contig 10612 bp, 11 predicted proteins | sample Mtrugardesep15_FD_187529 | JGI IMG/M metagenome (GOLD analysis project Ga0209282, IMG submission 187529) | Root nodule microbial communities of legume samples collected from California, USA - M. trunc garden sep15 (SPAdes) (version 2) | ecosystem: Host-associated > Plants > Roots > Nodule...
ATAAATTCCTAATGCAAATTATAAATATGGTTCAGTGAACTATCAGTCTAATTTGATGGGATGTAGCTACTAACTAGGGAAATTTTTTACAAAAGAGTCAGGTTTATAGTGGTTATTTCTGGTAAGCATCTGGCATACTGATGGGCCACAAACACACAGAAACGGGATGGGATAAACGCTGTTATGTGCAAAGAGGAAGTGGTGGAGGAAAAGTGACGGATTGAGAGTAACAAAAAAGTAAGCAAGGAGAGTAATGAAAAAAGAAACAGAAATTAGGGAGGGAAATTCTACAGTGATGATAGCAACGATAAATTGAATTAGGAGTTGATCACTGGAATGAGGGAGGCTAACAGAATTTTGGAGTTAGGTTAACTGGCTTAGGCCCAATATGACAGTATGTTCTTTCAGCTCTGATTGTTCTAGTTGTTGCGGCATCTTCTTTTGAGTATTCTATGTTGCTAAGAAGAACTTTGCTTACGTACAGAAGAGTTTACCCCATGAGAACCTTAAAACTCAATACAGCTTTTTTGTTCCTATCACAAGAAAATGGCATTCTAGAAACCTAAAGAAATCATACAAGAATATAAAATTTCAAAGAATCTGTAGTATAATATTTGTTTCAGGTTCTCAAATAATCATTATGTTGTATTTATTATTACCTTGCCCTCTGCAATAACTCCCAATGCAATGGACCAGTTGTCATGTTAAAAGCCCCAGGATAGCAGAGCAAGTGAGCACCTGAAGCCAGAAGCTGAATATTGTAAGTCCCCCGAAGCTAAAGAACAAGAAAAATAATAAGAACATTGCAGTTCAAGTTTGCAAACAAATCAACTCAATTGAAGAATTAATCTCAAGCAAAGCTTACAGTTTTCACAGATTATATAAATAATTGACAGATTACATAATAAAGGGAATGCAATATCATACCAAAGAATAAATTTCTTTTAGTATATCCCCAAAGCCAACCCCACTTAGTGGGATAAGGCTTGGTTGTTGTTGTTTTTAGTATATCCCAAAATAAGAATTACACAAAAGCATCTGAACCAATTTTTTTTATGGTATCCACCCCCATAGGAAAATCGATGGTAAAACAACTTATTAAGAGGCATTAATGAAAAACATTGGAAAACGCAAATCATTCCCAATCAAATAGAGGAGGAACAAGATGATTGTTTCTGAGCAAATTAATGGTAAAGACATACCTCTTGCTGCATATATCATTGCTAGTTCTGGAAACCTAATGTCATAGCATATGCCTATGCCAATGCGTCCAACCTCTGTATGAATCATCCCATTATTGCAATTAGTTTACTAAAGCATGGAAAATCGATGGCAAGAAAACAATAATCATAAAGAATTAAAAATTAGATCACTCTTGTGGCATATGACTATGTCGTTTTCTTCTACATATACATTTCTTCACAAATATTCCTTCTTGTAACTAAATAAAAACACACCCTGAGTGAACATACTCATCAAATTTTACGGAGAGACCTAGTTTCAACAAAGTCATCCTTCATAGAGACAGTCAATCACTATTTGCACATAAGGTAAGATCACCTGGCAATTAAGTTCAATATGACCTACGCAAGAGTGTAAGAACCTAGGGATTATATCAAGAGCTTAATCAAATTGTACAACCATACGGATAACAACTTTCATTTTCATTTCTTCATGCTTATCTGCAGCCATTCGATATTAGTAACATTTTCTGTATTTTGAATATGCATTACTCATACATGATTGATTACAAACACAGAGTATACTTTACTCTATACTGAAACAGATAAAACTGGGAAACAAATGTCTAAATGGGTGTTTAAGAACATATTAAACCTGTGTCAACAATTGTAGGAGTATCCCCAGCAGTAAGAGTCAATGATTCAATAAAGGTAATCTTCCCAGGGATGTCAATATCAAAGAGATGTATCTGCAGCGACACCACCAGCACATCAGAAATTACATGATAAATCAGAAAATGCTAACACTGATTAACATATGACTCACAATCCAAATTCTCTTCCGGTATGATGAAATTAAAATTCCAATAAGAAGCTAGCATATAAACTAAAACAATCGAGCAAATAGTCATTTTGATCCCTTAGGGTGCATAATACAGCAAATTTTAAAAACTTAAGGTACGCGTACGTTGATATAAAACATGAAAAAACGGATTTTTCAAGTGAATTACTACACCTTTATAATCATGTTGCGTTAGAGTTTTACTTTTCGTGTGCATCCCTCTACTATTTTCATCAAAAGTAAGAGAGAGAATTAAAATACAATAAAAAAGCAAAATAATTTTGGTAATTTTTTTCCGCCGTCCATACGTTTTTGATGCACCAACTATGATGAAACAACTAAGTAAAAATAGATACGGTTCGATAAGTAAGTTACGAGTACCGTACGCGTACCCGGTACCGGTACTTCTCCATGTTTGGAGTACCCATGCTTCGGTGTATAGGAGCGACATTGTATGGAATGATGTAAAATCAATTTTTTAAAACTAACTAGCCTGTTCCATTTCACTCCAATCTATCCTATGCCAACAAATTTTCTTCTTTGCACAAAATATCAAAAAAATAAATTTGAGAATCAAATATTAAGACAAGATTCCAACAAACACTACCTTTCGGTGCTTTGCTTTGAGTTTTCCATCAGTGCCAAAGACACAACAAGTGTTATATAATCGATCTCCAGAACGTTCTGGAATAGAACCACCAACAATGGTAATTTTCAACAAACGAGAAAGTTCAGAAAGCATAGCAGTGGAAGGAGAAGCATCACCACCAGCATCAATATCCTCAGCATAAACAGGAAAACTATCATTTGAATAAGGACTGTTCCAAATTTCCTAACAAATTCAAAATTGCAAACACAGATTAATTTCAGAAGAATCAAAATCGCATTTCCAAATTAAAAAAAAAAAAAAACAAAACTCACAGGTAGAAGAACGAGCTTAGCACCCTTTGCAGCAGCGTCTTGAATAGCAATGCGTGCGTGCGCGATGTTTTTGTCCTTATCGGAAGTGACCGAGAGTTGACAGAGACCAATCTTGAACTGAAATGAAAGAAAAGAACATGAGGAGAGAGAGTAATTACATTTTAAGTGTAGCATGAAAGGTGTGTCCGGTGTCTGTGTCGGTGCTAAAGAGAATGAGAACTTGCATTAGTGAGAGGTGGAGTGGGTAAGGGAATTGCAGGGGGTGAACGTGCTAATTCTGAATTGATGGATGGTGATGATGAAGCAGCCATGATTGGAGAAGGGGGAGAGTGGATTTGGCGAAAGAAGAGAGTTTTGTTGAAGAGAAGAAAGGGATTATTGGAGATTCGATTTCGAGTGTGGTTGAAATTCAAAGATTTCAATGCTAATAGTGACGATGATATTGCGAACGCTTTCATTCTTTTTTTATCACTTTTTTTTTATGTTTTGGATAGATATTAACCCTTTCTTACATTCATTGAATTCCAGTCATCTCACCAAGGGGAACTCGGGTGAGCCCGTGCACTTATATTCTAATCAATCAAATAAATATTTATGGGTCTTGTTAACGAATGTTCTCGACACTCTTTAATCATTTTAAATTTAGTGACTATTATTTTAAAAAGTCAACTATTGTAATTTTCAATGCATTTAATACACAATTTTTTGTTAAATACTTACCATTTAAAGTGCTTAAAGAGTGTCCGGGGCACTGGTTAACATTTCTCAATATTCATTTACAAAGATATATGCATTTTATTAATTATATAAATTATTATTTACATTGAATAGAAGACAAACAGACAATAAACTGCGCCGCTAGACCGTTTTGATTGGCAAAATCAATTTTCGTAAATACAACATTCATGAATTTAGGAGACATGACATTTCTATGCATGACTTTTTAAACTCTATGTAGAAGGTCAAAAGTCTTTGGTGTTAGCAAACTGAAATTGTCAAAAGCAAATGCATAAAAGCATGTTGATTGTCTCAACACGTTTTCTCATGTTTGGCCACTTTGTTTGATGCAACTTTTAGGGATGTTTGTCCTACCATAAAAGGACCGACACCTAATCTCACAAGTGGTGAAACCTCAGTCAAGTCTACACATACATGTTTTCCTCCTACTCATCTGTACATCATTACATCCGCAGACGTGTTGATCTTCTATCTAGTGGGTCAGTCACGAAGTTCGGAGGGGTCTCCTTCTTCACCGATACTCCTGCCCGTCTGAATATATCAAAAAGTACATCCCTAACAAAGTCATGTATGTACGTAAAGTCGGAAATAGGGTTGGGAATAGGCCAGGCCGACCTACAGGGGCCTATGGCCTGACCTGTTTAAGCTTGGCCTGGTCTGGCCTGTTTATTAAAAAGGCTAGGCTTAGGCTTTTTAAAAACCCTATTTAAGTAAATAGGTTGGGCTTAGACTATCAAAAAAGCCTATAAAGCCTTATAGGGCGGCCTGTTTATGCATGTTAATAAAATTTATTTTTTATTTATAATAAAATATAATTTATATTAAACATAAAAATAAAGAAACAACTCAAGTAGTGGACTTTTTAAATAGGCTTTAAAGTCTTATAGTGAAATAGGCTTTTAAATCCTTATAGTGATAGACAAGCCTTACACTAAAATAGTCTTTGAAGCCTATTAAACCTATTTAGAAGTAGATAAAATTGAATTTTTTTAATGACTTTAATAATAAGTAGGCTTGTAAATAGGCTTTCAGGCCAGGCCAAGCTTTTAAATAGGCCAAGTCAGGCCAAAAAAATAGGCCTATGAAAGGCCATAGGCCAGGCCTGCAAAAAATTTCGTAGGCCAGGCTCAGGCCTATCAAAGCCTGGCCTGGCCTGGGCTTTTCCAACCCTAGTCGGAAAGCTCCTTAAAGTGAACGACATGCTCCCCAAAAATATTCAAGCACGCCTTAAGACAAACATGACACACCTCATCGATAGGAAATAATGAAATCATAAGATGATATTTAAGGATAGTACGGTACTCCACTAGTGACATATGTTGACCTAACCCATCAACCGGTATAGCTAGAAGAAAATCCTAAGCATGTGCTGCTTGCAAACATCCTAAAATTGTCTTTTATCTCGTGGTCATGTCAAAACTTAACTTTCATATCTTGAACACTTTTGCTGAAAAGAGCACTCTTCAAGATATGTTGTGCTTTAGGAGGGACAATGACTTTGCTAGTAAAACTGTTAACATCAAAATCTAAAATTGTACCACGAAGACCATCCAAAGCATTATCAAGATCCGAGTTCATACCACATATCCAACTGTCTCTCAAAATATGATCTTGTAGCACCCAGGATTGTGCCTTAGAAGCCACAAAAATGTACAAGGAAGCCTTTACTGCTGAGTACAATTTACAAACCTAACCCTGCAAACATAATAGGTAAAGAAACCAACCTCCATTAAAGGTCCCCCAAAGAAAGGACCTCCACCAACCACAATGTCTTCGACCGCTCCACGTAGCTTTTTATCAAACAACATAGCCGCCATCTCCATGTGAATCGGTTGGCACCTCTTTAAGCCAAAGAAAAGTTTGGCAATACCTATGCACAATCGAAGTAGAAGAAGCTCACTATGAGGATCTCGTAACTGAGGAAGAAGATGCATTAGCTCAGCATCCCTGGAAGCTCTCTTCGTGGCCAACCCCTCAATAAACCCTTTATCTCGACTAACAGCCCCTCCGAGCAATTTCACCCCAACGTCGGCCTTCCAATATCCGCAGGGAACAACCCCCACGATGCTTATTGCCATCACATGAAGGTCAAAAGATCTCAGTCTTACGAATATTCATTTTAAATATTTTCAAAATAATTAATTTTTACTCTAAAAAATAATTTTTTTATTATCTAAGATTGAGAGTTAGTGTAAATATGTCTAATTGTAGCGTTAGATGGTAAAATATTCTTTTTAATATATTATTAATCTCTAATCACAATTTCAATTTATCGGGACCAAGAAAAAAGATGGTTCAACATTGCAAATATTTTTAAGATAATAAACTCATTTAATACGAAAAAAGATATTGGAATTAAGTTAAATAATTGTTGATGTAATTTGTCATATTATTATACTTGGGCCTTAAGTCACGTTTATAGTGTTTCGGATGCTTCAAGAAGCTATTGGAGGCGGCGTCATTTGAGGGGTTCGTCAGGGCTCTTTCGACCCTAATTACGTATTGACGAACCACAATCCCATAAGCACGAATCTTAGGAAAAGACGAATTGATTAATTATAAGGTTGACGATCCAATCCGGATTTCAAAGTTACTTAAAAGAAGCTTGAAATCTAAATCTCGAAACAAAACCTAATACAAGCAAACCCAACTCATTGTCATGGTTGAAAATTTAGGCATTCAAACTCAGACAAACAATCTCCCAACTAGTCAGCGAGTCAACTCCTACAGGCTTAAGCATCACAGAATCGTAGGGGTTTAACGATGTAAATTACACATTTGTAACTTTTAGCTTCAAATATATCTTTCGCAAATTAGTTAGATCATCGAATGTGTCTTTTGATCCCAATTTAGTTTATGAAAGGGCTAACAAAAGATACAATAGGGGATTTTTTTTTTCCTTTCAATTTTAATACTTGTTTGTTTACAAAAAGTAAATGATATTATTTCATTCAAGTTGATAAAATATATAAATATTATGAGTTTGTTCATTGATTTATCTTTTTTATTTTTTTGTGATCAATTTTAATACCTATGACTACAGTGACACCAACTTATATATTTAAAGACCAAAATGATGATTTACCATTTTATTTATTTTAATTATAAAACAACACCCATGACTACAGTGACACCAACTTATATATTTAAAAACCAAAATGATGATTTATCATTTTATTTATTTTAGTTATTCTTTATTTTAATTAAAAAACAATGAGCTTATTGGAAATCCCGTTACTAATGCAATGTACGTGCCGTTGATTTAAAAAGTCTATTGAATGTTTACTAAAATTACGGCGTTAGATAGATAGATTTGTTGAATGGAATAGATAAAAAAGACAGATAGATTTCCTGTTTTGTTTTTAATGAATATGCTAAAACTACGTAAAAACCATAAATATATGCATATTTAATCTTCTAGAAAAAAAAAACAGGAAAACAAAACAGGAAATCTATCTGCCTTTGACTGTATTTTCTTAATGAAATTTGATTTGAATTTGTGGACAAAGAAAAAAAAAAAAACTTGATCTGAATTGTCGGAAGAAAAGGTAATTTTATTTTGTCAAGTAATTCAGTGATTAAAAGTGGGGTGTCTAAGGTTTACCTCAATTTATTTCAGAAAAGGTTTACCTCAATTATTATATATGTCATGTAATGTTTCTATATTTTATTTTCAAAACGGAGAAGGAAACATCCATTACTGTATTTTTATTTTGGATAAATCCATTATATTGCAATCTTTTTAAATTAACGATGACGGAAAAAAATTTAGAATGTGGTAAAAATATATTCGTTTTTGAGATTTTTTTAGTTGGTGAATTTGATTTGTAGAGTTTTGTACTTTCTCTATTGAGATCAATATTTTATTTTAATTTATAATCTTTTTAATTATGACATTAAATTTTCTATAAGGCATTTTAGTTATTACGTATTATTGCATTTAATTAGAATATGTTTTTCCATAAAAATCGGTGAGAAAAAAAAGGAGAAACATTTTGTTTTTGGTTAATTCTTTGGTTCTCCTTTTTTTGTTACAACATTTATTTAATCAATATTTTTTATAAAACAACTTTTATCCTTCTGTCTCGTATTCCTCTAAAAAGAAAAAAATAAGACATTTATGTCCCGTATCTTATGTAATAATGATAAAATACACAGTATCGTTAGTATTGTTTTGGTATCAATTTTGGTATCAATCACAGTATCATTTTAAAGGAAAATTCAAGCTTAAGTGCTCTCTGCCTCACACAGTGTTTGACAGGAATAGTGTTAAAAACTCGATACAAAATTTAATTTCATCCTTGCAACACAAATTCTCTTCCATTTTTTTCCATGGAGAACAATAAAGATCAACAAAGCATAGCCTCGTATCTAAAGTTTTTCATTGCTAAACTATATTCGCGTAACTTCTTTGCTTTTAACCTAGCCTTTTGTTGTTGTTGTTTACTCGTTGGTATTACACTCACTTTTTGTGCCAAAACATTTTCATTCAATTCTCAATTGCAACAACTCCAAATTCCACCCCTTAACTTCAACTCACCTTCTCATTTTTCTCCTCCTCCAATCTCATCCAACAACTCAACATCACATTATCAAAATAACCAAACAAAAATTTCGATCAATCAAAATAGTTTGGAGGATTATTCAAAGATTCCAATGATTATGCATGATATGAACGATGATGAATTGTTTCGGAGAACTTCGTTGATTTCTATGATTCATAAACCTCCATTCAATCAAACGCAAAAGGTTGCCTTTATGTTTTTGACAAAAGGTCCCATCTTGTTGGCTCCTTTTTGGGAGAAATTCTTCAAAGGAAATGAAGGAATGTACTCTATCTACATTCATCCAAGCCCATCTTTCAATCAAACGGTTTATAATCAAAGATCTGTGTTTCATGGTCGAAGAATCCCAAGCAAGGTACACTCAAAGGATTCCCTTTTCTTCGAGACTTTGTTATTTTTACGTCTCACAAAAAACATAAAATTGTAACAATATTTGTCATGTGTGTTTCTGATGATTCACTAGATTTTAGTCTCTATAATACTTAGTTCATATTGAAACATTCCATTCCCCCAAATGTGGAATTGTTGACCATCCAATAATAAATTAACACTTGTATATTTTCGTTGTTGACTATTTAGCACTTTTCTATTCATTTTAATAACATAGACTTGGTTTTTTTGACTTATTCAAGTTATATTTATGAAACTATTTGAGAGTTACATAAACAACTATTGCATTATCATAAGTTGCTTGTATCTTAATTTCATAAGTTTTTTGAGAGATAATTTCACACCGGAAGTTATGCTAGTTATATCGACAAAAAATCTCACGATGTTTTCACAAGCAATACTTTACATAATATCTAACCTTGACATATAGCCATGACCTCCCAAAATTTCAGGTAAGGAAGCAATTTGATTGGCTATAAGCTTTTGGTGAACGGTTCGAGATGAATTTTGTCTGGATGAATAACAATGCTCTTTCACAATTTCTTTACGATAGTTTATGAAAACAAATTATAATTTATAGGAAAACAATTTGAATTTATTTTATCATTTGTTATAGAAATAACTTATAAATAAATAATTAAATTGCGTATCCAAACAAATCCTAAAGAGTTATTCAAGTCGGAATATAATTTTGTATTGTTGATGCAGGAGGTAAAGTGGGGTGAGACTAGCATGATAGAGGCAGAGAGGCGTCTACTAGCAAATGCATTGCTTGATTTCTCAAACCAACGATTTGTACTACTTTCGGAATCATGTATACCATTGTTCAATTTCTCCACAATTTATACTTATCTAATGAACTCAAATGAAACCTTTGTGGAAGCCAATGAGATTAAGAATTCACAATGGAAAAAAGGCTCTCAATGGTTTCAAATTGACCGTTATCTTGCACTTCAAATAGTTTCTGACAAGACATATTTTTCTATGTTCAAAAAGAATTGCAACACTCCATGCTATAGTGATGAACATTACCTGCCAACTTTCATTAGCAATGAATTTGGGAAGAGGAATTCTAATAGGACTTTAACTTGGGTTGATTGGTCAAAAGGTGGACCCCATCCTTCAAGTTTTACAGGAGAAGATGTGACTACTGAATTTTTGGAGAGGTTGAGGTTTGGAAGCACTTGTGAGCACAATGGAAGGACATCCATTTGTCATTTGTTTGCAAGGAAGTTCACTCCTCATGCTTTGGATAGACTGGTTAGATATGCTCCAAAGTTAATGCAATTCAATTGATCTTACATTCTACATATATACTTTGTTTTGTTTTCTTCCATTGATCACATTCACTTGTGCTACTTTTCCCCTTAGATGAAATATTGATCGATTTATGTAATATATTTAGTGACACCTTAGAATTTGGTTGGCCATTTGTTTTTCCCATTGCTTTTCTTTTCTTTACTATTGCTTGGAGTATATTATTCTTTCTAGAAATTGTGTAGTTTGTTTCTCACTGCTATATCCCTTTTCAATTTGGTGAATATTTTGTCTAGTTTGCAAATATAGTCCCACAATAATCAAAATACATACAATATAGCTATTTATTTTTTGAGAAAGTGTCCTAATCTTAATGCAAAAGGTGTGACACAAGATTTTTGTGTGTGAAAGGTGTGACGCAGGATTAGAAACACATAAGTAGAATAAAATACATCTAGTCTTAGGTTTGGAACCAATTTGAAGAGCTAAGAACCAAAATGTGAAATTTGTCAAAGAGTGAAGTAGTGAGGACAACCATGCTTGTTAGAGTCTATTGGAATAAGTCAGCAACTCTGAATTTTGATGGATCTAGTTCCTTGACGTGCTTTTATGTAAACTGAGAAGAACTAAATTATATTTCAACTACTTTTCTGTTTTTTTTTGGTACAAACTTTTGTGTTTTTTTAAAGGATGCTTTTATGTTTTTTACAAACAAAGAC
>Ga0209282_1002534_pt1 | contig 10612 bp, 5 predicted proteins | sample Mtrugardesep15_FD_187529 | JGI IMG/M metagenome (GOLD analysis project Ga0209282, IMG submission 187529) | Root nodule microbial communities of legume samples collected from California, USA - M. trunc garden sep15 (SPAdes) (version 2) | ecosystem: Host-associated > Plants > Roots > Nodule...
GAGGCAAATTTACAATAAAATTATCAAAAACAACAATACGAAAAAGGTCACTGTTACCAGTTTACACACACCCCATCTTTGCAATGTTGTGTTCCAAATGCAATTATCCGTTTATCAACTTTACACTAATCTACCTGAAACTGAAATTGAAACTTGATAGGCTAATCTACTATAGCATATGTACACAGCATTACATGCCTAAAACCATAATCAGATGCTTGCAATCAAGTGCTTCATGAAATTCATTCACAAGACTAATGTAGCATAACTGAAATCCATTCACAAGACTAATGTAAGTTGGATCACTTGAAATCCATTCCACTATGACAAAAGATACAAACTTATCATATCACAATAATTATTGGATAATTTAGATTCATTGATGGATAAATACAATTTACAACGGGGAGAAGAAAAATGATGCAAAAGGAGTTTCCAATTAGCAACTATGAGACAGATGAGAACATTTCCATTTAGTGTGATCCAGTATCATCTAAAGAATCATCAAGATCATATTCAACAGAGAAATTACAGAACTCCCTAGCAAAATCAGCACCTTCAATTAACTCAATTTCATCGTCCCTCATAAACTCCCTCAGTTTCTCCTTAAAAATCCCCAACTCTTCCTCCAAAAAGCTCTTCTGAGACTCAAGCTGGACAACATCCCACCTCAACGATTCAATCACTTCGTGATCATACTCTTGTCTCTCCTCCACCATCCTCCGAAACTGATTCGCCTCAATCTCAACCGAACTCTTCTCATTCTGCAGCCTCAAAATCATCGCCATTGCCTCCTCTGCAGCAGTAGAAGCCGCCACACGTTCTTTCTCGATCTCAGCACACGCAGCAACATATCTCTCCCTCTCCATTTTCACCAATCTCCTAAGCGACATTACATCAAACACCTCATCTTCCAAACCCACATCCTTGTCTTTCTCATCCAATCCAACCAACCCATCATCACATTTCACATTAGATTTCAATTGGGTATCCAAATTAACAACCTTTTTCGGTTTTATCAATCTGGGTGTATCAGAAAATCGAAGAATCTTAAAACAGATACCAAAAATCAAAAGAAGACCAATGAGATTAAAAATCCGAGAGAAGTAACCAAGAAGAACAATACCACAACCAAGTTCACTAGCTTGTGTGAGAAAATTGAAAGTAGAAGGAAAATCCATGAAGAGAAAAAAACGAAGAGAAAAACGAAGAAATTTGTGGTAAATGCCAAGAACAGAGTGATGTAGAAAAATCAACAAACAAAAACGACCCAGAGTCTGCATCTGCATCATCTGGGTTCGATTTTGACACAACACCCAATCTTAACGTTAAAGCACACCCCAATAACCCAACAAACGCAATACAAAAAAACACTATTTAGGACAAAACAAAAACAAAAATTGGTTGTGTTAGTTATTAGGTTATTGGGGTATGATTAAGATATACGTAGTATCATAAGTGTTACTGGTATATGAAGCGTTGAACATGAAACATGGAACGTGAAAGAGAATTGAAATGTGAAGAAGAAATAGATCGGTTATGTAATGGTCCCTCGTTTATGTGTGTCTCAGACCAATTGAGAGAGATGAGATTTTGATACCGTTGGACATTATTATATTATAATCATAATCATGATAAATTATTAATCTTTATCTTTATTGATATTTAAGGTATAAAATTATTGTGTTTAATTCTTAGATCCACAGTTTATGAAAACAATGATAGTAGTATCCACTGTATTATGAGAACCAAGAAAGGAAAAAAAATATATATCCATGGTATTTTTATGAGGAAAAAAATATACTTGGTATTATCCAGTTTGATATTTATTTTTAGTCAAATTCCTTAAAAAAAAAATATTTGTAGTCAAATGTTTGATATATTTTAAAAAGCATGATTTTGGAGGTAGTTATAAGCCAAATCAAATGTTTTTTTTCATGATCAAATAATAACAATCGATTAAAAAGCGTTACGAAATAATTTCAATTTGATAGTGTATATAAATTAAAAAAAATTTAAACAAAATTGAGGTTTAAGAATTTTTTATGCATAACTGCAAAAACTAATCATTTAAACTAAGAAACTATAGAGTTTTAGTTTATGTATTCTTTGAAGTTAGATTCAAACTCAAATTCTCTAATTAAGATGAAAACGATATGAACTATCGCATGCAATGTCTTTCGTTTATTTTTAAATAGTTTGTTTATAAATATGATAAGATTAGGAACATATATTTTCGTGGAAGGAATATTTTGTGTAGATTAAAATGAAGTAACTTTATGGACGATTTTCCCCTTTAAACTATGGTTAAATTTGTCAATATCCTGTTTATTTTGCTTCCTAGAGGTAATTGCTTCTTTTGACATAATTCCTGAAAAATAATGATAAAATATGGTATACCTCGATGATAAATATTTGGGAATTTACAATCGAAAGAATAAATAAATATTTGGGAATTTCTCTGTTATAAATTTACTATAATACTTAGAATGCATGAAACCTCTCTAATTTTTCTATACAGGGTGTATTTAAAAACCTCTTCTTCTTCTTTTTTACGCAAAAAACTATATTACCTAAAGATTATAGCAGTTGGAATTTCTTTTGTAAAAAATAAAATTGCAATTTCTATTGTAAAAAAAATAAAAGTTGCAATTTATTTTAGAGAAATGCTAGCAACACACATTTTAACACATACTTTTCAACACACTCTCTTTGATTGGTTAAAATCCACATGGGTCCTACCAAATTGATATGGGACTCTCATGATTTGGTGGGACCCATGTGAATTTTAACCAATCAAAAAAAGTGTGTTGAAAAATGTGTGTTGCTAGCATTTCTCTTTATTTTATTGACAAGGGTCGTTCAACTTCTTTTTTCAATTTCTTTCAATTTTTTTCCTATTATTCTAGTTTCACCCTCGTTAATCGTTGTTTAAATACCCTCGTTAATCGTTATAAAATGAGAAGATTACATGTTACTTTTATTCGTATTTATAGGCACACAAATCACATGGTTAGTGACTAGTAAATTATGCTTTACCACCTTCAGGTATTAGTCATTGAGTACATCAACTTTTCGGTTAATGTTAACTTTTTATGATATGATGTTGTCAAAATCTACTATAATTGTCGTATTTGTGTGCAATTCAGTTTAATGGTCTCCCTTAAGTTAAAAAAATTAATTAAAAAATTGTGTTGTTGTATTTAATTTTGATTGTTTTTTTTTTCTCTCCTCAAATCTCCACTACGATCCTCCCTTTCCATTTAAAAAGATTAATTAAACTTTGTGATCAAAATCTTTTCTCACATCCACCATCCCCTGAAACCCCCTCAATCTCCACCGAACTCTTCTCATTCTACAGCCTCATAACCATCACCACCTCCTCTGTAGCAGTAGAAGTCGCCACACATTCTTTCTTGATCTCAGCACATGCATCAACATACCTCTCCCTCTCCATTTTCACCAATTTCCTAAACGACATTACATCAAAGAATATTTCCAAGCTTCGAGAAGAAAATATTTGTTATGGACCTAAACATCTCTAATTTTCGTATAAGATACATGTGAATTTGCAAGCTTCGAGAAGAAAATATGAACTGATTCAAATGACTAACAAAGAAAAATGTGAGTTAATCCTTCAGTTGTTTGACCACCTTAACAATCTAGATGAGTAGTAATCTTGAAAATGTGTCTTTTTCGATAAAGATCGAGAAAAGTTCAAGACATTGACCTCAAAGTTTGATCACATTGTAGTGGCCTTAGAGGAATCTAAGAACCTCAATGAGATGAAAATTGAATATTGAATATATTCAAGCTTCACTTGAAACATATTAACTAACTACGTTGGCGAAAAGAGGTTAAAGATCTATCAAGAGTCAACAATGGAGGTGTTTATAGGATTTGGTGATCTTGCCGCTAATCAAGCCCTACAAGTTTAAAATATAACGAAAGACAAGTTTGAGAAATATAAAGGTACTTAAAAGGACCATGACTCCAATAATCACGATGAATGATCTAGTAAAAGCTAATAATAGAGGTGTTCATAGGTCTAGGTGAACTGCTCAACCCAATGACCTAAAAAAAACCCGTATTTCACCCAATGTGATTTGTTTTGGGTAACATGTTTATGTTTTCAAATATGTTAACCGCAAACCCAGCTCATTCAAAAAATTGTTAAATTATTTATTTTTTATAATATAGTTTAAGATTTCGATGTGTTAATCTTAAAGTGTTTTAAGTAAATAAATGTGTTGAAATTTTAAATAATAAATTTTAGTCTAGTGTTTGAATATAATGTAACTGAACTATATATTTTTATTGTTAATGTTTTAAAAAATTATGTCAAATGATCCACTGATCGAACTTAAACCAACCCATTTATCGGGTTGAGTTGGTTCGGACTTGAAATAAAAAATACAAGTTTGTTACCTAACACAAACAAATTAAATATGATTAATTTAGGTGATAGGTTTGGCCAAAATCAATCCAAACTAATCAAGATGAGAAGACATAGAAATAGAGATTTTAGAGATCCGGTTATGGTCAAGCATCAGAATATTTAAGAGATAGGATTTGTTCAGTATATCTTGACTTGTTCAGTATATCTTGACACTCATGTAATCAATTACTACTCTTTATTGACATTTGTGCTATAAAATAGAAGTTTTAATTTTAAGATTCATGGTCTGTAATTACCAGGACCAAAATATAAATAAAAAATATTTATGATATTATCCGGTTTGAAATATTTTTACGAGTTTAATATTTTTTACAAGAGTTATGAGTTTAGTTTGAATATAATGTATATGTAAAATGCTACATTATAATATGTCAATAAATTAAAACCAACCATATTTATGATTTTAGAAGTAGTTGTGATTAAAATTAAATGTGTCTTTATGAAATACAATGAGTTTGTTCCCTTAAATTTTTTTAATGTTTTTATAGTCAAAAGTAATTATTAATTGATTATGTAAAAAAAAGTACACGTATATTACATATGAATTAAATTTTATTTCAAATGTTTTTTATTTTAAATTTAGGTTTGAGAGTCTTAGTTCATGTGTTTTTTAGAGTTTGTTGCGGTTATGTTAGAGGAGATTTGAATAATCTCACCGACTCATACAAATGTTTTGATATTTTTTTTATGATTTGATTTGTACACAACAAAGGATGTAATTACGTCCAACAATACATAATTTTAATTTTGTGTGGTTCAAAAATATCTTGATCAAATCAGTCATTATGTTCATGAATTTCATACAAACCTCTATTTTTTGTCAAATTTTTTAAGAAACTAAATTAACCAACCTATTTTTTTTAGAAACTAATTAACCCACTCAAATTAACATAACAAGAATTGAACCGAATAACTTGACGAGGAGCACACTTTCAGATTCCAAATCAATACCATCTTACTAACTCAAATGGGTTTCAATTTTTTGTCAACTGATTACTACGAATAATGTAAGTAATCGTGTCTAAAATAAAACTTTGATGTAACATTGTTGAAGTTCCAAATTCAAAACTTAAAAGTTTTAAAATTAATATAAAATATAACATACATTAGGTGTTTACTAATTGTTTTAGAGATTATATAGAAAGTTATTTTTTCAGACAAACAAATTCATATATCATTTCATTCATAACAATAGAGAAAATGCGTGATTTTTTAATGGAAAATATAATGATTTATATATCACGAAAAGTTAACTATGAATTTAAGATATAAATACAATAGTAATAGAATGAGATATTTTACTAGCAAACACAACCTTGTAATTGAGGAGGTGTAAAAAGAAATCATCAATAGAAAGTAGAAAAAGATTGAAAAGCCCAATAAAAGAACAAACCCAATCCAATTGGTAAACCCTTTTCCTTCGGCTATTCTCTCTCATTCTCTTTCTCTCACCTAAAACCTTCACGCAGAGCAGAGACAGAGAGAGAAACTCGGCCACCCACCATCGTTTCTTCCTTCGCTTCCCAATAATCATTAAGGTATTCCCTACCCACAATGAGTTCAATTTTAATTTCAACCTTTTCTTATGATTCTATTAATTAATTATTGTTACCACTGATTTTGATTTTTTGAATCATTATGCTACCCATTTCTGTTAGTTGGATTTGTTGCTGTCTTAGGGTCTGTTTGGATTGACGTATTTGAGCTTATCTAGCTGAATAAGCACTTTTGAGACCGTTTGGGTGAACTTGTGAATACAGCTTCTGACATGGTCATAAGCTGTTTTCAGCTTATAACTTATATGAAAACAATTTAATTAATTTAATTTTATCTTTTATTGTAGATATAGGCATAGCTTATATGAAGTGCTTATTATGATAACCGCTTATGATATAGGGGCCGTTTGTTTTGGATTTTTTTTTATACCAAAAAATCACTTTTGTTATTTCTTTATAGGGTTTGTTTCAGATTTTTAAACAATCCATTTTGTGTAAACCCAAAATGAAAAGCCATTCTTAGTAGTTTTTCCAAAATCTATTTTTTCTAAAAACAAGAAACTCAAGTTAAGAGCTTCAAATCTTTAAAAAAAATGATTTTTATGATAGTGAACAAACAGAAATTAACTTTAGCTTTTCTCAAAAATCTCCAAAAAAAATCTATAGCCAAACATTTTTTCAAGCCAAAACAAACGCACCCATAAGCTGCAAATTGTACTATCATAGTGAGTCTATTGCTTGTTATTCTGATATTTTTATTTCAGTTTCTAACTGTCATACTAGATAAGATGGTAGGTTTCATCTGAGTTATGCTTTTATTTATTTTTCAGAATTGTTCGTGAAATATGAGTTTAATATCTCAAAACGCTCGCTCTAAAAATGAGACGAAAAGGGAGGAAGTTGTGAAAGGAAATGAGGTTGAAGATGGGATGGAGTTTGATGTTGATACCTTGGAAGTGAAAAAGAGGAAGCTAGATGGAAAGGAAGAACTGTTGGCAAAGGAACAAGTTAAAGAAATGAAAAAGCTTGAGAGCTTTTTGTTTGGGTCTCTCTATTCACCTCCTGAATTCGGAGAGGGGGATGATGATGAGGTGGATGCCGTGGCTTCTGCAAAGGCTTCTAATTTGTTCTTCACTGACCGTTCTGCAGATAGTGTCCTCACCGTTTACCAAGAAGATGCTGACTTCTCAGACGAAAGTGACAATGATAATGCTTTGAAACGAAAGCCGGTGTGGGTGGATGAGGAAGAAGAAAAGGTTACTGTAAACATAGCGAAAGTCAACAGATTAAGGAAGTTAAGGAAGGAGGAGGATGAGGATTTGATATCTGGTTCAGAGTATGTGTCAAGATTGAGGGCACAGCATGCAAAGCTCAACCGAGGAACTGACTGGGCACAGCTTGATTCAGGGTCAAAAATGGATGGATCTTCTGACGATGAATTGACAGATGATGAAAATAAAGTTGCTGTGAGCCGAGGTTATGAGGATCCGGATGGTATTCTCAGAACAAATGAAGACCTGGTTGTGAAGAGTAGCTCAAAATTGTTGCCAGGACATCTTGAATACTCGAAACTTGTAGATGCAAATATACAGGATCCTTCTAATGGTCCCATTAATTCAGTTCAGTTCCATCGAAATGGTCAACTGCTTCTCTCTGCTGGATTAGACCGGAAGCTTAAATTTTTTCAAATCGATGGGAAACGCAACACCAAGATTGAAAGCATCTTCCTTGAAGATTGCCCCATTCGAAAAGCATCTTTCTTGCCCGATGGTTCTCAGGTGATAATATCAGGAAGAAGAAAGTTCTTTTATAGTCTTGATTTAGTTAAGGCTAGAGTTGATAAAATTGGTCCGCTGTTGGGTAGGGAAGAGAAGAGTATTGAAGTGTTTAGGTCTCTCCTGATTCTCAAATGATAGCTTTTGTGGGCAATGAAGGTTATATTTTATTGGTTTCAACAAAGTCGAAGCAATTAGTTGGTACTCTGAAGATGAACGGAACAGTCCGTTCGTTAGCTTTTACTGAAGATGGACAAAAATTGTTGAGCGCCGGTGGTGATGGCCATATTTACCACTGGGATCTGAGAACAAGGACTTGTATACACAAAGGTGTAGATGAAGGCTGTTTAAACGGCACAGCCCTTTGTACTTCTCCAGCAGATACACATTTTGCAGCTGGTTCGGCTAGTGGAGTTGTGAATATTTACAACAGCGAGGAATTTCTCGGGGGAAAGAGAAAGCCTATCAAGACCATTGATAATCTGAATACTGAAGTGGATTTCATGAAATTCAATCACGACTCTCAAATACTAGCAATCTGTTCAAGGGCGAAGAACAGCAGTTTGAAATTGGTACATATACCATCCTACACTGTTTTCTCTAACTGGCCGCGTTCAAATGCGAGTCTGCATTATCCCCGTTGTATTGATTTTAGCCCAGGTGGTGGTTTTATGGCTGTAGGAAATGCTTCAGGCAAAGTGTTACTGTATAAGTTGCACCATTATCACCATGCCTGAAGTAGATCAGAAATTCTGTCAAGGTTTTTGTTCTCTTTTATATTTGAGGTGTTGTGAAATTTTTGAGACTTGAGCTGTATTTTGTCATTAATTAATGAAACTTTATTTTTTTGTGTCAAATAACGAAAACTTCATCTGTTGTCTTGTATTTTCTTACGCCTACTATATCTGTATATGAAATGCACATCAGTTTAATCCCCGTTCCCAACTTCGATTCAGCGATGATGGGGTGAGGCGATAGCAGGCAGCTAGTGCTCGCTACCCATTGACCAAGCGCAGCAGCATTTGTGTATGAAATGTGCTGTCCCCTTGGATTTGCTCAACCATGGTTTCGCTGTTAGCACTCATGGTCTATAATGTTATGCTGTGGACACTTGTGGTTAATATTGTCTCAACATCAAATTTGTTTTGATAGTTAAAACACCTAAAGCATAGGATAGGATATGATAATTATATACTAGTAATTCAATCATTAAGTCCATGCACAAATAGTTTATGGTGCATAAGTGGGGGACATGCATTGTAACATGCACAAATAAGGGTTATGACCTGGGACTAAACAATCATAACCTTTAATCAATTTGATGAGTATTTATTTATTTATTTATTTTTGTTTCGGTGGGGATTTTATAGTGCACAAGTGGTACAGGCATTGTGCCATATACTCGTTTTTACCATTGAATGATTAAGCCACATTACAATTTATCATTTAATTTCCATCGGCCACACGTGCAAATTGGTGTCCATACCATATTACCATACCCATAGAAACCTGACCTGAATTCGTTATATACATTGATGATGGGACAAAGATTCCATTCCAGCAAATGCATGCTTTTGCTATAATTTCTGTTGCTATTACTACTTACAGTTTTTTTGGTTCTGAAATGTATAATAAAAAGGCTATAGATTCACAGGTGGATTTTGAAAAGCAAGATAGACTGCAATAGTAACTTGATGCTTGAAAAAAAAAGTTTGTGACTGTGTCTCCAAGGACGAACAACCTAAGTTGTAGAGGGGAGGAAGAAGGTGAGAGTGAAAGAAGAGGAGTCAGATTTGGTGAAGAGGGCGTGTACCAAAACATTTGGTGGAATTTTAAGATCTAATGTTAAAAACAAACAATGTTATTTGAACAACCAAAAATCAACAATTATACAGCCATAGAAAAATATTCAATTTATATGTGATTATGAAAATTAAAAAATTAAATAGTACCTATACGGTCTATATATATGGTGGACATCAAAAAAGTTGCAACATAACATTTCTAATTAAAAAATGGTACCCCACCTAAGTGATTTTTATTTTTTTTGAAAGAACCACCTAAAAAATGTATCGATCATCACCTTTATCGATTTGATGAACGGTTCTATTTTCATACATTGACTATGAATCATGATCGCTTATTTGATCTTTAACTTTTTACTTTTTGAAAAATGAAGTTACGTTGATGGTTTGATCTTCCATCATTAGCCTTTTACCCCGTAGAATGGCGATTGCATCCCCATTATACTAGAAATAAGAGAAACACCAGCATATTAGACAAAAAAAAAGCCTATTGTTTTGTCTGAGTAATTTCCAAACAGTTCATGCTAGCTTACTCAAGTTTTATTTTATTCGGTTTTCAATGTCTTACTAGCTATGAAGCCCAGATACGAGATACGATACTGCATCGATACGGGAAAATTTTAAAAATCAAGATACGATACGGCTGGGATACGTTAATAAAAAAAATTATATAATTAAATGTACAATATAATCATAAACATTTTTTTAATATGAAAATATATTAACACAAGAAACCAAGCTCGTAGCACATAAACATAAATATAAATAATATTGACGATTAAGAGTGTGGTGATTAATCAATTACATACATAATATATACCAAAAAGAGCACCTTCAGTGCTATACATCAATGCTATACTATATCCAAAAGGAAAATTGTTAGTGCTATACTACATCAATCCAAAAAAGAAGCACTGTATTAAAAAAAAGAACGCATCGATACTCAAAAGTTAACACTAACATGTAACTAATTTTTTAGAAAGGGAAAGATGAAATTGTTTGTGTGGTGTGGTGTGGGAAGATAAAGGAAATGTGTGTGTCTATATATATATATATATATATATTAGTAATATAATG